>Ga0315280_10004219_pt1 | contig 21428 bp, 14 predicted proteins | sample YL17G06_40_MG_FD_203697 | JGI IMG/M metagenome (GOLD analysis project Ga0315280, IMG submission 203697) | Sediment microbial communities from Yellowstone Lake, YNP, Wyoming, USA - YL17G06_40 | ecosystem: Environmental > Aquatic > Freshwater > Lake > Sediment | place: USA: Wyoming | collected...
GTTCGTGGACCAGAGGCTGAAGAAGGGACCGTTGAAGCGGTCGATGTAGTCCCAGCGGGTGTAGAGGATCCGGCCGTCGTTGGCCACCGCCGGGGTCCACTCGAAGTTCTCGAAGGCCGAGATCGGCCGCAGGTCCTTCCCCGCGGCGTCCAGGGCGTGCAGCGTGAACACCGGCACCGGCCGGTAGCTGTCGCCGCCGCAGCGGACGTAGCTGTCGGGCAGGTCGGCCGCTTGCGTCGCCGCGGTGTTCGCCTTCGTGCACTGGAGGAAGAGCCCTTTGCGCGTGGAAAGGAAGGCGATCTCGCCGTTGGGAAGCCAGCGGGCGTCGAAATCGTCGTAGCGGCCGCGGGTGAGCCGGCGGACACCGCTCCCGTCGACGTTCATCTCGAAGAGGTGATAGAAGGCGTCCTCCGGCACGCCGGTCTTGCTGGCCTTGTCGCGCACGTCGGGCACGTGCGGGTAGAACTTCGCGTAGGCAAACACGACCCGCCGGCCGTCGTGCGAGAGGTCGGGCCGGAGGAAGTTTCCCTCCGGCCAGGCGGACGTGAGGCACCGCACTCTCGGCTGGTCCCGCTTGAAGTCTTCGAGGAGGAAGATCCCCCCGCCGGGCCGCGACCACCAGCCGTAGAACTGGTCGGACATGTGGGGGAAGCGGGTGGGGGCCGCCTTGACGAACAGCAGCGAGTCGAAGTTCAAGAGCGGATTGCCCAGGGCCATTCTCCGCACCACCCAACGGGCACGGAAGTACAACTCGCGTCTGACCTGATCGGGCGCGTCCGGCGGGAGCTTCTTCCACTCGTCGCCCACCTGGCGGAGCGCGTCGTACGGGGTGTCGACCTTCGCCCCCAGCCGCCGCTGGCTCTCGGCCAGCCGCAAGCCCCGCTCGATCACCGTGGCGACCGGGTACTGCTTCGCGCCCGGCGCGGCGGGACGCGGCGCGCGGGCCGACCAGGTGCTCGTGCTGCTCTGCGTGGCCGGCTTGCCGAGGGCCACGTTCCGCAGCTCGCCGGCCGCATAGACCTCGACCTCGTCGAGATGGAAGTAGCTCTTGCCAGCAAGCCCCAGGCGGAGGTAGCGGGCCGTCGTGCCCTGAACGCTCACCCGGAGCGGCTTCTTGTCGGTGAAGCCGTAGAAAACCGTGCCGTCGTGCCGGTAGACCTGTTTGAAGGTCTTGCCGTCGTCGGAGACCCAGACCAGGATCCGCGCATTCCGCTCGGCCAGCTCGCAGCGGTTGTAGAGCAGGAGGTGGTCCAGGGGGAGCGGTTTTTGCAGGTCGACCTGCCACCAGGGGTTGTCTTCGTTCTCGGTATGGAAGCCCCACTTGCCGTTCTTGACGCCGTCGACGCCCCCGGCGGCGTCCTCCTCGCGGGTGACGTTGGCCGGACTCGCGGCGGCCGCGGCGACGCGGAGCTCATCCTGGCGGAGCCAGTCGGCCTCGATCTGCTGGGGGGTAACCGCCGGCTTATCTTGCCGCGAGGCCGCGGGGCCCGACGGGGCGGCCGCCCCGGCCAGCCCTACTCCCCACCAGGCTAGCACCGCTGCCAGAGCCGATGCGCAAGCCACTCGCTTCACTGGGGCGCTCCTTTCCGCAGACCCTAGGTTTCCGATCCCTCCGCGCTTCCCCCCATGCTATCCAGCCCCCTCGCCAAACAGCAAGGGGAAAGCCCATTCCCATACCCTGCGGACGGGTGGCACCGGCGATTGGTCCGAGAGCGTCCGAGACTTCAGTAGGACCGGCGTCTCGCCGGTCCGGTCGGGCGGCACCGCCGGGTGGCACTGCTGGCTTGCCCGGCAGTGCGACCTGTGCCACAAGACGAATGTCCCAAGATGACCGCGAAAACACGAAAGAGCGAAAACGCGAAACGGGAATGAGGAGGAAAAGGCGACGATCGGACCACGAAGTGGTGCCTACACTGTTATCGCCAGATCTGTTGCTGGGCGAAGAAGACTTGAAGATTCGCGCAAGGGAAATGAATCGGGAATAGCGAATACTGAATAGGGAATGGAGAATGGACGTCGCCGAACGTCCGAAGCGGAATCGTAATGACTTGGGATGGCATCGGGACGCTCCGAGCAGTGTTCATTCTGAGTTCCGTATTCCTTATTCAGTATTCCGTATTCGCTTCTGCTCGGTCGAATTGCCAACACCGATTGCGGCCAAGTGGAACGAGGCCGCGCCGGGCCCGCGCCGGTTTCGCGTTTTCGTGATTCTCTGGGCGGGGCCAGCCACGGGCAAGATGCCCGTGCCGCCCTTTCGTCCGGAGGGATAACGGCGTCCGCTCAGACCTGGTCGAACAGAACACTAAGGACTTCCAGGGACTGGGCGGCGCGGATGGGATTGCGGGTGCCGTCGTGATCTTGAAGTCCGGACCAGACGGACAGGGCGTAGCGGAGATACTGCTCCCGCGACTGGGCGACCAGCCGCTGGTCCAGCTCGCCGCAGACCTCCCGCCAGAGGTTCTTCAGTTCGCCGAGGGCCTCGCCGTGGCCGGAGATCGCCTCAAAGACGAGGTCGTCCAGCCGCTCCAGTCTCGCCAGGACGGCGGGACTGCCCGGGTCGAGGTGCTTGGAGGGGGAGTCGGGCCGGTGGTTCGAGACGGCCGGTGCGGTCGCGGACTTGTCGGACTTCCGGTGGGGGGCGTGGGCCTGGCGACGGTCGGCCTCCGGGCCCGCCAGCTCCGAAGGCTGCGGTTCGCGCCGCGGCGGGGTGGGGGTGGGGACGGCGGGGGGCTCGACCGGTCGGGCCGGGAGAGCCCTTCTCGCCTCCGCGCGGGCCGGCTCTTCCGCCCCGGCCGGCTTTGTCCCTTCGGCCACCGGCTCGGAGTGGTAGACGTCGTTGGCCATCGACGAGGCGTCGAGCTCTTCCAGCAATTGGAGCCCCCAGAGCGACAGCTCCTCGGAGGAGATCTTCAGGTCCCGCCGCGACAGCCGGCCGGCGAGGAAGGAGACCCGCCCCGTTTTCAGCACCCGGTGGATGAACCGCGGCCAGCTCTCGATGGGGGCAAACTCCGCGGGGGGATTTTCGGTCAGGCGGAGCACGGTCACGTTGTACAGCCGCTCGACCCGCCGCAGCTCCTCGGGATGGCTCGACAGGGCCACGATGCGGAACGGCCTCCGCGAGGAGAATTTCAAACCGGTGGAGAAGGAGAACTCGATGCGGCACTCGGGGGGAAGGCAGTTAATCAGGCCGGCGATGAGCTGGTCGGCGGGCGGCCCGGCGGCCACGGCGACGCTCACCGAGTCCAGGGCCGCCTGGACGAGCGTGGCCATCCACTCCGGGCCGGGGTTGGCGGAGAGGCGGGCCAGGAGGGAGGAGTCGACCGCCGCGGCCCGCCCCGGCAGGACGAACGCCTCGAGGACGTCGGGCAGGGCCTCGTGCTGGCGCACCAGGCCGCCGGCCGTGGCCGCCCGCAGCACCGCGAACGGATTGTTGGCGAACCGGCCCAGCACGCCGCGGGGAACGATCAGGCACTGCGTGTAGACGCGGAGTCCGCCCCGGCCGCTGTATTCCCAGCCGGAGGGCGTGGTGCGGCTGATGCAGTAGGCGCCGCTGGGAAGCGGATGGAAGTTGAGGCTCATGGCCCCGGCGGCCGGATCGAGCAGCGAGTCGTGCGAGGGCCCCCACGCGGCCAGCTCCCGAAGGTCCGCCTCGCCGGCGCCCGGACTGGCGGCGGCGATCTGGTAGCCGCTCCCCCGGTCCGTCTCCGCGGACGTGAAGATGGCTTGTTCGATCCGGTCCATGTCCAAGGAGGGTCTCCGCGAGGGTCTACTTGCGGCCGGTCCCTTGGGCCTTGATCTGCTCCAGCAGCCACACGAAGGGCTCGACGATCCCGAAGGGCTCGATCCGCAGCGGCACGCGGACGCGGCCGTGGGCCCGCGACTCGCGCCACACGCAGGAGCCGGCCACGCCCGCCGCGAAGAACTGGTGCACGGCGAACCGCTCCTGGCAGTGCTGCCACAGGCCGCTGGCGTGGGACTCGGCGTAGCCGGGCGGGTCCAGCACGCAGTCCTCGCACTGGTCGGCCTTGGTGAACACCAGCGCCAGCGGCCGGCGCGACCAACTCTTCTTCGGGTCGTCGCTGAGTTCGGCCAGGTAGCTGACCAACTTCATCGTGAAGTAGTCCTGGTCGCGGTTGCCTTCCTTGAGCTTCACGGTGTCGATCAGGAGCATCGCCCCGGCGCACTTCTTCAAGAACGAGCTGATGATCCGGTAGCTGTGCGGATGGTTCACCTCCTCCAGGAGGGCCTCGCCGGCCATGTCGGGCACGATCAGCTCCATGGGAACCCGCTGCTTCGGCCAGCGGATCTGGCAGTGGACCCAGTTCCAGCGGTCGGGCTCGTTGGCGGTCTTCTCGGGAAAGGCGCAGCGGGCCAGCGCGGCCATGGTCGTCTGCTGGAGGGTGATCGAAAAAGCGCCCCGCGCCAAAAGGTGCATCTTCTCCGGGTTCCGGGAAAGCATGTCCATCAGCATTCCCAGGTAGACCGTCTTCCCCACCGCGCTGCCGCCGATGACGGCCAGCATCCGGGGGTGGACTTTCTGGCTGTTGGCCTGGTGGGCCAGGGCCATCGGCGCCAGGCAGTTGCGGCAGTACTCGGCGTCGTAGGTGTTCTCCGCCTCGCAGACGTAGCAGGGGATCGGCACCGCGTACTGCATGAGACGGTAGGATTCGAGGGGAAGGATGGCGTCGCGGGTCATACTTCCAGCCCCACCTCGGTTGGAGTGTCGTCTTCGGCCGCGTCCGCCGGCCCATCGGCGGTCCGCGCCAAGACAAGGTCGCAGATCCCCACCGCGCAGCGGAAACCGATGTTGTGTTTCCGGGCGATGGCGGTTTCGCCGCTCTGGAACTGGCAGGTGGCCTGGTTGTCGAAGTAGGTGTCGAAGGCACCGCCGCGGATGCTCTTCATGGAAGCTTCCAGGAGCCACTTCTCGCCGGGGAGCTCGGGGGGCACGAAGTTGCCCCGCGTCCATTCCCACACGTTGCCCACCAATTGGTAGACCCCGCCCACGCTCACCCCGTCGGCGAACTCGGTCACGGAAACGGTCCCCTTGGGTCCGGAGCCCCAGAGGTTAGCGCGGGCGCGGTCCATGGTTTCGCCCCAGGGGTAGCGGCGCTGGACGCGCATCGTGGGCGACGTGTTCACCGGCCAGCCCGCCGCCTTGACCCACTCCGCGTCCGTGGGAAGCCGCTTGCCGACCCAGCGGGCGTAGGCCGAGGCCTCGTACCAGCTCACGCCGACGACGGGGTGGTCCCGCAGGTGCGCCTCGTAGCAGCCTTTTTTCCAGGTCCGCGGTCCGGGCAGCCCCGTCTGGTCGACGAAGTCGAGCACCGCCGGGAGGATCGAGGGCTCCCACAACGCCACCTGCTGGTATCCGCCGGCGGCCACGAACTCGTGGAACTGGCGGTTGGTGACCGGGTAGCGATCGAGGAAGAAATGCTCGACGCGGACGACCCGCCCTTGCCGGATCGCCAGATCCTCCTCGGTCAACTGGTTTTCGTCGACCGGGTCGTCGCACTGCCCCAGCACGACCTCGCCGTCGGGCACCAGGGCCATCTCGTCTTCCAGGGCCGCCACCGCCCGCTGGAACTGCTCCTCGTTGAGCCGGGCCGCGATCTGCGGCCGCAGCAGCAGCGCGTAGCGTCCTTGGGCGAGCATGTTCTCGATCAAGGCCCCGGTGTCGGCGGGGTCGACCGGTTTTCGCGCTTCGGGGGGAGGCAGGATCCGCAGCTCGGGCGGCTTCACCGCAGGCGCCGCCCGCAGCCCCGCCCGCGCCTCGCCGGACCGCCGCCCCTGCACCACGAAGTAGCCGAGAAGGTAGGCAATCGCCACCGCCCCCGGCAGTGCCACCAGGGGATGGGGAACCAGCCAGCCCAGGCTGACGCAGAGCATCGCTACCAGGCCCGCCGCCCACAACAGCACTCTCTGCTTCATGACCCGCATGTCGTCTCCCGCTTGCCTTGGTTCCTCGGAGAGGACGCCCCGATGCTACCGTCGCTGCCGACGAGCAGCCCGCTGGGAAAACCCCAGTCAGCTCTGGGCGACGGCGACCCTGCGTCGCCGGGCCAGGTCCTTTTGCAGCATCTCGAACTGGGCCATCACCGAGCTGAGCACGGGATCACCAGCCGTTTCGCCGGCGAATCCGAGGTTCCGCCCGCCGCGGCTCTCGCTGCCGTGGTGCACCGCGGGGGGCTCCTCGGGAGCATGGTGCTCCGCCTGCCGCTCGGATATCGTCTCCAACAGGTGCCGCATCCGCTTGATCTCGTCCGTCCAGAGGGTCCGTTCTTCGGCCGTCTGCCGCTTGTGCTGGGCGAGTGTCTCTGCCATTTCGGCCGCCCGGCCGCGGATCGTCTCCAGCTCCGTCTCCAGCACCGCGCGCTCCCGCTCGAGCACCGCCCGCTCCTCCTCCGCCTGGCGAAGCTGCTCCAGGAGGCGCTCGCGGACGACCGGCCCCTGGGGCTCGGTCGGCGTCGTGGTGAACTGCTCGCGCTCGCGTTCGACCTGTTTTCGGGCCTCCGCCAGTTCGGCCGTGGCCTGGGTCAATTGGGCGAGCTGCGCCTCGGCCGCCCGCAAGGCACTCTGGGACTTGGCCCGCTCCTGTTCCACTTCCTCCCGCAATCGCCGGAGATGCTCGTCCGCGGCCGCCGCGGCGATCCCGGTTTGGGTCACCTCGGCGGTCACCTCCTCGCGGATTCGTTCCCGCGCCGCGGCCATCGCCGCGTGCTCCCGCTCCAGCTCGGCCGCTCGCTCGCGGATCTCCCGCTCCGCCCGCTGCTGCTCCGCTTGCCAGGCCCGCTGCCGCTCGACCAGCTCGCCGCTGAGCCGCTCCAGTTGCTGGAACAGCTCGCCCCAAAAACGGGCCGCCTCGTCGTGGCTGGTCGAGATCTCGGCCAGCACGTCGCCGGCACGGCGCCAGTCGGTCCATGGAGTAAGGGGGGCAGCAGCCACAGGTGCTCACGTCACAGTTGTTCGAGGAGATTGCCCCGACGAGCGTCCTGCTTTGCGTCGGGCGGCTGGCCGGGATCGCTCCTCGGACCTGCCGCCAGGAAAACTCTACGTCAGGTCCGGGAGGCGGGCAAATCCGGGCGTGCAGGAAAAGGCCCGAGGGGTCCGGAAAAGGACCGCCCCGGCCACAGCCCCCGCGGAAACGGCAGCTCCTGTTCCCCGGCGGCAACAACCACCCCGCCGGCCGAGGTTCCCGGGAAACGGCGTTGCCCTGCGGCAACGCGGAGGGGCCCTTCCCGAGGGGCCTTGGCCTCCCGCCCCCCGCCGTTGTATCATGCATCTCATGGCACCTCCACAATCGACCGGCTCCGACAAACGGGGCGCCGCCCCGGTCCAGGTGCTGATCGTCGACAACGACGTGGCGCACGCCCAGGTCGTGGCCGAGAGCCTGGAGCGGGTGGGCTACCGCTGCCGCGTCGCCACCTCCGGCACCGAGGGCGCCCGAGAAATCGAGGAGGGTCAGTACGACGTCATCATTACCGACCTGGTGATGAGCGACATCGACGGCCTGGGCGTCCTCGCCCGGGCCAAAAAAGAGCTCCCCGACGCGGAAGTGATCCTGATCACCGGCCACGGAACGATCCCCTCGGCCGTGGCCGCGATGCAGCAGGGGGCGTTCAACTACCTGCTCAAGCCGCTGGACTTGAGCCAGCTCCGCGCGGTGACCGAGAAGGCGGCCGAGGGGGCCCGGCTCCGCCGCACCAACGTCGAGCTCCAGAAGCGGCTCGACGAGCGGTTCGGCTTCGAAGGCGTGGTGGGCGACAGCCGCCAGATGCGCGACGTGATCGAGAAGCTCAAGCGGATCGCCCCCACCAACGCCAGCGTGCTGATCCACGGCGAGACCGGCACCGGCAAGGAGCTCGTGGCCCAGGCGATCCACCAGAACAGCCCCCGCAAAAACAAGCCCTTCGTGGCCCTCAACTGCGCGGCCCTGAGCGAGAACATCCTCGAAAGCGAGCTGTTCGGCCACGTCAAGGGGGCCTTCACCGACGCCTCGACCGACCGCGTGGGAAAGTTCGAGTACGCCCACGGCGGCACGATGTTCTTGGACGAGGTCGGCGACATGCCGATGGCCACCCAGATCAAGCTCCTGCGGGTGCTGGAAAACGGCGAGATCACCCGCGTCGGCTCGAACGATCCGATCAAGGTGAACGTCCGCATCCTCTCGGCCACCAACCGCAGCCTGGAGGAGGCCATCGAGGCCGGCACTTTCCGCAACGACCTCTACCACCGCCTCAAGGTGGTCACGATCCGCCTCCCCACGCTCCGCGAGCGGAGCCAGGACGTGCCAATCCTCATCGACCACTTCATCAAGCTGTTTGCCCGCAAGCACGGCAAGCCGGTCCGCGGGGTCTCGCCCCCCGCGCGGCGAAGGCTGTTGGCCTTCGACTGGCCGGGCAACGTCCGCCAGCTCCGCAACGCCGTGGAGAGCATGGTCGTAGTGGACTACGACGGCCTCTTGGACGTCGACGACCTGCCGGAGGAGCTGGCCGACCGCGTGGAGCCCGCCGGCGAAGCGGCCGCCGACTCCCTGGCCGCCCTGATCGGCAAGCCCCTGGACGAGGTCCAGAAGCTCTTCATCGCCCAGACCCTCCGCGCCACCGGCGGCAACCGCGAGGAGGCCGCCCGGCTGCTCGGCATCGGCGAGCGGACGCTGTATCGCAAGCTAAAAGAGTACAAGTTGTAGGGTTCAGGGTTTGGGGTTCAGAAGCCGCAGTTTAACCTTCATGAATACTTCGGCAACTGAAATCCAAGAAGCACGGGCTCAGAACGTGCGGGCCAGTGCAGATAACGTGGTAGTGGAGCTCGTTGACGGGCGGACGCTGACAGTCCCTCTCGCCTGGTTTCCGCGGCTCTGGTACGGGAGCGAAGAAGAGCGCGGCCGCTTTGAAATCATCGGCGACGGAAGTTACATTCATTGGCCCGACCTGGATGAGGACTTGAGCATCGCCGGCATGCTGGCCGGGCGCCGCTCACGAGAAAGCGGCGACTCGTTGAAGCGATGGCTTGCAGGCCGGCAAGGCAAGGCGACCGGTGCCGGCGGCTGATGCCGGGGTCGAGCGCTGCGTCAAAAAGGCGAGCCGTGAGGCCCCCTGGCCATCGCCGACAACGCTGGGTAGATTTGCTGGAGGCAGCGCGAATAGTGCCGCATTCCGGCTTGTGGTATGGAGGATAGTCTCGCAAATGGGGAAGCCCAAGCATGAAAGCGGGAAGGAAGAGTGAAGTTCCGCGGCAGCGTCGCCTGTTCTCGGCTTCCAAAGACGGACAGCAGGCCACTGCGCAGCTAGGCGACGTTTACCGCCGGGAGGACGTGGCGATTCACTTTGACCGCGCCGAAGACCTGTACGCGACATGGCCAACGCCAACCTGCATTATCTCGGATGGGCCTTACGGTGTCAGTGGTTTCCCCGGGGACGAACATAAGGCCGACGCTTTGGCCCGTTGGTACGAGCCTCATGTGCGTGCATGGTCTGCTCGCGCGACCGCGCAGACTACGCTCTGGTTCTGGGGTACCGAGTTGGGCTGGGCGACGGTTCACCCGTTGCTGGTCGACGAGGGGTGGGAGTATCGCTGCTGCAACGTTTGGGACAAGGGAATGAGCCACGTGGCCGGCAACTCCAACACGCAAACATTGCGGAAATTCCCCGTGGTGACCGAGGTGTGCGTGCACTACGTGAAGAGTCTGCGCGTTCCTTCTGGCGATCGCGTCTTGTCCATGCAGGATTGGCTGCGCTCGGAATGGCAGCGAAGCGGGCTCCCCCTTCGCTTGGCCAATGAGGCGTCCGGCGTCTTGAATGCTGCTACGCGCAAGTACCTCACGGCAGACCACCTTTGGTACTATCCGCCCGTCGAGGCCTTCGTGAGACTGGCGGACTACGCAAATCGGCACGGCAAGCCGGAGGGGCGGCCTTACTTCAGCCTCGACGGAAAGTGCCCCGTCTCCGCCGAAGAGTGGGCCACGATGCGCGCTAAGTTCCATTGTGAGGTGGGCGTGACGAATGTCTGGCGGGAGCCCCAAGTTGGTGGAGAAGAACGGATCCAGGGCACCCGAAACGGCATGAAGTACAAATTCCGCAGCCTCCACGGCAGCCAGAAGCCGCTACGTCTCGTGCAACTGGCGATATGTGCCTCGACTGATGAAGGGGATGTAGTCTGGGAGCCTTTTGGAGGCCTCTGCCCGGGCGCCGTGGTCTGTTATCACTTCCGCCGCGCGTACCGCGCGGCGGAAATCGTGCCCGAGTTCTACACGGCAGCAGTGGAAAGGTTGGCCAACGCATGACTACCCACAGCCGGCCGGCACCCCCAGGCAGAGAACTCCCGGAATCGTCGTGGGAGCACTATCGGCTTTACAGGAGCGTGCGCGAGGCCATTGCCACGCTTCCCGTGTATTTCCGTACGGAGACGCATATATCCGGCGTGATGGCCACAGATCTACACACTCTGAACAATGTCTTGGGGGCAACCATCGAAGAGCAAGTCGTGCGAACTCTCAACTTGATTCGTGCGACGTGGGACCCCGAGGGGCATTATGCGCTGTACAGCTTCATACGACAGCCGCAGACGTTCCCGGATGTCCGCCTGAAGAAAGCTTCCAGTGACGAAACCCTCCTGGGAGTTGAGTTGAAAGGTTGGTACTTACTGGCGAAGGAAGCCGAACCCAGCTTGCGTTTCCAGGCTACTGCTGCGGCCTGCGCCAAGCAGGACCTGATCGTGGTAGTACCGTGGGTTCTGGGGAATGTGATTAGTGGTTCTCCCATTCTGTTCGAGCCATTCATCGAGTCGGCGCGCTTCGCTGCGCTCTACCGGAACTATCATTGGCAGCACGTACGACGAACAACTCAAGATAGTTCCATCGACCTGCCCTCGGGTGCTCGTCCGTATCCCTCCAAGGCCGACCAAATTAGCGACAAGCCGCGTTATGATAGCGGCGGCAACTTCGGCCGTTTGGCGCGGACCGGCATGATGGACGACTACATGTCGAAACTCAATGACGTGCCTCTTTGTGGCATCAAGACGGTCTTCTGGAGAGAGTTCTTGAAAGCCTTTCAGGAGAGCACAACGGATGCCGATGCCCGCGCAGCCCTGGAACGTCTGAGACGGCGTGTCGTCGAGACAACAGACCTCCCGGCCCCGAAGTCGCAAGCGGCTCTGACGATCATAGCGGAACTGGAGCGATTGCTGGAGTTTCCGCCGTAGGGGCAAAGACGCCCTCGATTCTTTTGCTCCTGGCCTTTGCCTGCTATTCACGATGCCTCCCATCCGCCGCCTTTCCCAAAGCGTCGTCAACAAAATCGCCGCCGGCGAAGTGATCGAGCGGCCGGCGAGCGTTGTGAAGGAGCTGATGGAGAACGCCATTGACGCGGGGGCGACGCGGATTGACGTGTCGGTGGAGGCCGGCGGAGTGGACCTGGTGCGGGTGGTCGATAACGGCTGCGGCATGACGGCGGAAGATTTGCCGCTGGCCGTGGCCAGCCACGCCACCAGCAAGATTGCCACGGCCGACGACCTCTTCCGCGTCGGCACGCTCGGCTTCCGCGGCGAGGCCCTGGCCTCGATCGCCGCGGTCAGCCGCCTGGTGCTCCGCAGCCGCACGCCGGAGAGTCCCGGCGGGGCGGAGCTGGAAGTCGCCGGCGGCGAGCTGGGCGCGGTGGCCCCTTGCGGCTGCCCGGTGGGGACCACGGTCGAGGTCCGCAACCTCTTCTTCAACACTCCCGTGCGGCGGAAGTTCCTCCGCTCCCCGCAGACCGAGCTCGGGCACAGCAGCGAGGCCTTCGTGCGGATCGCCCTGGCCGCCCCGCAGATCCACTTCACCCTGCGACACAACGACCGGCCGGTCTTCGACCTGCCCGGCTCGGAGGGGATGCTCGAGCGGATCGCCCGCGTCTTCGGCCGCGAGCTGGCCCAGAGCCTGATCTGGGTGGAGAGTGTCCACGGGCCGGTGCGGCTTGCGGGCTACGTCGCCCATCCCAGCCAGAGCCGCAGCAACAACCGGATGCAGTACCTGTTCCTCAACGGGCGGTGCATCCGCGACCGCTCCCTCCAGCACGCCCTGGGCGAGGCGTATCGCGGCCTGCTCATGCCCGGGCGGTTCCCCATCGCGCTTCTGTCGCTGGAGATGCCGCCGGAGCTGGTGGACGTGAACGTCCACCCCACCAAGCTCGAAGTCCGCTTCCAGGACTCCGGCCAACTCTACAGCCAGCTCTTGGCCACGCTGCGGACGAAGTTCCTCAGCACCGACCTCACAACCCAAGTTCAGACCGCTTCCGACCTCGACCCCAGCGGGGCGCACGACGAGCCGCAGGCCGCGGGCCTCCGCCAGCGGCTGGTCGACTGGGCCAAGGGGAAGGTGCAGTCCTGGGGGAGCCAGGAGGGCGATTCCCCGGCATCCGCCGCCGCGCCGGGGACGTCCGAGCCGTGGACGACCGCGGGCGCGCACCCCCGCGAGGCATCCCCGGGGGCTTCACCCCCGGCATCGCCGCTGGAACTGACGCGGCTGGACCGCAGTTGGGCCCCCGTCGGCCGGCCCGAGGATGAGGAAGAGGGCGAGGAGCTGCCCGAGGCCGCTTCCGATTGGGCCGCCGCGGCGGCGCGGGGCGTCAAGGCCCTCCAGGTCCACAACCGCTACCTCGTGGCCGAGAGCGACGACGGGGTGATGGTCATCGACCAGCACGCCTTGCACGAGCGGATCCTCTACGAGCGGCTGCGGGAGCGGGTGCTGGCCGGCGCGATCGAGTCGCAGACGCTCTTGGTGCCGCAGCCGGTGGACCTGGCCCCCGCCGAGACGGCCGCCGCCCTGGAGCACCGCGAGCTATTGGCCCAACTGGGGGTGCAGATCGAGCCCTTCGGCGGCCAGTCGATCCTCCTGACCAGCTACCCGGCGATGCTGGCCAACATGGAGCCGGTGGAAGTGCTCCGCGGGCTGGTCGACCAACTGCTTGCCGGGGGGAAGCTCCCCGACCGCCGCGACCTGTTGGACGAGCTGTTGCACATGATTGCCTGCAAGGCGGCGATCAAGGCGGGGGACCGGCTGAGTGCCGAGGAGATCGCGGCCCTGCTGGCCGAGCGTCACCTGATCGCCGACCCGCACCACTGCCCCCACGGCCGCCCCGCCGCGCTCGTGTTCACCCGCGAGGAGCTGGACAAGCAGTTCCGGCGCGTCTAGGGGGGCGTGTCGCCGCCAAGCGTTTTGAAACGTGAGGGCCCCACTAACCGTACTGTCAAGTTGGGCAACTCTGCGCAGAGCTCTTTGACGGCGGCCTCGCTGACGCGACTGTCGGAGAGCGAGAGAGAGCGGAGCTTAGTCAGCCTTTTCAAGTGCATCAAGTCGGCGTCGCTGATCTGAGTCTTGCTAAGGCCGAGGTGTTCGAGATTGTCGAGCGCCCTAAGGTGCTGCAAACCGTCGCCACTCAGCCGCGTCCCGTCGAGGTCCAGCCACCGTAGGCTAGTGAGCCCTTTCAGGTGCACCAAGCCGGCGTCCGTCACCTCGGTGTCGAAAAGGTTGAGCTTCTCAAGGCTCGTCAGCCCGCCCAAGTGCACCAAGCCGTCGTCGGTGACGCGACTGCCCATAAGGTCAAGCTCGCGAAGATTGGTCAGCCCACTCAGGTGGACCAAGCCGCGGTCAGTGACGTCGGTTCCGAGAAGAATGAGCCTCTCGAGGCTCGTCAACGCTCTGACGTGCACTAGGCTGGCGTCGGTCACGTCTCCGCCGGCTAAGCCCAGAAACCGGGCGGGAGCGAAATCGTCTCCCAACAGCCTCCAAGGCCATCCTGCGTCCGCGTACTTAACCCACGGCTCCGCTCCCAGCTTCTCAAGCTCCTGGAGCGCGACTCGCTACGATCGAAGCTGCTGGAGCTTCCGCCCGAGGAGGCCGAGGGCAATGCCGGCCGCCAGCACGAACACCAAGAGCGTCCGCAGGCTGAACTGGTACCAGCGGAGTCGGCGTTTCGGCTTGTCGGGCTGTTTCGTGCTCACAACTTGGTGAGTGCGTTCGGGAATTGGGCAGTCCAGCCCCGTCGGGGGCGCAAGTCAATAGCCCAGGGCGCGAGCCCTGGGTGCCGGGAAGCCAATCGGCGCGAAAAGCCCCGCAAGGGGCGACAGAAGCGCTGCAAGCCAACTGTTTCGCCCCTGGCGGGGCTCACGGAGCGTGGGCGACCCTCTTCCCAGGGCTTGCGCCCTGGGCTATTGTCTTTCGCCGCTACGCGGCTGACCAGCACAGACATAACTTTCGATTCTCGATCGGGCGGATTCCCGGACATTCTCAACTGGGTGCTCGCAACGTCGCCGCGGCCGCTCGCCGCGGCCCTCACTCCCACTGGATCGTGCCCATCGCGCCGCTGCGGATCAGGTAGTACATCGTGAAGTGGAAGAAGACCGGGGCGGCGAAGCAGATCGAGTCGATGCGGTCCAGGACGCCGCCGTGCCCCTCCACCAGCGTGCCGTAATCCTTCACCCCCCGGTCCCGCTTGATCGCCGACATGGTCATCGAGCCGGCGAAGGCCATCACGGCGATCACGGCCGACATCGCCGCGGCGAGCCAGTACGGGAAGGGCGTGGCCCACCAGAGCGCGGTCCCCAGCAGGGTCACGCTCACCGTGCCGCCGAGAAATCCTTCCCAGGTCTTTGTCGGGTTGATCGTGGGCACGATCACGTGCTTGCTGGGGATCTGGGCCCAGACGTACTGCAGGGCGTCGCTCAACTGGACCATGAGCAAGAAGAAGAACAGCAGCCGGGCGTTGCGGCTGGGATCGCGCTCGGGCCGATTGCCCGGCGAAGCGCCCGGCGCAGTGCCCGGCTCGGCCGCCGGCTTTTCCGTCTCCAGCTTCTCCGCCGGCATCTCCAGCGGGAACGGGGCAAGGGGCTGGCCGGCGTCCCTGGGCAGGGGCAGCATCAGAAGCGCGGGTGCGTAGCTCAGGCAGTAGACGCAGATCAACAGCCCCGCTTGGATCTTCGCTGTCCGCTCCAGGAACCGCTTCGAGTCGCCCGACATGGCGATCCCCGCCGGTATGAAAAGGAAGGCATACACTGGGATCACGATGCTATACAGGCCATACCGCTGGATGCCCACAAGGATGAATTGCAGCGGCGTCCAGAGGAAGAAGATCCAGAACAACGTGCGGTGATCGCCGGGCCGGGTGGGGGTGAGCGTGATGAACTCCCGCAGCGCCCAGAACGAGATCAAGCCGAACAAGAGCACCGTGACGGTCTGGCTCCAGATCGCCGCCGCCAGCACGAGCCAGAGGTACCACCACGCCCGGATCCGCCGCCAGCAATTCTCCACGATGGCCGGATCGATCCCGCTCTCCGTCCGCCGCTTGAGGAACTGGACGACCCCCGTCGCCGCGCTCAGCAGCACGAGAATCCCCAGCACTAGTCCCCAGGTTCGTTCCATGGGATCACATTTCTTTGAGTCGCCGCACGGCCTCCCGGGCACGGCGGAGGAAGTCGTTCTTGGGCTCGCCGGCCTCCAGCCAGAGCGGCGGTCCGAAGCTGATGCAGGTCAAAAGCGGCACCGGCAAGAATTCCCCCCGCGGCAGGATCCGGTTCATGTTGTCGATGTGGACGGGGATCAATTCGAGGTCCGGCCGCTTCTTGCACAGGTAATATAGCCCGCTCTTGAACTGGCCGATGTCCTCGCCCGAAGTCCGTCCCCCTTCGGGGAAAACGATCAAGGACTGAAGGTGCCCGATCGCGCGGAGCATCATGTCGACGGGGCTCTGGTGGACCTTGATCTCGGTGCGGTCGATCAACAGGGCGTTGAACACGTTCTCCGCCATGTAGCGGCGGAGCCGGCCCGCCATCCAGTAGTCCTTGGCCGCCACCGGCCGCGTTAGCGCCCGAACCTCGGCCGGCAACGCGGACCAAATCACCACCGCGTCAAGATGGCTGGTGTGGTTGGCGAAATAGACCCTCTGGCAGGTGTCCGGCTGGGAATCGATCCACCGCACGCTCGCGCCGCTGAGCACCCTGGCGAGCAAGGCCAGTATGGCTCCGGTGACCTTGACTTCCATCTCAGCCGCGCCGAAAAGGACACGTTGCTTCATCCGGCAGCTACCCATCGTAGCTTGCCGGCCGCCCCCCGCAAAGCCCCGCAAGTTCCCAACCCCGGCGACATCCAAGCGAGTATTCTGCCACTCCAGCGGGTATGCACCGAGCCAGCCCTCCGCTCGGCCCGCAAGTCACGATACAATCCGGGGATGAACGCGATCTGCCTGGTAGTGGATCGGCTGCACCTGGGGTATCTGGGGGCTTACGGCAACACCTGGATCGAGACCCCCCAGTTCGACCGGCTGGCTTCCCAGGGGTTCCTGTTCGATCAGTTTGTGATCGACAGTCCGCACCTGGAGTTTTTGTGCCGCTCGTATTGGCAGGGGGTGCACGCGTTGGCCCGTGCTGAGGCGGGCCAAGAACGGGCCCCCTTGCCCTCCCTCCTCGGGGTACGAGGCGTAACAACCGCCCTGGTTACCGACGAGCCCGCGGTGGCAGACCATCCGCTGGCCAGTGCCTTTGATCGGCGGTTGGAGATCGATGCGTTGCCGGTGACCGAGCCGGCCCCAACCATGGAGGAGACGCATCTGGCGCGCTGTTTTGCCGAGATGATCGAGTGGCTTAGGGATGCTCCGGAGCCGTTTTTTCTGTGGTGTCACTTAATGGGTTTGGGGGCGGCCTGGGATGCCCCGTTGGAACGCCGCCGGGCCTATGCCGACGAGGACGACCCGCCGCCCCCCGAGTCGGTCACGGTGCCCAACCGGCTGCTCGAGCCCGATTGCGATCCGGACGAGGTCCTCGGGATCTCGCAGGCATACGCTGGGCAGGTATCCCTTTTGGACACCTGCCTGGGTGCGCTGGCGAAGGCTCTCGAAGCGAGCCGGGCGGGCCGAGAGACGCTCCTGGTGCTCGTCGGGGCGCGGGGGTTCCCCCTGGGCGAGCACCGGCGCGTAGGAGCTTGTGACAACGCACTTTACGGCGAATTGGTCCGTGCCCCGCTGGTGATGGGGTTTCCCGGCCGCCTGGGTGCCGCTGCCCGGAGTCAGGCCCTGGTCGAGCCGGCCGACCTCTGGGCCACGATCCTCGACTGGTTCGAAGTCGCGGATGCTCCCGCATCGCTGACCGGGCGCAGCCTCTTGCCGGTCGTGCGGGGCGACCTGGAGGCACTCCGAGATCGGCTGTGCATCATGGGACATGACGCCAGCCGGGCGGGGCTTACTCCCTTCTGGTACCTCCGCAAAACGGACGCCCTGGAACTGTTCGTCCACCCCGATGACTTTTGGCAGGTGAACAACGTCTCCGATCGTTGCCCTGAAGTGGCGGGCATGATGGAGGCGATGATCTCCCAGTATTTCCAAGCTGTTCAGTCCAATCAATCGCCCTATTCCTCCCCTCTTCCCGAGACGCTCCGCGTGGAGGCTGACTGAAGCCTGAGTCTGAGGCGAAAATCCGGCCAATCCGGGGTAGGTGCCCCCGAAGCTCCTCGATATAATCCCCCGCCCCTTGGAGATAGGGCAAGGGGCACCCCCTTTCTCGGCGGCTACGGGATCGACGATGACCGGACAAGGACGTCCGAGAGCATCGCGAGGACAAGGGCTGTCCTCGGCTCATGCTGCGGCCTGGGGCGGGGTTTGGCTGGCGCTGACGGTGTCGGTGCCACTGGGGCCAATGTCCGCCGCCACGGCTGCCGATCCGACCATGCGCATCCGCATCGCCTGGGGTGGCGGGCCCGAACGCCTCTGGCAGGGAAGGGTCGCGCTCAGCCAGGGCACCCTCTCGCATCCGGTCCCATTGGGCATCGAGGCCGACGAGGAGGGCTCGATGTGGCTGGAGCGGGGGCAATTCCAGATCGCCACGCTCCGGGGCGGCAAGCCGAGCAGGCGAGGCCCGGTCGAAACCGCCGACGGCTACTTGGCGATCCGCCAGTGGAGCCGGCGGACCTACGACGGCGTGGATCTTACGGTCCAGGCACCGCTCCAAGCCTCCTTGTTTGTCGAGCTCGTGCCTGCCGACGAGAATCAGCAGGCCGGCTGGGTCGAGGCCCGCCTGGCCGACCTGGTCCACGGCAAAGTCAACGCCGATTTGGACGATCGAGGGACGCGGCTGGTCATCTCCCGCAGCCCCGGGGACGAGCTGCGGATCGACCTCGCGCGGCGCTCGCTGGTCTTCGAGCCGGGAGAGGCGCTGGAGTGCACGCTCCGGCCCCAACTGCTGCCGATGGAGCCGGGTACGAAGGTCCAGATCAAGGTCCAGTTGCTTGCCGCGCGATCGAGCCGCGAGCTGTGGTCCGCGGAGTACTCGATGGTGTTGGGGGAGACGGAGGGCCTGCCGCTGAAGGTGCCGCTCGGCAAAGACGAGGGGGCCTACGACGTGGTGGTCACGGCGACCCAGGACCGCAAGCTCCGCCTGCCGCAACCGGCGCGGGGGCAGTTTGGGCTCCGCGCGCCGGTGGTGGAGCGGACGGTCCAGGTGCTGGTGCTCCATCGCTGGCCGGAGACGCCGCCGATCAAGGAAGAGCGGCTGAGCGTCGTCGAGGAGATCGATCCGGCGAATCCCAAGTGGTGGGCGAAATTCGCCAATCTGCCCCACCTCCCCCGGCTTCAACGGATGTGGAAGGGGCCGCTGAGCAGCGGCCATTGGCAGACCGTCCAGCACCCGCTGGGAACGCTGGTGCAATTGGCGCCCAACGCCAAGGCGGGAGAGGCGAGCTGGGAGGCGTACACGCTGCCGATCCAGCGGCCGGGCGAGCCGCACGTGCTCGAGGTGGACTACCCCAGCGACGTGCCCCAGACGTTGGCCATCAGCATCGTCGAGCCGAATGCGGCCGGGGCCGTGGTGCCCATCGGCCTGGACTCCGGGGTGGATCGCGCCGAGGAGATCGGCGAGGTGGCGGCCGCGCCGCAGTGGCTCCGGCACCGGCTGGTCTTCTGGCCGCGGACCAAGACCCCGATCGTGCTCTTGGCCAACCGCCGCGACCGGACGCCGGCGACGTACGGCAAGATCCGGGTGCTGGCGGGGTGGAAGCGGCTCCCGCGGGCGTTTGGGCCGGGAGGAAGCCCTCCGGAGCGCCTCCTGGCGGCCTACCTGGACCGCCCCCTGCTGCACGAAAACTTCTCCGCCAGCGAGGGCCTCGACTCCTCCACCGATCGCAGCTTCGACGACTGGAGCACCTTCCACGAGGCGGGCACGCGGCTGGTCGCGTACCTCCACCACGTCGGCTACAACGCCCTCGTGCTTTCCGTGTTCGCCGACGGGAGCACGATCTATCCCAGCGCGATCGTGCAGCCCACGCCGCGTTACGACACGGGGGCCTTTTTCGAGACCGGCCAGGACCCTGTCCGCAAGGACGTGCTGGGGATGCTCCTGCGGATGTTCGACCGGGAGGGGCTGCAACTGATTCCGGCCCTGGAGTTCGGCTCGCCGCTGGCGGAGCTGGAAGGGGTGCTGCGCCGCGGCGGGCCCGCCGCCGAAGGCATCCAGTGGATCGGCCCGGACGGCGCTGCTTGGGAGCAGCAGCACGCCCCCCAGCGCGGCCGCGCCCCCTACTACAACGTGCTCCATCCCCGCGTCCAGGAGACGATCCTCTCCGTGGTCCACGAGCTGGTGGAAGGCTACGCCCAGCACCCTTCCTTTGCCGGCCTGGCGCTGCAATTGTCGGCCGACGGCTACGCCCAGCTCCCCGGGCCCGAATGGGGTTTGGACGACGTCACGATCGCCCTGTTCGAGCGGGACACGAAGCTCCGGCTTCCCGAGGAGGGTGCCGAGCGGTTTGCCCAGCGGGCGGGCCGGCTGAGCTACGCGGCGGCGGACGGCCGCCGCGAGTGGCGCCGCGAGTGGCTGGAGTGGCGGGCGACGCGGCTGGCCCAGTTCTACCGCCGCATCCAGGCCGAGCTGAATGCCGTCCGGCCCGGCGCCCGGCTCTACCTTTGCGGCGCCGAGCTGCTCTCCGGGGAGGCCGCCGCCGAGGAGCTTCGTCCTTCCCTGCTGCGGAAGATCACGGCCGCCGAGGCCCTCTTGCACGCGGGGATCGACGTCCGCCAGTACGGCCCGCGGGACGGGATCGTGCTCTTGCGCCCCGAGCGGATCGCTCCGCAGACATCGCTGGTGCGGTGGGCGATCGACCTGGAGCTGGCGCAGATGCCCGATTGGGACCGCTATTTCCAGCTCCTTCCGCCTGCGGGGAGCCTGCTGTTCCACCCGCCGCAGGAGCTTCGCCTGGCCTCGTTCGAGGAGAAGAGCCCCTTGAGGCCGTGCTACGCCCGGCTGTACACGCAGGCGACGCCCTCGGCCTGGCAGAACCGTCGCCGCTTCGTCCGCAGCCTGGCCGCACTCGATTCGCAAGTGATCGTCGACGGCGGCTGGCTGTTGTCGATGGGCCAGGAAGATTCGCTCCGGGACCTGGTCGCCGTGTACCGCCAGTTGCCGGCGATCCGCATGGAAAAGGTGATCGATCCCAGCGACCCCGCGGCCGGCCAGCCGGTCACGCTGCGGGCCGGCAGCCGCGGGGACCGGACCTACGCGTACCTGGTCAACGACGCCCCCTTTCCGGCGACGGTCGAGGTGGCGGTCGAGGCCCCGGCAGGATGCAGCCTCGAGGCCCTCCCCGGGCTCCCCCCCGGGACGCTCCGCCAGGACGCCGAGGCGACGACTTGGGGCGTCGCGCTGGGGCCCTACGACGTCGTGGCGGCCACCTTTTCCGGGGCAGGCGTCCGCTTCTCCTGCCCGAAGGCCACGTGGTCCGACGAAGTCCAATCCGCGCTGAGGAACCGGATCGAGGAGCTGGGTGCCCGGGCGGTGGCGCTGCGGAGCGGTCCGCCCTTGGACGTGCTGGACAATCCCGGCTTCGATCGTCCCCCCGGTCCCCAGGGGCAGATCGCCGGCTGGACGGCGGCCGGCGGGGCCGGCGTCACCGTGCAGCTCGATCCGGCCACCAAGCACAGTGGCCCATACGCCCTGCACCTGGCCAGCAGCGGACCCCCGGCGAAGGTCACGAGCAAGCCGTTTGTGCCGCCGGCGACGGGCCGGCTGTGGATGCTGGTGCGGCTCCGCGTGGCCGATGAAGCGCGGCAGCCGCCGCTCCGGGTCTCGCTGGAAGGAAAGGCCGGCCAGCGGACGTTCGTGCGCTATGCCCAGTTCGGCCAGTCCCCCGGCGACCAGCGGGTGCCGCCGATCGCCGCCCAGTGGAGCCGGCCGTTCGTGGTCCACGCGGACGACCTGCCCCTGGAGCCGCAGACCCCGATGCGGATCGGTTTCGAGCTTGCCGGGGCGGGCGAGGTCTGGATCGACGACGTGCAATTGAGCAGCCTGGCCTTCAGCCAGGAGGAGCAGAAGGAGCTGGTTCGGCTGATCGCTCCAGCCAGCGTCGAGCGCGAGAACGGCCAGGTGGGCGACTGCATCCGCTTGCTGGAGGGCTACTGGCCGCGGTTCCTGGTCGAGTACGT
>Ga0315280_10004220_pt1 | contig 21417 bp, 18 predicted proteins | sample YL17G06_40_MG_FD_203697 | JGI IMG/M metagenome (GOLD analysis project Ga0315280, IMG submission 203697) | Sediment microbial communities from Yellowstone Lake, YNP, Wyoming, USA - YL17G06_40 | ecosystem: Environmental > Aquatic > Freshwater > Lake > Sediment | place: USA: Wyoming | collected...
TCTTGATCAAAAAGAGAAGCACGATAAAGAGTCCCCTGTCGCCCTGAAATAGCAGAACGGCCTGTTCCGGTCTGCTAATCGATCGTAGTTTGTCTATGTAGAACCCGGAATCACTTCCGAGAACTCCGGTGAAATGGACAGTCAAATATGGATAGAGCGTGATTGCGACACTCAGGCCCACCGATCCCGCGAGGATTACATACGGAACGGCCTTCCAGGAGGGGACAACGTCCTTAGCTAACTCGCAACCCGGAGACGCATGATCCTTCCTAGCATACTTGCCTTTCATTAGCTTCTGGAAGACCCGGCGAGCCAACGCTTGAAGAGGGCCCATGAACAAAGCCGCGATAGAAGCAACGAAGAGCGCGACGAAAATCGCCAAAAGTAGAGGCCGCGCAAGAAAGAACAATTCCACATCAATAGCCAGCATCTTCAGCCAAGTGTCCGTCATGGTTAGAAAAGAGGACCCTGAGGTCAAAGCAGTGAATATGCCGAATCCCCACAGCAGAACAGCAACGACCCCGCCCGCGGCTGTCACCGTGAGAAACGCGAAGACTTCTGCGCACACGAGCCGCGCAGCCGCGCCGGTTTCTATACCGACGTATCTTCTTGATCTTGATACGAGCGTGTAGGCTGCTAGGAACCCCGAACCTACGAGCAGTGTTGCGCCTACAAAGTAGGACACGCCAGCGACAACCAATGACGAGAGGGGGAGAATGAGAAATGTCAGAGCCGAAACCAGATCAGGCTTTACTCTTGTGCGAGCAAGCCTCAGAACGCTCGGAGATATCATGACGAGAAAACTCACGCCCCAGACGACCCAATCCCATGTGGGGCCGAGGATAGATGGATTGAGAACTATCCACCACTGGTAGTAGCGTATGTGCCAGAGCAGGCCAGTGAGACTTCCGAGCAGTACAAGACCAAAATAGAGCAACAGACCGGCCGCCAGGAGAGGAACGAGGGAGAGCCGCCGCTGAAACTCTGTCGAAAACGATCCGCGACCCAAGAGTCTCTCCTGAGTATTGGCTTCTTTCCCGACTACCATCGACAGTCAGATCGCTCTAATTCGTGCCCAATCATCCAGAACCTTCTTAGCACTAGGGTTGCGCCGCAGCTGGCACTGATATTGGGCATCTGCACGATCCTCACACCGAGGCCCTAGAGATCACTAGAAGACATAATAAACATCGGGGAATTCACTATCTGGAGTTCGTGGTGGAATCTAGAATCGTAGGATCGTCCTCGTAAGAGCTTGAGGACCTTGGCGAGGTAGCCACGACGAGATGTGTCAGAGGGTCAAGACCGTTGCTCCGAAGGAATCTCCATGTCATGCTCTTTGTCGCCTTGATTGTGGCCTCATCATTTCTCGGTCTCATGGTAGTGCAGTTCCTTGCGGGACCACATGTCTCCTTTACCTCACGTCGATCCGCAATCGTGGATGAACTCTCGATCGACTATCCAAATCCAACAGTAGTCTCATCGCTGGTAACCACTATGGAGGAGGTCGGGTTCTCTGTTGACGTCTACGGTCCCTCCGAAGTAACAGTTGAACTGTATCGGTCTCTGCCGACGGGAGGGTATGGGTTCGTGCTGTTTCGTGTGCACGCAGCCTTCCATAACGGAGACACGTGGCTGTTCACCTCAGAGACCTACTCGAAAGAGGAGTTGCTGAACAAACATGTGGTCGAGCTGGTCACGGATCAGATAGCGCCGGCAAGAAGCTTCGTGGGAGAAGAAAGAGTACTCGCCGTCAGCCCCGAGTTCATCCGCAGAAGCATGGGCAATTGGATGGGCGCGATCGTAGTGTTAGCTGGCTGCTATGGGACTACCGGTGAGAGCCTACCCAGAGCCTTCGTAGACCGAGGTGCATCTGCTGTTGTTGGCTGGAATCAGGCGGTGAGCGCAGAGCACGCGGACCTGGCAAGCCTTCGACTGGTGAAACTCCTATTCGTGGACAAGATGAAAGTGGATGAGGCCGTCGATATGGTGATGCGTCAGGTTGGCCCAGACCCGAGCTACCACAGCTCGCTCACCGTCTACTCGGCCGACCACCGTGCCGACGAGACCCTGTGGCTGTTGCCCGATCGCCCTTCTCCGAGACCTCCAAGCACCTTTGCCGAACATGCTAGCTGACGAATCCAATCCAGCGTTTTCTTGCGCGCACAAGAGAGTTCACCGACATTGACGCCGGGATCAAGATACCGACAGCAAGTCAGCCCTCAGCGGCGTCGGAGTTCTTGACGTCTGCTACATCGGAGCAGCGGCAGACCCAGCCTTCATCGCTGACCACACACTCCTCGTCACAGTCGGGGTCAAAGCCGGAAGACAGGTGTTACGGGGGTCAGAGATCCAGGACATATGCATCCTAGGCCGGAGCTTTATCCCAGCCCTGGCGCACACAACACTCGCTGGTGGCGAGGTCATCCCCTACTATGTCGACCCGCTGTGGTCCTTCGCTGATATAGCTTTCCCGAGCTGCGAGAGTGCTGTAGCCTTCCAACTGTACCTACTAGCAAACCCCCAAATCTAACGTTTGAGACATGTGCCGAGCCGCAAACTCGGCCCCTTACTTTTCTTGTCGTCTTGCGTTCTGCATCTTCGACATTCGGAAACGCATTTCACCGCCGTTCCTCAAGTCCCACGTCGAGATCCTTCGTTCATGGTCACTCGCCTATCGCCTAGGATATCAATCATTGAGTCTCAAATGTGGCCACTTGCGTTCGAGTGCGACCTGTTTCTCGCCAAAGCTGAGAATCATCTTCGCTTTCACTGTTCAGGAGATCTTGGACTATCGCCTTCATTTTCTTGGAAATGGATTCGATGGAGAACTGATCGGACACAAGTCTAGCCTTCTTCCCCATCGATTCAACCTCTCCTTCGTCCAACTTACTGAGAATCTTAGTCAGTTCGCCCAAATCAGCAACTACACCGGCGCCGGATTCTATGATGAGAGCCGGCACGATGCCGTGCAAGTCGGTACAGGCCACTGGCCTGCCGCATGCCAAGTACTCAAAGAGTTTTGTCGGCACCGCATATGCACTGATCTCAACGTCCATACTCGGTATGAGGCAGAAATCGGCCGCATTGATGAACATGGGAAGCTCCTCTCTCGGGCGGGAGCGTACCAGAATTACGCGGTTGGTTCCGCTCCTCTCAACTTGTTCCTGTATCATCTCCCGATGCTCACCATCACCCACCAACAAAAGAACGAGGCGGCCTTCACTCTGTGCACTAAAGACCTTGACAAGATCGGACAACCCATACGCCGGACCGATTACGCACCTATACAGAAGTATTCTTCCTTTCTGCAAGTCAACAGGAAGTATGCCAATTCGAGATAGGTGGGCCCTCGCTTCGAATTTTGGGATCGGCCGGAATCTTGAGGTGTCCAGTCCGCTGTACACGACAGCGACTTTCCTGGGATGATCGAATGGTACAGGTCCAACGAATGGTGGTGGCGCAGACTGGTTGACTAAGCGTCGCAGATCCCTGCTCTGAGATAGCGCGCCGGGCAAGGCTCAAGAGTGCGTAGGACTAAGGATGGAGCAATCCTCGAAAGCGCTGGCCTGACTGGTTGTTGCGCGAGAAGGTCCTCTGCCAGCAATGATATTCGATGAACGTCATCCCGCCGGGTGCAGGAGGGGAGCTAAGTCTTTTCCCTAATGACGCTGATCAGAGTGAACAGGATCACGCCCGCAAAGAATGCGAGAATGCCTACAAAGCCGAAAGCTACCGCGACGAGGGCGATGTTCGTGACGAGTCTCCCCTCCCTTGCGTATATGTCAATGGCCCAAGCTCCGAATCCGAGGGATATCGCGAGAGCCACCGCGGATAGTCCGCCGTAGAACAGGAGCGGATGCCTAATCGACGTAAACTTGATCACGCTCGCAATGACGTCAAGGCCATGATAGAGCGGACTGTGCGTGGAGGTCTCCAGTCCGTAGTACGCTGCGGTAGCAGGCACCTCCGAGATCCTAAGATTCCGCTCGACAGCCTTCATCAGTATCTCAACACTGACGCCCATTCCCTGCTCCGTAGGCATAATTTCCTCCAGCGCCCTTCTGCTGTACGCTCGGAACCCGCTTTGCGCGTCGGTCAACTGTGAGTGTGAAGCAGCCTCGGTGAGTCTTGTCAGGGCTCTTATGCCGGCCTGCCGGTATCTGGGCGATTCAGTCTTGTCGCTCTTGGCTAGGAATCTTGAGCCCACCACGATATCCGCCAGCCCCTCTCTGACAGGCTCAGTCAGCCTTGGGATCTGATCTGGATCATGCTGCCCGTCGCCGTCCAGGGTGACAAGGACGTCTGCCTTCAAGTCTCGAGCGGCGCTGAAGCAAGATCGGATCGCCGCACCGTACCCGAGATTTCGCTCATGCCTAACAACAACCGCCCCGAGACTTTCGGCGATCAGCGCAGTATCGTCCTTGCTTCCGTCATCAACAACGATCACCTTGTCCACATGTTTCGTCGCTCTAACAATAACCTTGGCAATCGTCTTCTCTTCGTTGTAGGCAGGGATAGCCGCCACGATCAAGCCTTAAGACCCGCAGAGTATCCTAGAATGAAACGTCAGTCATCAACTAGTGGTTAAGCGTATCGCCGACTGAGAACACGAGCTCCTTTGGGGCTCAAGGATGCAACGCCGATGCTAATTAAGACCGAGAACAATATTCATGCCACGAGAGCGTCAAAGCATCGGCTTACCGACGCAGATTCGTGCTAACTAGCCATAGGTGAAGACGTGCTTGACATCCAAGATGAACCCCGTGAACACATCAGAGATGTCAGGCGCTGGATTCCCGTATGTTTCGGTTCTTGTTCCTGCGAGGAATGAGGCTCGATCTATTCGGGCATGCATTGACTCGTTGATGGCCCAGGACTATCCGCGAGAGAAGTATGAAGTCATAGTGATCGACGATTCATCCTCCGACTCCACACCCCAGATAATGCGAGAATTGCAGAACCAGTACAGCAACGTGGTGTTCGCGAAGAATGCTGGAATTGGAATGCCAAAGGCTCGAAACACCGGCCTTTCTCTCGCGCGCGGAAAAGTGATCGTTAATTTCTCCGCGCACGCAACAGCACAAAGCCACTATTTGACGACTATTGTGAAGAGGTTGAACGAATCGGACAAAGTAATTGCTGGCGTCGGATGCAGACATGAAATTCCCCCTGACGATCCGTTCTGGGCAAAGGTCTTCAGCCTCGCGATGCGATCACCCCTCGGGGCAATGGGCACATCTCACGTACAAGTCGACAAGGAAGAACTGCAGGATTCCATTGCATTTACAGCCTACAAGAGAGACATCTTCGATAAAATTGGACCATTCGACGGAGACCTAAGCGAGAGCGACGACGCAGAGTTCAATTTCCGCCTCAAAGAGGCGGGCTACCGGCTGCTATACACACCCGCAGCGGTCGTCTTTCATCGCCAGCCAACTAGCCTTGCAGGCTTCACAAGAAAGATGGTCAGGTACGGCATTGGTAGAGCAAAGATCATCAGAAAACACCCTACGTCCTTTCGCGTTCAGTATTCTCTTCCCACTGCGATGGTTGCGTCTCTTGTCTTGCTGATATTCGCCTCACTGATCACTCGAAACGCATTGGTGTCCCTGATACCACTGGTACTCTACTATGCGGCTTCATTGCTTGCTTCGACTCCGTACACGATCAAGACGTGCCAGAAATGTTTGCCCTTTGTGCCAGCAGCTCAATTTGCTATGCATGTCGCCTATGGAATAGGATTTGCAGAAGGGTTCTTGATGCCCCTGCAACCCTCGTCGGCGAATCCGGGAAGACTCCGCACGTCTTCTCAAGAAGCGATGGCGTTCGGAATGTCTGAAGTCTGAGTCAATAGTACTGAGCAGGACCACTTTACTTCAAGATGCGAATTCTCTGTACCACAGTTCAAGGTTGAGTATTCGCCAGATGAGGCGAGCCTCTTCGCTTGTCAATGAGGGTTTGGCAAGCAGCTTCCTGAGCGCGTCGATGTCGTAGTACTTGCTCGTTGCTAGGGTTGGCCCGGAGAAGAAATCGCTCAGTTTCCCTCCGAGTTCCTGAATCCACCTTTTCTCTGGGGTTTCGAAGCCTATCTTGCTTCGCCGGAGTCGTATCTTTTCAGGGAGTATGCATCCCATCGCAAGACGAAAGACGTGTTTCGTCCAGCCGTTCCGGAGCTTCCTGTCCAGCGGTAGAGACGTGACGTATTCGAAAAAGGGCCTGTGGAGGAAGGGAACGCGTGCCTCGATGCTGTGCCACATCGAGTTCTTGTCCTCATAACGAAGCAGCGCCGGAAGACTTGTCGTGCTTATGTCCGTCTCAAGTTTCGCGGCCAAATCATAGGGACGTACCTGAGGGACGTGCATCTCTGGTGCAACATCTTTCAGAATTGCGTGGTCCGCCGTGACCGGTGACCCGCCGCGGACGTGCACGATCAAAGACCTCAAGGAGTGTGGGAAATGTGTGACTAAGCCTACCAGGTAGGCCTTCACGAATGGTTTCGTTAGGTCATAACTGCGTAGTCCTTCCGCTAGACATCTTGAATACTTCCTGCTCCGGCAGAGTGTGAGCAGATAGTAGAGGAAGTATGCCGGGTATCCTCCAAGGAGCTCGTCGCCACCTTGGCCGTCGAGCATGACTGTCACGCCTCGCTCTTTGGCGAGTTTCATGACTCGCCATTGCGCGTAGACGCTTGTGCTGATGAAGGGCTCCTCTTGGCATCTCACGAGGGTTGTCAAGTCGTCCCAGAACTCTTCGGCTGTTGGTGTGACAAGGTTGCGCTCTGCACCCGTCTGGTCACAGACAACCTTGGCGTAGTCGGCTTCGTCTATCGGATCGCCAGGGAAAACCGCTGAGAAGGCCTTGATCCGCTCACCTGTCGAGGCAGCACCGTTCGGATAGACTTTCTTGATTGCGCAGACTACTGAGGACGAGTCGATTCCGCCGCTCAGGCATGTGCCGACCGGAACGTCGCTTACAAGGTGAAGCTTAATCCCCTCAAGAAACAGGCGACGAGTTTGCTCAGTCTCTTCGCTGGATGCTTGACCGTCCAGGCTTCTCGAAACGCTAGGCGTCCAGTATCTTTCGCGTTTGACCACTCCGGCAGGCTGAATCAACAGGTGATGTCCCGGAGCGAGCTGGTTTATGCCTTGAAAGAATGTATCTTCTGTGCCGTCTGCTGTCAGACCATAGTTCAGGTATTGCCCTATGAGTTTCTCGTTTGGTCTCCACGACACATCGGGATGTTCCAGCAGGGGCTTTATTTCAGATGCGAACGCTAAGAATTCCTTGCTCTGATAGTAGTATAGTGGTTTGATCCCGAGATGATCACGGGCAATCCACAACAGCTGTCTCGGCTCATCCCACAGAGAGAATGCAAACATGCCGCAGAGCTTTCCTAGTGAACTAGTGCCCCACTCCTCATAGGAGTGAACCACTGTCTCCGCATCGGTATTCGAACGGAACCTGTGGCCATGTTCCTCGAGCTGTCCTCGGAGGGCCTCGAAACCGTAGATCTCACCGTTGAAGACTAGATGAACGGTGTCTTCCTCGTTGCGAAGCGGGTACAGGCCCTTGGTTAGATCTATGATGGCAAGCCGCCGGATGCCAAGGCTCACCGGGCCGTTCGTGTAGTAGCCTTCGTCATCAGGACCTCGGTGGATCTGAGCATCACACATGGCCTTCGTTACGGCGGGGTTGCAGACACTTTGGTCGAAGCGCAGTTCCCCCGCTATGCCACACATTGCGACGCCAGCCCCTCCGCCGGGTACGTGGAACTGTCGACTAATCTGCCTTTGGATTCGAAGGAGGCAATATTATGTCAGACCAATCTACAGTTGTTGCAGTGGCCGGTCAGAGGACGGAGCTCATGTCAAAGATTCGCGTCATGCTGGTGGTAGGAGCCCGCCCACAGTTCATCAAATCCGCTCCGCTTATCAGCGAAATCCTTTCCAAGCACAGACGGATCGAGCTGAGCATTATCCACAGTGGGCAGCACTACGACCCAGAGATGTCAACAACCTTCTTTCGCCAGCTCCAGATTCCATTGCCACTCGTGAACCTGCGAGCTGGTTCTGGTAGTCATGCCAGACAGACCGCCACAATATTGGAGCGGCTTGAAGAGCCCATGCTGAAGGCGAAGCCTGACATAGTGATCGTGCCTGGTGACACGAATACGACGCTGGCAGGCGCACTAGCGGCCGCCAAGCTCGGTTTTCCCCTCGCTCATTTGGAGGCAGGCCTCAGGTCGGGTGACATGACGATGCCTGAGGAAATCAACCGCAGACTGACAGATCACTGCAGCAGTATTCTCTTCGCACCCACCCAAACAGCCGCCAACAACCTCAAGACAGAAGGACTCGGCAGGTTGACGTATCTTACAGGCGACACAATGGCCGACGCCTTGCGCACTGCTGCGCCTTTGATCGAGCGAGAACAAGATGCCGCTCTGGAACGGCTAGCACTGACCCCGCAGAAGTACGTCTTGGTGACGTTACACAGACCATCAAACGTTGACGACCCTGGTCGGCTCCGTGAGGTAATGCTCGCTTTGAGAAAGGTAGCCGAGAAGCTTCGTGTTGTGTTTCCCGCTCATCCACGGACTCGCTTGGGACTTGACAAACTGATGAATCTGAAACGGCTCGCCATGAACGGGATTACCTTGACGAGTCCACAGGGCTATCTAGAGACTCTAAGTCTCCTGAAGAACGCCAGATGCCTTCTAACCGACTCAGGCGGAATGCAGAAGGAGTCCTTCCTGCTTCATGTTCCATGTGTCACCTTTAGGTTAACCACCGAGTGGCCCGAGACTCTCGTCGGCAACGCCAATCGATTGGTCTTCCGGCCACGCATGATAGCAAGTGCGATCCTGAAGGTGTCCTTCGACGAGAAACTCAAGGAAGGAATCAAAGGACTGAAGAATCCATTCGGCGACGGACACGCCTCAAGGCGGATCGCGCGCATCATCGAACAACAGATCTAGGCTGCAACTATCTCGGTTCCTGAGCCTGTCTGACTTGCGGCGTGTCTTCACCGAGACTTGCCGCACTCGTCTCTAATGATCGCGACCAGCTTTCCTTGCTCTTCTTCCCAAGAGTAGCGATCCTTGATCTTTCGAACGTTGGCCCTTAGGAGCCGAAGCGTATCCTCTGTAGTTGCGGTGTTGATCGCATCAGCGATACTCCTTGGATCTCTTGGATCGAATAGGTATCCAATGTTGTTCTCGGCCACGATCTTCCTCAGGAATGGCAGATCACTCGCAACGACTGGCAACCCAGCTTGTATGTACTCGAACAACTTGTTCGGTGAGGCGAAGTAGTTGTTTGCGTTGACTGGAATGTAGGACACTATGCCTACGTCTGCCAATGATGCTGCCCAGATGAGTTGACTTTGAAGAACCGGGGGATCAAAACGGCAGTTCCTGAACGGCTTGCCGATCTGACGAAGCTCTGTTTCGATTTGTCCGTATCCTCTAACCGCAAGCATCACGTCATCGCGAAGGAATTCGCAGGAACGAATTACGTTCTCCAATCCTCGGTTCTTTTCGTAGCGGCCCTGGTACAGAGCTACCTTGATTCCACGCGTTTTGGTTCCTCTGGGTCCGGTTTGCGGTTCCCTCCTAGGAACATTCAGAATCACGTACGGCCTGCGACAATGGTATCTGCTCTCCAACTCTGTCGAGATGAATTCGTTAACTGTGATCACCGCATCTGCACGTCTCGACAATACCGACTCGATGATTCGAAACAGGGCTACTAGCGGGGACGGAACCATCCCTGCTCCAACAAACTGGTCCGGCCACAACTCGTGAGCGTCATAGATCAGCTTTCTAGTGGTCCTCGCGCAAAGTGCTCCCGGGAGGAGCGTGTCGAGGTCGTTGCTGACATAGACGTGAGCGTTAAGCTGCCGGCCAAGCCTGACGAATTGATATGTCATTCGAACGAGGTCTAGGGCAAGTCGTGACAACGACGGGTAGGTCGAGCTCCTTCTCACGGAGGATACTCTGCTAATGAAATAGGAATCTTGTCTCTCCAAAGCAGGCTTTCGATCTGTCCCCGTGCAGACTACTGACACAATGTGTCCTGACTTCGCTAGGGTTTCAGCGTGACGAGTGACCCGCGGCTCGTTTAGCAGGTCATTACTGACGAACATGCAGATTCTCATGACTGTCCCATCTTTGGCTGAAAGGACTCTGTCAATTCACTTCCTCCGACGTACTGCTCAGGCCCGTGAGCTTCAACCTCCAGTCATCCGGTCAAACTGTGAGATAGAGTTTGATGAGCTTCTCTGCGACGATGCGTGAATCGTGGACGCGTTCGACAAATCGCCGGCCTTCCATGCCTTTTCTTTTCCGTAGGTCTTCGTCGGCAATGAGCTTCTCAGTCACAGACTGAAGGGAGCCGGGATCGGCGTCGATGATCGGAAGGTCTCTCTGATAGGCTCGAAGCTCCTTGTTTATGTAGCAAACCACCGGCTTTCCTAGGGCCATCATCTCTTGAGCAAAAACGCCATACCAACCTATGAGCAACTGGTCGATAGCTATGTCCGCAGTGCGATAGATCTTCAGGGCCCTCTTACGTGACAGACCACGAACAAGCGATAAGGTAACGTCGCCTCTTTGGACAAGAGGTCTTAGCGCGTCGAGAACATGGCTAGTGCCTTTGATGAGTGGATCCGATGGCGCGTGGACTACGTGCAGCGGAAGGTCACGTCTCTTAGGCTCGAGGATCTCTAGCTCTTCAATTCGCACTGCGGCCGGGATATACGCTGCCTCCGGAACAAACCTGAGCAAGTCTGGGGTGGTCACAACAAACCTATCGCCGTATTGTCTGAGGCTGGCTAGTGTCTCTTTCTTCTCTCTAGCCCGCCGTTCCATGTAACAATGATGACACGCGTTCAGAGGAAAATCCATTCCCTCTTCGTAGTATCTCGCGTCACATCCGTGGAAATGAAACACGATCTTCTTCCCCATCTTCTTCAGAAGAGGAAGGTCCCTATTCATGAGAAACGACTTCCCGTAGTGAAAGTTTATGATGTCCGCGATGGCCACGACAGGAAGGCTCAGAAATCTCAACCTGGGCAGTCCACTTCGCGTTATGTCAACGAAGTACGACGCGTGCCCCAGTCCGCGCTGCGCCTTCGAAAGAATTTCCATCTGTCCGGCAATCTCAATTGGTGCATGAAGTATGATCATTCTGTTCGCCAGTTCGTTGCCGGATCAGGCCTCAAGATCCCCGTTCGCACGGCAGAGTTGATTTTTCTCATATTCCCACGAGTACCGATAACATACCTTCTGCACATTCCGTTTGAAGCTGATAGGATCACTCTCTTGCGATGCAAGGTCGATTTTGTTAGCAATGTCATGAGAATGAAAGACGACCCCGAGCCTGTTTCCAAGAACCGCTTCGTTCTCAGCAAGCCGGTCATCTTTTACCTTCGCGTCCGTGGGAGGCTAGACGTTGACTTGAGTCTGGGCAAGCTTGTCTATTGAGCTGGAACCAATATGGTGGTTCCTTCGGACTTGTGAAGAACCGTTCCACTATAGCGCCAGACCGCCAACTCTTCATAAAAAGCTCCGTGTGATCTATCGTCCGTATTGTACGATCGAATCCTGCCTCGGAGAACCAGTGGCGGATCGTCGGCTCCTCGAAGCGATCGTTGATCGGGGTTGCGAGTGAGTCAAATGCGGCGTGTAATGCCTGACTTGGGTACAGGAAGGAAAGTATTCGCTTCTTTATATCCGGAGAAAACGGAAGCAGAAGCAAACGTTCGATTCCGAGCACAGCATTGCTCCGCGGGGGAAGCGATTCCTTCCCGTACAGGTAGAGGTACATTAGGCCATCGGGTTTCACTAGGGCTGCGAGTTTCTTCAAGGCCTGTTCAGCGTTTCCGGTGTGGTGAAGAACACCCCAGCAGAACACCAGGTCAAATTGACGCTCCGTGATCTCGTTCGGTAGGTTAAGGAGATTCGCTTGTGCGACAGTGAGTCGTCGTTCCTCGGGGAAGGTGCGATGAATAGCGGCACATGCTGCCTGAGATGCGTCGACCGCGGTCACATTTGCACCTAGCCGTAGGAGCCCGTAAGTCCATCTTCCATTCCCGCATCCTGCATCAAGGACCTCTTTTCCCTGGAACCAGTCGGGGTCAATGCATAACTCCTCCTCCGAGAGAATCCGAGCGACATTCTCTCGGAACCATTGGTCAGAGAGCAATGCGATGCCTGTGGGAAGATTCTGCCACTGATAGTCGAAGCTCTCCAAGGTCTTCCTGCGAAGGAACTCGGCGACGAGCGATTTCATGATAGCCGATCCTCTATCTAATAGACAATAGGCGACAGCGCTCTTGTTCTTTCTGCCCATTCACTGTCGACTTCGACTCACTCAGCCAGGCAGAGTCCACCTTATCTCCAAACTAAACTTTGTGATACACGTTGCCTAGAATCGTTGTCTCTCGCTTTCAGGGATTGACACTATAACCCCTTTCAAAACATGAAGTCGCCCCACATGGCCGGGATGCTCGCGCAGTTATGGGTTCTCAATCAGCAACTGTAAGTTCTTCTCTATTCTGTCTTTGGGCATATTCATGAGGGGGACTCTACTATTTCTCTTGCCTCATTATCCCGCACCTATCACCCAGAAATGTATTCTGAATCATGGGACTGGACTGACAGGCCCAGTGGGCTCACACACAAAACCCGGCCCGTCATTGTTGCCGAGCACACATGGTTGCATGTCTGGCACGTAGCCTAGGAACGGCGTCACGTCGCGAGATACTCGGAGGCGATAGTCTCAAGGTAGGTCCACAAAATGCATATGAGCGCAGCTGTGGTAGTTGGCGGATGAGTGAGATCCTGCCAGCTGATCTGGCGATCGCACAGTACCTGATGTGTGAAGCATGCGCATAGCTCACGTATTCAATCTAGCGAATGATGCTTGGGCTCTCTGCAAGGGCCTACGGAAGCTGGGGGTCGATGCTGAGTTGTTTATCCATCGCCCACATCACGTGTGCGACCTGCCGCAATGGGAAGAAGCTGATGTGAATCTATCCAACCTTGGCAGCCTAAATGATCCCAACTGGGAAGCGTTGGCAACGAACTGGAGTATGCCGGCTTGGGTTCATGTATGCGACATCAGAGCTAAGCGTTGGCGAGGTTTCGGGGATATACATTCAGGGATTCTCGACTCTCTTGAGGACTATGACCTTGTCGTAGGGCATGTGCCTTTTGCATCCCTAGCGCTTCCCTACTGGTTTCGCTATCGGAAGTCCTACGCCATCTATGATGCAGGTTGGATAAGGATTCTACATGAGAATCGTGCGGGTTACGCGGGTGCAAGATGGGGATACAGACATGCATCACGGATTTTCTTCACGAACGTTGATACTTTTTCCATGTTCGAAAGACACGGATATCGCCCGCAAAGTCTAGTCTACGTGCCATTCGCGATCGATACGGAGAAGTACAGGCCCTGTCGGATTGAAATCAATCCATACGAGAATCGCAAGCCAATTTTCTTTTCCCCGACTAGGCAGGACTGGGCAGAGAAGGGAAACGACAGGCTAATCGTGGCCTTTGCGAGATACTTGAGAAGAAAACCAACAGCCCTGCTGCTATTGGTCGAATGGGCCGACAGTGCCAATGATTTGCGAAGCACGAAACGACTTGTTTCGGACCTGAAAATACAGGATAGTATTACGTGGCTTCCCGTCATGAACAAGAATAAGCTTGTTGAACTCTACAACCTTTCGACGGCAGTCTTTGACCAATTCATCTTCGGAGCTTTCGGCACAACCGTACCAGAAGCAATGGCCTGCGCCAAACCAGTCGTAGGTTACGCAGAAGCAACCTACTGGAAACACTTGCATGGCTCCGTGCCCCCAGTCCTGAACTGCAGAACAGTCGACGAAATCCACGAGAGGATGGTCGAGCTTGAAGACCCTTCATACTGTGAGAAAGCTGGACTTGCAGCCAGAGACTGGGTAGAGAAGACCTGTTCGCTTGAAAAAGTTGCCCAGGCCCAGATCGCCAGTTACAAAGAGATACTCGCTAGGCGCTGAGTGTCTCTGCACGCAACCGTTCTAGCCCATGTCGGAGTGAGAAACACTAGAAAACGTGACACCTTCCTTTTTGGCTTCACGTACGATTCGACTCAAACGAAACAGGAAGGCACCAACAAGCGCCCTGGCGAATAGAAGTCTATCCAAGACAGTGCCGATCGGAGTTAGAAGTGGGACCATCAGCAGCATTCCTCCACAGGCCGGACACTGATTAGCACTACCCGAATAAGTGCGTGAGCAAGAGGAGCATTGAAGGATCCTCTTCTGTATATGCAGGTGTCCGATCATGAGTGGGACCGTCTCTCTTCGCTATCAGATTGTGTAGTCTGCTCTCGTCATGATAACCTTGGCGGCGTTTGCAGCTGGTTCAAGGACAGCACAACTTCTCATACTCGCCCCCATACCCAGCTCCACAGGTGCAATCCAACAAACAGCCACTCTGCACGTCCGTCATCGCTAGCCCCAAAGTCACGCTCGTCCACTTCTTTGTCAGCTTGCGCTCCTGTAGGCACCGAGCGATATTTCACGCCGTAGAGAGGCCTTTCTCATAATGGTGACTTGCGTCTTCCTCTCATATTGATGTTGTACTTCTTTGTGAGCACAATCTCGTCGAACGCTTCCTCCTTGAACCATTTCTCTACTTCTCTTGGCTGGTAGCTCCAATTGTATGCGGGATTAACCGCATCCCACCACCCATGCACGTTCCCACCATGAAGCTTCACCATCTCGTCACAGTATGCTAGCCGCTGCTCGTGTGTGAACGCCTTCCATTACCTGCGGCCCTCTTCGTAGACGCGCTGAGTGTCGCGATGGTAAACCATGATGTGAAGTATGCCGCCGGGCTTGGTCTGGGATGCAACTCTCTTGAAACCCGATCTTGGATCGGCGAGATGATGAAGCACCCCCCAGCAGAGAACGAAATCATATGTCGGGCTGGGCGCCAATTCGAGGAGGTCTAGAACATATGCTTCAGGGTTCACATGCTTGCACCGTTCGACCGCCTCCGGGCTGATATCAAAGGAATGCACTCTTGCCCCTTACAGTCAAAGGAATGTACTCTCGCCAAGCCCGTAATCTGCTATATTCGGCAGAATTACCTGAAGTTCATTCCTGAAGAGATGCGGAAGGCTCTCCAGAGTCTTCCTACGAAGGAACTCGGCGACGAGCGATTTCATGATAGGCGATCCTTCACCCAATAGGTAATAGTAGACAGTGCCTTTGTTCTTTCTGTGGTTTCCTGTCTGTTCATTGTCGACTTCGACTCAACCTTCTCTCCAAACCATACCTTGTGATACACAATGCTCAGGATCGCTCTCATCGCTCTCTCACCCGCATTCTCGTACCCAGGGGGAGTGCGGCAAGGGCTGCACGTACGCCACTAGGCAAGAACTCGGTCTTCTCGCCAAACCAAACCTTTCGGATGATCTTGTCAAAGAGTCGGCCGATCGCTTCATGTGAGTGGTACTTCTCCACATATCGACGACCCGCCTCGCCCAGCTGTCGTCGCAACTCAGGGTTGTCCACAAGCATCTTGATGTTCTTCCTGAGGTCGGCCACGGGAGTATCGACTATTGGGCATTCGGAAGCCCACGAATAGGTCGAATAGATGAACTTCAAGTCGGGACGCCAGTAGTTCATCACCGGCTTGCACATGCTCATCCCTTCGACGGCAAACATCTCATAGAATCCAAAGACAAAACCAGAAGCGACGATATCCACTTCACGCATGAGTCTCTTGATCTCGCTGTTGGGAACCCTCTCTTTGATGATCAGTTCAACCGGCACGCCTTCCGCTCTCAGCTCTTCACATGCTTGAATCAGAAATTGGGTTCCTTTGATGTTACGATGATTGGGCGCGTGCAGGATCTTTACGGGCCTCCCGTTCAAAGCTCCTGAGCGAGACTTGTCGTCCTGCCATTCCTCAGTGTCGATGACAAGACTGCTGGGCACGAGTAAATCAAACCTAGGCAAGAAGTCTATCATGTTACCTCCTGCGACGACAAATGAAGACCGTCCAGAATAGTACGTCACACGCCTTTCAATATCCCGAGCATCCTTCGACATCTTCGGGTAGTCTCGCAGAGCTGCCGCTACAGTGTTTGGGTCACGACATCTTCTCAGATCTAGCGCGTCCCCTCCATATGGAACAGCGATGATTCTTCGTCCGGCAAGATTCATGATTCTCCATTCCAAGAACCGGTAAGGTGTCGAACGGAGAAAGCCTCCATCGAAATCCAGTATGAATACTTGGAAGTTCGCTAATCCCCATAGGAAGAAGAAGTAAGGGACCAGAGCGCGGATCAAGTTCATCCTTGCGAGTCTTGGGAAGATTCTCTCGGGTGTATAGTCGAAATCACGAACTGAATGAATCGAGTACACATGGTAGGCAAATGAAATACTCAGGTAGCCTTGTTTGCGGAGTGCTTGTGCCAAGTACTTCTTGTCGATGATAGGAGTAATGCCCAGGAGTACGGCGGGGAGTCTTGATGAATCAGTGCATTGTCGCTCGATCAAAGCCAGAACCAAACCTACAAACATAAAGGGGGGCCCAAGGAGGAAATGCGCGCAAGACTCCATCAGTCTCTTGATCATTCTCCTTCTGACTCCAAGCCTGTAGCCACCATGATCATCAGCTGACGTGATTTCCCTCGTCGCCTAGTCTCTGAGTGATTCACGGCAGCCTGAACCCTCTTGCTGACGTCCGGCTTGGCGGGTCAGCTCCCCCCTCCCTTTGCAAGTGTTCCTGCAGTAGACTGTCTGTCACATAGCTAATCTGTTTCCTTGTCATCGTAGGGAACAGCGGAAGTGACAATATCTCATTATATATCCGTTCGGAGACGGGAAAAGACCCCGCTTTGTACCCAAGGATCTTCTGATAGTAACTCAGTAGGTGCAGCGGGGTGTAGTGAACACCGAGACCCACACCTCTCGCCGATAGGCGCCTGAACAACTCATCTCTCTTCACGCCGAACTCCTGCTCGATGATCCTGACTACGTACAAGTGGTAGACATGTGACCTATTCTCACAAACGTATGGGGTTCGTATCCCCGCTATTCCCTCGAGATTCCTGTTGTATTCATGCGCCGCACGGACCCTTCTGCGATTGATCTCCTCGATTCTACTCAACTGCGACATTCCGAGAGATGCCTGAACGTCGTTTAGGCGATAGTTGTAACCCAAGTCCGTCACATCATACAACCAGGTGGTCTCCTGTTCCCTATTCCAGGCTGTTTTCGTCATGCCATGTTCTCTCAGAAGTCTGGCCTTTCTGGCCACTTCGATATCGTCGGTTGTGATTGCTCCCCCTTCCACGGTCGTAATTATCTTCGTGGGATAGAAACTGAAACACCCGGCCGTACCTATGCTGCCCGTTTTCTCTCTGTCCCAGACAATTGCCTTGGAGCATACGTAAGTTGTGAGATGGTACCCCTTCCTTCTGGCCTCCAAGCACTTCTCAGCTCGCGCGTGGTTTTGTCTACTATAAGCAATTGCCACGAACATCTCAAATTCATTCGGTGGGTACTCCTCCTGCACTTCCCCAAATGCAACAACCGGTAATCCAAACTTCTGAGTCTCCTTTATCGCTTCTCGATCCGCAGTGAAGGCAACTACGTCGTGGCCGCCGTCCTTAGTTAGATAGTAGTGGGCAACCTCGGCGAAGCTCCCGGTTCCGAATATCACCAAGCGTTTCTTCTCCAAGAGCCATCCCCCAACTGTCTCGATCACGACACATAATCAAACCTTTCGAGCACAGCATCTGTCTGAGCCAGGTACCACATGTGTCACTGGTAAGACGAAGCTGGATCGTTGGGACAGGCTGTCGTGGCATTTCTACCCAGCTAGACAAGGCAAGTCCGAGCCTGCCCAGTACTGCAGTGGAATTGGCATTGGAGATATCATCACATGCAGGAGGAGGCTGTCTGTAGTCGGCAAGATCGAGGCGTTCCACAGGACCTACACAGCAAGTTATGGATGTCTGCAAGCCAAAGGGTTCGTCCCTTCATCTGAAAGGTTTCAGCTCTGCGGCCGGTATGGAGATCCAGACTGGACTCCATGGGTCTGAAGACAGTCGTTTTCCTGCTTTCACGAAACCGCATTCGCAGAGGAGTGGCTGCAGTAACTCATCGGGCTCAATACGGCGTGGCTGGTGGAGTGAAGTTGCTTGTCCAACGCGCAATACCCTTTGAAACCCTGAATTCGTCCAGCCAACCATTGAAGTAATTAGCGACTCCACTGTAGCAGCCTATGATCACGGGCGCCGCGTAATCCGGAATACTATGAGAGTCCGTGTATGTCGCTCCCAACTGGCTGCCATTTTGGAACCAATAGAAACTGCTGCCCGATCTGACAAGTGCAATGTGATACCAAGCACCAGTTGTAAGATTTGGTGATGTGTCTCTCGCGGTGTTCCCAAGAGAGAAATATGTGCTCCCACCTGTCACTCCAACGAAGTAAAGGCGGTATGTTCCTGCGTTGTTATTGACGCCAATAGAGAAGTGGTTGTTGCCACCGACTGCCTGACTGTAGAGATTCATGTATGTGCCGGCTGCCGGAAGTGCAGCAAACCTTACCCAGAAGTCTATCGTGAAGTCGCCGGAGCCGAACGCCCAATCCGCCGAATCGGCCAATGACAAGTAGTCGCCGTTGCCGTCGAATAGGCCGCTTGCGCCGCCGAATTCGCTCTGGGCAGTGTCGATCTGGGCATTCCCTCTTGCTGTGATGCTGCGCGCCTGAGGGGAGCTGTCAACGAAGACCTGAGACCCGTCAGTCCCGTCCATGTGCAAAAGAAGCCCCGTGCTGAGGTCCGGTCCCGTGACGGTCACCGTGCTCGTGCTAGTTGTGTACTCCACCGTCGTCTGAATGCCCTGGACTACTTCTGTTACTGTGGACCAGATGGTTGAGGTGGTCCAGCTCGTCGTCGTTGTATAGATGGTTGTTGTGACTGTGACGCCTGGCGCTTGCTGAGCGAAGAAGGACGCGCCAGCGTAGACACCCGAGCCCGCCGATATCAGAACGACAAGAATCAGTAACATCGCCACCGGGATGGTGTGACCTCGATGACCATTCAAGCCAGAACTGGCCTCGTTGGGCCCGCTCCTCTTCTTCAACTGCTCGAACACCTCCTTTCCACTAGGGACTTTGGACGACTAAGGATCGTGTCACGGAGGTCAACGAAGTGTGGCGACAGAGAACGGAGAGCAGAAGCTGTCAGCAAGCCACGGTGAGAGATCACGCGGCGAACCCTCCAACTTTTCCCAGCAGTGACTCTGTGACCAACTGTGACGGCAAGTAGAGATATAAAGCCAAGGTAGGCCAACGGACTCGATTCACCAGCACCTGCTCCTCCTGGACTTGCTGTCACAGTCGTGTAGACCATGCTGGTACTTGTAGAGGTCGTCGTGCTAGTGTAGCTGGTCACCGTTGTAGTGAGGATTGAGGTTAGGTATTGAGTACCCTGGATCGTTGAGGTCACGGTTGACGGAAGCAGAACAACGGTTGTGACAGTCGGGATCGTACTCGTCGAGGTCCAGGTGCTAGTGTAACTCGTGACAGTCGTTGTGAGAATTGACGTCAGATATTGGGTGCTTTGGACCGTTGAAGTAACGGTAGTTGGAACCAAGACGACGGTTGTGGGCACCACAATAGTACTTGTCGAGGTCTCAGTGCCAGTGTAGCTCGTGACAGTTGTCGTAAGAATGGATGTTAGTAACTGTGTGCTCTGGTCAGTTGAGGTCATTGTTAATGGAACCAAAGCAACAGTTGTGGGAATCGTGCTTGTCGAGGTCGTAGTGCCGGTATAGCTAGTGAGGGTCGTGGTAAGAATTGAGGTTAGATACTGTGTGCTCTGGACGGTTGAGGTCACGGTTAACGGAACTAAGACGACAGTCGTGAGAGTCGGGATCGTACTCGTCAGGGTGGACGTGCTAGTGTAACTCGTGGTTGTGGTTGTCGTGTACCGGGTCGTGTAGGAAGTCGAACTGACCGTCGAGGTAACGGTCCTCGTGACAGTAACCGTGACTGGTGACGTAATCGTCAGTTGGACCGCATTCGAGTCCCTACCTGTCGAAATGTCTGCAACCCAGAACTTCTGCGGGCCAGGTGGTATGTTTGTTCCAACCTGCATGGATCCTCCAACATTGCCTTGGCCGTCAGCGTTCGGTTGGCTCACGCATAGACCTACACCAGCCACGTTGTTTGTGGATATGCAAGATGAAATTGAGCCGCCAGGCGTGAAACCGGTACCAGTGAAGAGAATTGATTCCAACTGGGCGTAAGTCGTCTTGTCTGTACTGACAAAGGGGTTGGCAAGAATAGGCGCAAGGGCGCTTGCTATTGGAGTGCCCCAACCCGTGACTGGATCCCATCCCGGTCCAGCCGAGTAACCATTTGATCCTGAAATGACGTCATGGAAGAGCGATGAATATGACGGGCTGTTAGCGACTTGGTAGAGTCTCGGCCCGAGATTACCGAACGAGCCGCTTCCTTTCATTTGCAGGGCAATCGCCAAGAACCCTGCCCATAGGGGGGTGGAGAGGCTGGTGCCGTACACGCCGAACCAGAGAGGGCTATGCCCAGTCAGGTAGGTCCAGAAGTATGGGCTTTGACCAATCATCGAGATATCCGGAACCGCTCGCCCCGACCTTGCACCGATGGTCGATGTCTGCCACGAAGGTTCTGCGAAGTACCCGCTGTACCCTCCCCCGCTTATCGAGGCCCCCGTCTCACTGGCGTAGCCAGAACATGTGAAGTAGCCACAGCCAGACAGTGCAAGGTTCGTCCCGCCAACGGCCAGCACATTCGGATCGGATGCGGGAAACTCCGTGCCATAAGCGGTGCCGTCGGGCGTTGCGCCTTCATCGCCTGACGCGAAAAGGATTGTGAGCCCTTGCGCCGCGTCAACAGCAAGTCGATTGTGCCAAGAGGATACATATGATGGCAGTTGCTGCGCAAGCTGCACATCACTACAACGGCCAGATACACAAGCATAGCTCCAGCTGTTGGAAACGATCGTAGCGAGATGATTGGTGGCCACGTAGTCTATGGCGTTCATTGGGTCGACCTGATCGTACAACAACACGATCGTCGCCCCTGGAGCGACGGCATGGACTGCTTCAACATCCAATGCTGTCTCAACAGCCCAGCCCGAGTCATATGATGAAGGTAGCCCGTCGGGATAGCGGATGTCCAACGTGGTTGATGGCAAACCGTATTGCGCACTGTACGTGTTGATGGTGGTCTGAATGTTTGGGTCGCCAGGAACATCGATTATTGCCACTTTTTGTCCTGTTCCATCATATCCATTTCCGTAAAGACTGGAGAGCGAGTATCCCACTTGGATACCTTGAGGACAGTAGGGACCAGAG
>Ga0315280_10004222_pt1 | contig 21412 bp, 20 predicted proteins | sample YL17G06_40_MG_FD_203697 | JGI IMG/M metagenome (GOLD analysis project Ga0315280, IMG submission 203697) | Sediment microbial communities from Yellowstone Lake, YNP, Wyoming, USA - YL17G06_40 | ecosystem: Environmental > Aquatic > Freshwater > Lake > Sediment | place: USA: Wyoming | collected...
ATATTGCCCTGTAAATTCCCTCCTGCAGCCTCGGCATATTTTTCATCAAGTTGGCTGCTGCTTCTTTTGATTCGAACAGACCGAGGCTTTTAAGCATCTCCCCGCTGCTTATTTTGAAGGGAAGAGGCGAGAATCCAAAGGCTGCGGCAGCCGCGGGGCAGCTCAGAGTTTCTTTCGTCAAAGTTAACATTTCGCCCTTCTTTGCTTTCATGAGGCCCTGGCAATATCTGTGACGTTGAGCGGGTCCAGCTGGAATGTCTTCGAGAGGAGTGTCTGAACCGATGAATTTCACCGCGATTGGAGAAGCCTCCAGACTTAGAAGTTCCCTCAAAGTTGTTGAGATTTCCGAGTTCTTCATATCAGTCTATAAAGAATTAATATATTTAAATATATAAATTTTATCTTATTATGGCAATTTAAGATAGAGATAATGAGTTGTCCAAGCATTGTCATAATCCAAAAATTATTGGTCGGCGTGCTCTCCCCGAATCCGCAGGCCGAGGCAGCCTGTCTGTCTCCTCGGAATCTAAGGGCGAGTCTGCGGTCGCCTCGCCCTTCGTGCCGTCGGGGAACGCGTATTCCCCGCCCCTGAACCTCTGGGCGAGATCCCACAGCGTGAATCGGCCCGCGTCGTCGACGGCGGAGAGCTCGTAGAAGCCGCCCTTGTCCAGCGTCTGGAACTGCTCCCAGTACAGCATCGGGTGTATGGTGCCGCCCGCGCCCTCGACCACGTCGAAGAAGTGGGTCTTCTCGAGATAAGGCAGCTCACCGAGCTCCTCTCTCCCCGAGGACGGGTCGACGCCCTTGACCAGGAACTCCTTCCAGTCCGTGTCGGGCACGATGCTGCCGCTTGGGTCCGTCATCACCCTGTTGTAGGTCCTGAGCGGTATCTGCTGCAACGCCTTCGTGTTCGCGAGTATCAGGCCGTGGAAGCGTTTGACCGCCTTGCCCCTGCATGTCCTCATGGCCGCCTTCAGATCGACCTCGACGCCCTCAATCGTCTGCATCTTCTCGAGGAGCGCGATCGCCTCCGCCTCGAAGATGTTCACGATCGTGTCGGGCACCTCAGGCGGCTCGAGATCCACCACCTTATCGGCGAGGAGGCCCTTCAGCCAATCGCTGGCGACGGCCTCCTTGTAGCACGCGCCACAGACTGTCGTGCCGTCCTGGAGGTTCGTCGCCGGCTCTTCGGGCCCGAAATCCTTACGCGCGCGCAGTCCCGTGTCGGAGATATCCGCGGAAGCGAGCTAAAAACTCAGAAATCCACCAAAATCCCGCACAAATAATAAAAAACACGTGTGTGCAGGCCTACTATGTTTCCGACTTTCACATGCGTCGATGCCGTTTTCGGCGTGCGATTCTATGGGTAATTTATCCAGCCAGCCCTCGATGAAGTCCCGATCGATCGAGCCCCTCTAGGAGTAGTTCTTAGTCGTGGAAGGTGACTTTTTCGGCGCCCATGGCCTGCAAAAAGGGCTCCAGGAAGGCTACGAAATCTCCCTTAAGATTACCCATTATGGGTAAAACAGGAAGACGGCCTTGCTCCTCAGACGAAGCGACATTATCCCGTACTTCTCCTGAAAAACCCGCCAAATCGGTGTCTTTTTTCGGCTTTGACTCTACCGATTTCATTTATTCACCCTCTTCATGGAGGTTAGTTTTCGCTTGGGGTCCAAACTCAAAGATCATGCCGGAAGGGTGCTTTTCGATCCAGCCGTATTGGAGAAGGTTTTTATGCCATTTTTCGAGGGTCCGGTGATCGGTGCCTCGGACGGTCCCGATGGCCTTGTATAAAATGTCCCTGGTGAACTGTAAAAGGTAGCCTTCACCCTTAATGTACTGAACTATCTGTTGACAGTCTCTGTCTGCCCTCGAGACGGTGACAGGGTTTTTGTGCAGTTGTGTGTTGCCAGCCTCATCGGGCTCAATGTAATTTAAGACCGCCCGCTCTATGAGATCGCTGATAGCACCATAAGATCTTTCGTAAAATTTAGCGATGTATCTGTTCACTTTAATCTTGGTTTCCCGATTTAGGTATACCTTGACCTGTTCTTTATCCTTACTCAAGGACAGGCCCCCAGGAAAATACATGGAATAGTACTATTACATGTAAAGATGGTACTATTCTATGTGATGGTAGTACTATGGTACTATGTTTCGCGAATATATATATTATATAATATATAAATATAAATAAATAATAAATAAAAATAGCTAAACATGGAATAGTACTATTCCGTGTAGCGTTCTCAAGAGCAGAAGGGACCATTTTGGAGTTTCTTTTAATGGTCTCATATACGTGCAAACTCCCCCTTGCACACAAATGCACAAACCTCAATTAGGTGGGGTGCGCAGCTGGCGCTGGCGTTCGATAGAGGCCTCCGATCTTGTCGGCGGGCCTCGGCCTCTTCCTCTTCATGCCCCGGCTTCCTCTTTCCATGTCTCAGCCCTGCGTAACCTGAGCTGGCCGTGACATCGCCTGCAGCGCACCAGCCGGTCGATGAATGTCTCATTGTAGTTGAAGCTGGCCCCGCAGCGCGGGCATCTCCCGTAGTACTTGTTATCAAGGAAGACCTCCGCCTCCTCCCCGGGTTCACACGTGCTGGCCTCGGGGCTGGGCTGCTTCTCGTCCCTCCTATCGGAGAGGGAGGTCATGAGCCCCTCAATGCTCTCGTTTAGGTTTTCCCAGATGGGGTTTTCATAGACCTCCCCCAACAGCTCCCGTGCCTGGCCTTCCTTCCTCTTAAATCTTTCAAGGGCGTCCTCGCCATAGTATTTCTCGATGGCGTCCCGGCAGATCTCCTCGGCGGCCTTCAGCGTCTCATCGTTCTTGAACAGGGCGTTGCTCTCGCACTTTCGCCTCCCGTACTTCCGAACGTAATCCGGGTCCTCAGCCTCCCTCCCCGAGCCGGTTTTCAGGTTCTCGATCCAGGTGAGCCCGTACCGGTCGATGTCCTCCTTGTTGAGGCCGAATCGTTCTATGATCAGTTTGGTGGGGTGCCAGTCGACGGATCGGCTTATGTCCCTGAGCCCCTTCCTGAACTTGCTCGTGATCTTTAGGCCGGCGGGATCGTGGTCGTAGAAGAGGAGCAGCACGGGGGTTAGGCCTTGAGCCTCGGCTTTGATGCTGAGCTTCGCTATATGGTACCGGAGCAGAATCGGGTACCAGCCCTTCGAGTTCACGATGGGGACGTGGTACTCGTCGCAGACGGGTTTGAACAGGTTTCTGAGGTCGCCCTTCTCGGTACATATCATGAGGTAGTATTTCTCACCCTCCCAGTAGTCCGTAGTGTGCGCGGGGAGGGCTTCTAGCATCTCATCAACTTCATCCTTCAATTTTTTGAGGAGAACCGCGGGGTTCGACGCCTCGTGGATGCCGGCGAAGCGCCTGGTCTCGTCCTGGTCCTCGGCCACGAAGTCGATGGGGAGGAGACCTATCTTGCGGCAGTCGTTTATTGCTTTCGCAGTCTTGTCGAATTCGCCCTTATCGATCTTACCTAGACCCTCAAGGGCATAGCACCAGCCCCGGGAGGAGGACTTTATCTTAACCGTTCTCATGGTGTCTATCCCTCGTATCTCCCGGGCGAAGTCGGCCAGCCTCTCCTCGTAAGCGTCGTCGCCTAGCTTCCCCGAGGGAACCCATGATAGTGGCTTGGGCGGGGGCGGAGGGCGGTAGACTCTCGGCGTCTTCGGTATGGGCAGAACCTTGTCGAAGGCTTTCTCTAATGCTTGAGATATGCTACTCAATAGAACCCACTCTTCCCGTAGTTTAGCCACTTGAGCACAGGACAGACAAGGTGAGCTAAAACCGTGACAGGCATCTCTGGCGTTATGCCGACCAAACCGAGCCTGTATTTGATGTCGAAAAGTTTCGAGAATATGTCCTCCATCGACGCCATGAAGTTGACGCACTGGAAGACCTTCAATCCTTGGGCGTCTCCCTTGCCTCTGTCGAAGACCGCGAGTTCGATGACATAGGGAAAGGATCTCGAGCCCTCATCGTTTTCCTCATCCATGATCTGGATGTACCTGAGTCGCTCCCACTGGTTCCGCTCCCTGCATCGCTCGAATGCCTCTTGGCCCACGGTGCCCAGGACCTGGGGGATGCTTCTCTTGCTGATGGGTTTGGCTCTGCCCTTCATGGTGTGGAATAGGCCCGCGACGTCAGCCTCATGGAGCAAACTGATGGGCGTAGCCGGGAAAAACTGCACATCCGCGCGATGGGAATCATGATTCCTGGAGCTGTTGAGATCCTGCAGAATTTCCCCGATGCGGTCCTTCGCTGTGAAGCCCCTGAAGAGGCTTATGAAATCCCTTAACGGTGTGTCGGGCCTCGCCCTGAGGTAGTCGTGGAAGAGGGCGCCGAACTCTTTGGGCGTGTACCATAAGATAGAGGTCTCCCGCCTGAGCTGCCCTCCGCCATCGCCTGAACCCAGAGATCCCTCGGCTCCCCATAGGTTGAATGTGATCCTCCTGTTCAGGTTGACCATGGAGGTGGCCTGGATGAGGTCGAGCATCTCTTCCCTTGAGACTTGAACCACGGCCTCGGGGAAGCTCACGATGAATACGTTGAAACGGTCGTTCCCCGTCTCGGAAACGCGAATGTCGGATTTTATGACCTCGCTGACTCTGTCGGGATGGAGGTTGACTCTATACTCTGATCCGTGACTGGTTACGATGATCTCGGGCGGAGTCACGCCTGCAGCCTCGGCCAGGGCGTAGGAGTAGCCGAATATGCATTTGAGGGCGTTCCCCAGGTAGCCCCTCGATACCCTGAGGAAGCCTCTCTTGGATGAGGCCTTGTTCGTGAAGTCCAGGATGAGCCTGAGGTCCTCTGAACTGATCCTCTTGCTTCCGTTGTCCCTGATGGTCAGTCTATGGAATCCGTCCGCGGATTCAGCCTCGAGCTGGATCTCAGTGGCGTCCGTGTCGAGGGAGTTGCACAGCATTTCGCTCAGGGCGAACATAGTGATCTTCGACGCGGGGTAGCCTGTCCTCTTCTGCAGCTCCGCAAGGGTCACGAACTCGAGGCCGCGGCCAGGGCCAGAGCGGATGAGGTCGGCGAGCTCAGACATTGCGGGCTACCCTCCTGTCGATGATGGCCTGCCTGATGGCGTGTCGCTCACCGTCGTTCATAATTTTGACATTTCGCCTTGGGACAGTTTTGGGACATTTGTCGTGCGAGGGACATTTAGGGACATTTTGAAAGGGTCTTGAACTATTGTCAGATGAAGAAATGGGACTTGAATATGGCTTGTTTCTAGATCCGTGAAATGTCCGAAAAATGTCCGATTTGAGGGATCTAAAAAACGCATCAAAACGCAACATTTTTTCAAGTCGCAATGCGATACCCTTCACGATTGAGCTCGTGGGCGGCTTGGTTGAAGTGGATCATGTTTGTGTGTCCCCTCGCCCTCAGTTTAGGCTCCAACTCAGATCTTCCGCTGTCTCGTACTCCTCCAGGGTCCAGGATCCCGCGGATGGCCTTCTTCATGACGTCGACCTCCATAGATACGGGGCTCTTGTTCAGCGTGGGAAGCATGGCGATAGCGCGTTTCTGCTCCTCGATGGCAAAGGTCGGATCGGCCCCTGATACGACAAAGAGAACCTCCTCCTTTGGACCTGGCCGCTTAAGGGGACGAGGCGCTGTGACCTTTTTCCTCGTTACGATTCCGTAGTCCTCAAGCTGCTCCATGATGTAATAGAAGGTGGACTTCACCATTCGATGTTTGACTTTGAGGGTTTTGTACATGATGGCGCTGTTTTGGAAGAGGTAGAGGGCGATGGGTCGGCTCTGCCTATTCTTTAGAATCGTCCAAAGAAATTGGACGGTCTCCTCTCTCTTCTCTCCTCCTCTATTTGAATTAATAATAGTACAATATTGTACGACAGTCTCGCAAAATAGTGCAGCTGCAGGCGAGAGGTTCGTCCATTTTTTTTGGACGGATTCAGTCTCATGGGACTCCTCCGCGGGCTCACGCGTAGATTGCTGGGAGGCGCCCATGCGGCCACCTACGTGGACGTGGGGCTGACCCTGGCTCGCTCGCCCTCGACAATGAGGCCCAGGCGCGGTAGAACGTCGCGAAGAGTCTCGGGCAAGTAGCCTTCGAGTTTCAGGTAGGCCATCAGGTTCATCGACTTTCATCGATCCCCCTGTGTCGAGGACCTTGTGTCTAGCCAGGCGGCCGAGTTTATACTTTCCGCGATTAGGGTCATACTTGGTCGCCATGCCCAACCCTCTACTGCGCGGGTTGCAGATCCTTCCTGGGGCCTGACTTGATACGTCGAGTTTCTATGCCCAGAGGCTTGAGGAACAGCTCTCTCCAGCTCGTGCGACCCTTCTTCTCGAGGAGGATTCTAAACTCCTCTTCGGAGACGTCGAAGCTTACTTGCTGGGTCATTCGTTATCGATAATTTAATTGCAGTGACACTAATAAAGGAGTACGCTCAAGATAGTTGATTATAATTACGCATATAATGTGACACTTTTCATATTCTACTTGACCACGTAGCGGTAGGACTCGTATATTCCCGCCGTCTCGCTGTCGCCCGTGACCCTGATGACGTCCCCCGGCTCGGCGCCGAGGATGATCGATATGGGGTCGGTTGACTTGATCCAGGGGAACTGGTACGGCTTGGCGTGGAACCTCTTCAGGATTTCCTCCCGCTCCTCGACAGTCAGGATCTCGTGCCTCGGGACGATCTCGTGTTCGAACACATCGAAGGCCGGAAGGTTCGGCTGCACGAGCTCGAGGCCGAGCTGGTCGGCGGTGCTCTTAGACGAGTAGGTGTACTTACCGCTTCCGACCATGATGCCCTTCGCGGCACCCTCCTTGTCCACCCTCTCCTTGAGCTCTCGTACGTATGATATGCCGATGGTCTTCTGGCCGATAACGCACATCAGCACATACCTCTTGTCGCCGCGGCTCAGGAAGTACATGATCTTCTCGCCCTCCCGATCGACCTTGTCCACCTTCAGGCCCCTGTACTTGACGATGATCGCGGCGCGCTTCTCCTCAAGCGTTTCGTGATTGCCCATGTCCGCCACCGAGAGGTTTACCTCGCCTTCACCTTCTTCACTATCGGCGTCCTCACCTTGTGGAATATCCGATACCCGCAGTAAGGGCACCTGAAGGAGATGTAACGCTCGAGTTCGGCGAACTCGACGCGCCTGCCGCAGCTGACGCACTCGTAGACGGGATTGCTGGGGGGCGCCTGCTCCTGCTTAGCGGCTTTTTTCTTTGCGGGTTCCTTCTCCTCGTCGAAATCCATCGAGGTCCACCGACGCACATAATACTCAATGACTGACTTTAAAGAGTAACGTCGCCTAGGCTCCCCCTCACCATCCTATCCGATACAACCGACTTAATGACGACCTCGACGACTTCTCCCACTCTTCCCCCAGCCTGGTCGACGAGCACCACGGGCCCATGGGACATCGGGTACGCTATATAGAGATTTCTGTCCTTCTCATAGGGCTCGGCGACGACGACGCGAAGCCTGCGCCCGACGAGCTCCTCCTTCAGGGACCTGTTGGCCGCCGCTGCCGCCCTGTGGATCTTGCCAGCCAGCTCGTCCCTGACAGCCGGCGGGGCGGCTGGATGCCCACTGAACGATGACATGGGCAGCGGCTGGAATCGGTAGAGGATGATCCGAGACGAGCCCGCCCTGACGCTGTCCCCAATGGCCTTGACCGTCTCCCTCACCGTGTCTGCGGATTGGCCAGGCAGCCCGTGGATGAAGTACACGTACGGCCTCAGGCCCGCCCTCCTGAGCCTTTTCACTGCCCTCAGGGTCTCGGCGGGAGTGGAGGGTCTGCCGAGCTCAGAACTGTGCTCATAAGAACCTGTCTCAAACCCGATACTGACTGGCGTTCCCGACAGATACTTGCCCAGCAGCCTGGCGGCCGCCTCTGTGACGAGGGATCCCTTGATGTTCTCGATCATGATGGATGCCGCCCCCCTCGAGACCTTCCCAATCCCCGTGATGCCCGAGAGGAGCTTCTCCAGGGCGCCGTAATTCGGCTCAGGGGCCCTGGGGTCGGTCAGCGGCTCGGGCTCGACGAGAAGATCTCTGCCGTAATCGAGGAAGTCGGGGGCGCTCAGGACGATGCGCCTGACGCCCATTGAGAGCAGCCGTTTCGTCTCTTCGAGCACATTGTTCGCCGAGCGGCTCTTAGGAGGGCCGTAGAGGCTCGGCACCGAGCAGTATCCACACCCGGGCGGGATCCCGATGGGGCAGTCGTAGCGTTCCGCGAGGCCTCCGATCCTGCATCGCCTACAGCCGACACACGCGCCCTTTGGCGACGCCGACTCGGCCCTCAGGTAGTTGCTGCAGCCCCTGAGGACCTCGACGTAGACTCGGGCGGCGAAGAAGAGGGGATAGTCCTCGATGACGCGCGTCGATGGGGAAAGGCGATCGTAGATCTCCCGTGGCATGACTGGGCGAAGGGGATTCACTCGCAATCCATCGTCTCTGTAGGCGACTCCGCGCACGCGGGCGAGCTCACTAGATTCTGGAACCTGACCGCGATCCAGCCCGAGATCGAGTAGCTCATCGAGGGTCTGTTCCCCTTCGCCGATGACCGCCAGATCCCCGCGAGCCTTCAGGATGGCGTCCTCCGGAGATGAAGCTATTGGGCCCCCGATCACGATGGGCCCCTTTGACGCCGACCTCCATCGCGCCACGACGCGCCTCACAGCCGTCAGGTCGCTGGTCATGCCGCTCACGAGAAGCAGTCCGAAGTCACGTGTACTGACGGAGTCACTCAGGAAGTCCTCCGCCACTGCGACGCGAGGCCGCATCCCGCGCCTCTCCATGACGCCGGCGATGGCCCTCGCGCCCGCCCCGATGACGTCCATCGTGGCCTTTCTGCTCCCCCTTCCCGACGCGGTGGCGTCTACGATCAGAGGCTCCAACTCACATGAACTCTGGGATCGGCAATAGAAATCACTTGCGCCGCTCTTCCACTGAGGCAGAGATTGATTGGATTTGTATCTGCCCCGATTGAAAACGTATTTATTGTCTACTTCAACATATCTTGAGTCAACACGGAAGATGCAGAACGAGATGTTGGAGAACCTTTGGATTCTAGCAGCCGGTTTTGCAGGCACATTGCTGATCCTACCCTTCATCATGAGACGGATGCGGGCGGCGGGGATCGTCGGGGTGGATGCCCACAAAAGGGATCGGCCCGTTGTCCCCGAGATGGGCGGCATATCCGTTCTGATCGGATTGGCCGTGAGCGCCTCGGCCGCCTACATCCTGTATCCGACCGAGATCAGCTTAATTGCGAGCTTCCTTTTCACGGCGCTGATAGCGGGGGCGATCGGCATCCTAGACGATTTGAAGACCCTGAGCGCGAGGGTCAAGCCCCTGCTCACCCTTCTCGCGTGTGCTCCCATATTGATTCTGCGAACGTACAACCCGCATCCTCTCCTACCCATAATCGGAGAGCTGCGGTTAACCATCGTCTATCCCCTCGCCATTCCCTTGGTGATCGCCGTGACCTCCAACGGCGTGAACATGATGGACCCGTTTAACGGCACGATGTCGGGGACGTGCACGATCACAGTGCTGGCGATGATCGTCTCGGCCTTCATCCTGGGTAGGGGCGACGGTCTGCTGTTCAGCGTCTGTCTGATCGGGCCTCTCCTAGCGTTTTACTACTTCAACCGTTACCCGTCGAGGGTTTTCTCGGGGGACGTTGGGAGTCTGAGCATCGGAGCCGCCCTGGGGGCGATCGCCATCATCGGTCGGCTGGAGCTTGTGGCGGCCGTCGCCTTCATGCCCCAGATAATGAACGCCTTCTATGGGCTGTCGTCCATGGGCAGGCTCTACGAGAGGCACGAAGTCTCCAGGCCCACGACGATCCTCGACGACGGCCGGCTGATGGCGAGCGCCGATCCGAAGGCTCCCATCACGTTGGCGAGGGTTATACTCGCGAGGGGTCCGCTGCGCGAGAACGAGGCGGTCCGCGTGTTCTTCATGTTGTCTCTGATTTCAGGCATCCTCGCGATCTTCACCGCGTACCTGATGACGGTGACGACATGATCCGCAGGATCCTGGATTTCGTCGCGATCCTCATCTTCGTCTGGACGGTCCTGATCATCGGGCTGTGGATAATCGCCTCGTACATCGTGCCGTTCCAGCTACCTGGGGAATCCAACGCCGTGCTGGCCGGCACCCTGAAGGTCGTGTTCAGCGCGATCCTCGCGCTCATCTGGCTCTGGACCTGGCGTGAGATCGTAAGACGCTTATTCTGGCGGACGATAAGGAAAGCCGGATCGGGGGCAGGACAAATTTGACCGTTTAATACGGTTACAGTGATGAAAAATGAAGGTCCTCATCGATATCCTGACGCCCAAGCAGTGCATGCTCTTCTCGAAGCTCTCGGAAAACCTGGAGGAAAGAGGGCACCAGGTGTTCAAAACGACGCGAAAATACCGAGAAGTGAATCAGCTTCTCAGCCTCAAGAAGGTGGACGCAATCGTCGTCGGAGAGCACGGCGGAGGGACGTTGAGCGAAAAGCTCAGGGCGAGTTCCCGCAGGATACTTGAGTTAGCGGCCGTCTTCGAGGACATCAAGCCGGATGTGACCGTCTCTTTCTCCTCACCAGAAATGGCGCGAGCCGCGTACGGTCTGAAGGTCCCGCACATCTGCATTAACGACTCGCCCCACGCCGAGGCCGTCGCCCGGCTCACCGTTCCGCTATCGGAGGAGCTCATGACGCCGATGGTGATACCGAAGTCAGCCTGGACGAGGTTCGGGATCGGCCCCGAGAGAATCGTGAGGTACAACGCTCTCGACCCGTGGGCGTGGCTCAGAGGCTTCGAACCCGACGAGGGAATCGTTGATGAATTGGGCATGGACACGACAAAGCCCGTCGTGACCTTCAGGCCGGAGGAAACGTTCGCCGCCTACCTGCTGGGCAAGACTCGGAATGAGACCTCTGTGGTGCCGATAATAGATGGCCTCCTCGACGCGCGGCACGACTTACAGATCGTAGCAGTGCCCAGGTACGACGAGCACGTCAGGTCGCTAAAAGGCATTTTCAAGGACCGCATCTTCGTCGCGAAATCCGTCGTGGACGGGCCGAGTCTCCTGCATCGCTCCGCTGTGTTCATCGGCGCCGGGGGTACGATGAGCGCCGAGGCCGCCCTGCTGGGGGTTCCCACGTTCTCGTGCTATCCGGGCGAATCGTTCCTCGTCGAACGGTACCTGATAAGGAAGAAGCTCGTCGTCCGGGAGACAGATCCGGAAAAAATAGTGGCCATGATCTTGAACATCCTCGATAACTATGATCACGAGAAGAGGAAGTGGCGAAAGAGGGCGCTGAAATTGGTGTCAACGTACGAAGATCCGATTAAGGTGATCGCAGAAGAAGTAGAAAATACAGATAAATGACTGGAATAGACAGATAACCGATATTTCTTAATGATTCGACGCAGGTATGTGGAGTCTATGCTACACATAACTCAATATGGTTTAATATGACACCGTTCAGAGTGGGTGTAGGTCGAGAATGGATAAGCTGAGGGTGGCTGTGGTCGGCGTCGGGTTCTGGGGAAGGAACCACGTGAGGGTCCTGAGCGAGTTACCGAACGTCGAACTAGTCGCCGTCTGCGACGTTAATCCACAGAATTGTTCCGCTGTGTCGGAGAAATACGGCGTTAAATCATACTCTAACAGCCGGGATATGTTCAGGAAGGAGGACATCGACGCAGTAACCGTCTGCGTATGGTCCACTAAGCTCGCGCAGGAAACCCTCGCGGCGCTCCAAGCTGGAAAACACGTGCTCGTCGAGAAGCCCATGGCGGGCTCCACAGGGGAAGCAAAAGGGTTGGTCGATTTGGCAAGGACGATGGGACTCAAACTGTCGGTGGGCTTCATCGAGCGATTCAATCCCGCCGTCAAACGGGCGAAGGAAGCCATCGAGGACGGGATGATAGGAGTGCCGGTGTCCGCCAACATACGGCGCGTCTCAAAGTGGCCACAGCGGATCGGCGACGTCGGCGTGATAAAGGACACGGCGATACACGACATCGACATTGCCCGCTACGTCTTCGACGAGGAACCGACGGCGGTCTTCGCGAGGGCTGGGTACCTCGTGCACGAGAGGTTCGAGGACTACGCCCAGATCATGCTCTCTTTCTCGAAGGGGAAGTCGGCCTTCCTTGAGGCAAACTGGCTGACGCCGTACAAGGTCAGGAAGCTGACGGTGACCGGCAGCGAGGCCATCATATCGCTCGACTACATCACGCAGGAGATGACGATCGAGACGTCGAAACAGACGTTGACCCCGAGGTACGAGTTCGAGGAGCCCCTGAAACTCGAGCTCAGGCATTTCGTCGATTGCATCATGGGCGACAGGGCGCCGTTGGTCTCCGGCACGGACGGCCTCAAGGCCCTCGGGATAGCCGAGGCGGCGCTCAAGTCGGCTGGAAACTGCAGCCTCGTGGAGCTGGAAGAATAGATGATATTCGGATGGTCTCTGTACTAAATGATCGTGTAGGGGAAGCATGAATGATTCTCAACCTTTCCAGGGATCGCCTCGATGCCCTGATGGATGAGGGGAAGCTGAAGATCGCGGTGTTCGGCCTCGGCAGGGTCGGCCTCCCCCTTGCGGCCGCGTGGCTTCGCGCCGGCCAGATCGTGATCGGGGCGGACATCGATCGCGAAAGGGTGGACATGATCAACAGGGGCGTATCGCCCATGGGCGACGAGCCAGGAATCCCGGAGGCGGTCGAAACTTTCACGAAGAGCGGTCGATTCAGGGTGACCCCCGATCTGATTGGAGCCTCCAGGGAGTCCGATGTCAAATTGGTCGCGGTACCCACGACAAGAACCGAAGGGGGGTTCGAAGGCGCCTACCTCGAATCGGCCCTGCGGAGTATCGGGAAAGGGATGAAGGAAGGCGACGCGGTCTCCATCGAGAGCACGGTTCCGCCGACCACGACGGAGAAGTTGGCCAAGGGGATCCTGGAGATCGAAAGCAGCCTCCGGGCGGAGGAGGAATTCGCCCTCGCCTTCAGCCCAGAGAGGATCTACGAGGGTCGTGTGCTCGAAGACCTCGAGGAGCGGTACCCCAAGGTCGTAGGCGGCGTCGGTCCCAAGAGCACGGACCTCTTTGCCACACTATACGGCCGCATCGCCAAAAAGGGCGTCATTCGGATGAGTAGTGTGACGGCGGCCGAATTGTCCAAGCTGTTCGAGGGAGTCTACCGGGACGTGAACATTGCCCTGGCGAACGAGCTGGCGAAGCTCTGCGAGATCCTTAACGTCGACTTCCCCGAGATCCGAGAGGCATCAAACAGCCAGCCCTTCAGCCACCTCCACAGGCCGGGGGTAGGGGTGGGGGGTGCCTGCATCCCGCACTACCCCTACTTCGTCACGGAAAAATCCGAGGAGTACGGCCTCCCGATGCCCATGGTCGCGCTTGCTCGCTCGACGAACGAGTCGATGCCCCAATACACGGTCGAAAAGGCTCAGAGGGCTCTGAATGCCGTCGGAAAGGGGTTCACGGGCATCAAGATCGCCATATTAGGGCTCGCATTTCGTGGCGATGTGGCGGACGCAAGGAACTCCCCCACCTACGACCTGATCGAAATCTTGAGTGGGCGTGGGTCGAACATCATCGTGCACGACCCCCTAATAGAACGGGACGCTGAGCTTGAGAAAATGGGAATGAAAATCGTCAGGCGCCTCGAGGAGGCGTTTGAAGGCGCCTCGCTAGTCATAGTCGCCACAGATCACAGCGCGTACAGGAAGATCGACCTCGAACGGCTGAAGAAAAAAATGGATCTGCCAGCCGCCATCGTCGACGGGGCGAACGTGATCCCCAAGGTCGGGATTCCTAAAGGAATCTACCTCACGGGCATAGGGATTAAAACCATAAATCAGTTATGAAGTAAACGACATCCAAATAGCGAGGGACGTGTCTTTGGATAAACTCGCGATCGACGGCGGAAAACCGGCCTCTCAGAGGCTGATACCCATCGCCAAGCCGCAGTTCTCGGAGAAGACGATCCGGGACGTGTCGGACGTCATCCGCTCCGGATACATCCGGCAGGGGCCGAAGACGGGCGAGTTCGAGAAGCGGTTTCGAGAAAAGGTCGGGGCATCGTACGCATACGCCACCAGCTCGGGGACGGCGGCGCTCCACGTCGCGTACCTCTCGTTCCTGAAGCTAGGCGACGAGGTGATCGTGCCGGCGTTCACTTTCTTCGCAACGGCGAGCACGGTCATATACGCCGGGGGTCGGCCGATCTTCGCCGACATCGATCCAGAGACATTCCTCATCGACCCGGAGGACGTCAAGGAGAAGATCACCTCGAAGACCCGCGCCGTGGGGCCCGTGCACCTCTTCGGGAACGCCGCCGACATGGACGCGCTGAACGAGCTGGCCGAGGACCACGGCCTGTTCATCGTCAACGACTCGGCGCAGGCCCACGGGACGGAGTACGGGGGAAGGGACATCGGCTCGTTCGAGACGCTGAACTGCTACAGCTTCTACCCGACGAAGAGCATGACCACGGGCGAGGGGGGGATCGTGACGACGAACGACGAGAAGCTCTACGAGCTAGGGCGGCTCATTAGGAGCCACGGCGACGACGCGAGGTACCACCACATCATCCTCGGCCTCAACTATAGGATGACTGACATCATGGCCGCCATCGGCCTGAACCAGCTCGCCGATCTGGACGAGAACCTGTCGAGGAGGAGGCATTGCGGTAAGATCCTGAGGGAGGGCATCGGCAAGATCGACGGCCTGCATCCGCAGCGGATCGGGAGCGGCGTCAACCACTCCTATAGCTACTTCTCCCTCGTCATGGATCTGGAGCGATTCAGGTGCACCCGAGACCAGTTCATGGAGGCGCTGAAGGCAGAGAACATCGACTGCGCCGTCCACTACCCCATTCCGCTCACGAGGCAGCCCGCCATAACGAACCTGATGAAGCCCGAGGAATGCCCGGTCTCAGACGACGTCTCAAAACGCATCTTCTCACTTCCCATGCATACCGCACTGACCGACGATGACCTACGAACGATAATTGCCGGCGTCGAAAAGGTAGCGACTCACTTCCACAAATAGGCCTTTTATGCCTTCTCCCATTCCCTCTTCTTCTCAAGGTACTCCGCTAGTGAATATCTGACCCTCGCAGGGTTGCCGAAAACCACCGTCTCCGGGGGGACGTCCCTCGTCACGACAGCGCCCATGCCGACGACCGAGCGCGCGCCGACGCGTACACCCGCCTTGAGAACAACCCCCGCGCAGATCACGGCGCCGGATTCTACGTGCACACCCACCATCTTCGGGGACATCGGGTAAGGATCGTTCGTGAACACGACGCCTGGCCCCACGAACACGTCGTCTCCGATCACCGTCAGCGGCGGGATGTAGGCCATCCCCTCGATCTTACATCGACGGCCGATCTTAACGCCGTAGTCGATGTGCGCCAGCGAGCCGATCTTGGTCTCGTCCCCGATCTCCGCGTTGTCGCCGACGTAGGTAAAATGCCATATCTTCACATCTTTTCCGATTTTTACGTTTCGACCTATGTGACTAACGACCTCAGACACCCAACCACCATACACTTATCTCAGGTTTTTAGAATAAAAGGCTCCCTCGAAGTAAAATGATACAGACTTGAATCGGTCTTGTCCCATTATATACTCGGCGCCTCTTAGGTGAGGTAAGAGATGTTCGATGCCATCGCTCAAAGAGATAAAGATGATCATTCTCAGGAGGACGGGGCACGACTGGCCGGTGACCGTGATATGTGCTAACCTCTGGATCGGCACGCGTTTGTGGGAAAAATGGTTAGAGACTGATTACTTTGAAGAAGGTTGAATTCTTGAACTTTTTCGGGGCCAAAGAGAGATGAACACCACCAGGATTAACCCGATTCCGGCGTATGGGGCCACCATGTTCGTCCAGTTCACGGGCTGCAATTCTCCGCCCACAGGCCCTCCGCTTATGAGGTATCGAACTAGGACAGGGTTCTCCCCGTCCAAGTTCGGGGCGTAATCCGTGGCGGGTCTCGAATATTGAGCCACGAAGAAGCAGTTGACGCTCTGCGGGTTCTCGATGCAGTCGAGTGGGACTCCCACTTCAACGTTAGAGCCGCCGGCGTCCCCCGGCGCGTAAGCTGCCTTTAGGCCTTCGCAATCGACCTCGGTCCAGTTGTTGTCCTCAGGATCGTATTTGAACAGGTAGACGTTGCCGACGATTATGACGATGCCTTGGGCAGATACTTCCCCCTCACTCTGTAAAGAACTCAGCTTAACCATGTTATGATGCGAAAACAAAATTACATAATCGGCGTCTCCCCCTTCTGGAATTCCCTGTAGAGGCTTTGTGTCTAATGCAAACTCGTAAATGACAAAATCTCCCCCCGGAACACTCCCTGCGAGTTTCATCCAGAAATAAAGATTCTCGACGTCGTTCGCGGCGTATACGGCCAGGATGTCCTCGCTGGCATCGGTCACGCCCGGGTCATTAAGGGGATCAGTCACAAGGGGGTCAATCCCACTCCAATCTGATACGTCACCGTCGACATCGATCCTCCGAAACACCGCGCCTACGCTTGTAGTGAGAAATAGAAATAGGCTGAGGGCAATTATTGACGATGTGTATTTAGCATTCATGAAGATCCAATTTATAATTTTTTTATTAGTATTTAGAATTTATGCGTACAGAAATTAAATGAAAAGAAGTAGGGTAAAATAGCTCCAAAATTCGGACCGTCGCTTCAATTCTTCGTGTCTTGAGTTATTCTAGAAACCCCTTTTTTCTCAATTTGAACCCTATGACATCAATATAGTTCAGGTAATACCCTTGAATGGGATTGCGTTGGTGTTGTCGCAACCCTTCAAATAGATTTGGAGAACTTTTATACTGATAAGCTAGTCTTTCTTCTCCAGAAGGTTAAAAACAATCCTCTGTTATTTAATCAACTAAATAGAGTAACTTGAGGGAATTAGCTCTTGTGCGGAATCTTTGGCTGCGTCCTCAAGGACGGGTCTGCGGCGCCACTAATACACATGGGCCTTAAACGGCTCGAGTACAGGGGTTACGACTCAGTCGGCATAGCGACCATCCACCAAGGTTCGATCCAGGTTCGGAAGGATCAGGGCAAGATCGACGAGGTCGCCGCCAACATGCGCTTCGACGAGATGAAGGGGTCCGTGGGCATAGGCCACACGAGGTGGGCCACCCACGGGGCGCCGAGCATGGTCAACGCGCACCCGCACACGGACTGCGACGGCAGGATAGCCCTTCTCCACAATGGCGTCATCGAGAACTTCCTCGAGCTCAAGGAGGAGCTGCTGAACAAGGGGCACAACTTCGTCTCCAAGACGGACACGGAGGTCATGGCGCACCTCATCGAGGAGGAGCTCAAGGGCGACATCGGGATGAGGGAGGCCATGCTGCGTACCCTGCGCCGGGTGAGGGGATCCTACGCGATCGCCATGGTCTCGTCGGCTGATCCCTCACGGATCTACTGCGCAAGGAACGAGAGCCCCCTCGTGCTGGGCGTGTCCGAGAAAGGGGTCTTCTGTGCATCCGACGTCCCGGCGATGTTGCCTTACACCAACAGGGTGGCCTGGCTCAGGAACGGCGAGGCGGCCGTGCTGAGCGTCGACGGGTTCGAGATCACGAGGATCGAGGACGGCTCCCCAGTCACACGGGAGCTCACCGAGGTCACCTGGACAATCGAGATGGCGGAGAAGCAAGGGTACCCGCACTTCATGCTGAAGGAGATCATCGAGCAGCCCCAGAGCCTGAGGAACGCGCTCCGCCTGCAGCACCAGTACCTCGATCTCCTCACCGCCTTCCTCGACCGGGGCAAGGAGCTCTTCCTCGTGGCGGCCGGCACCTCCTACCACGCGTGCCTCGCCGCCTCCTACATGTTCTCCAAGATCGCCAGGCTGACGACGAACCCCGTCGTCTCATCCGAGTTCGTGGACCAGTACGGCTCCTCCGTCGGCATCGACACCGTGGTGCTCGCCGTGAGCCAGTCCGGGGAGACGTACGACACCCTCAAGGCCGTCGACCAGGCGCGGATGAAGGCCGCCACCGTCCTCGGAGTCACCAACACCGTCGGATCGACGCTCACGCGGGTGGCGAGGGCGTACGTCGTGCAGCAGTCGGGACCCGAGATCGGCGTGGCGGCGACGAAGACGTTCACCTCGCAGCTTCTCGTGTTGGCGCAGCTGGCCCTCAGGCTCGCCAGGATCAGGGGGAAGATCTCGCAGGACGAGGTGGACGAGTTCGAGGCGAAACTGGGCGAGGTGCCGGCCTTCGTGGAGCAGATCCTCGAGAAGCAGTCTGACAACATCAGGAAGCTGGCGTCGAAGTACGTCGGGGAGCGGCTCTTCCTTTTCCTCGGAAGGGGGATCAGCGCCGCCACCGCTCATGAGGGGAGGCTGAAGCTCCTCGAGGTGACGTACGTGCCCGCTTTGGCGTACCCCGCCGGCGAGAGCAAGCACGGCCCCATCAGCATCGTGGAGGAGGGAACGCCATGCATCTTCATCTGCCCGCGAGGTGAAACCCGCAAAGACATCATCGGGAGCATCATGGAGATGAAGGCCCGCGGCGCGCGCATCATCGCCATCTGCCAAGAGGGCGACACGGACATCATCGGCCTCTCCGACGACCACATCGAGATGCCAGTCGGCATCCCGGAGCCCCTGTCCCCCATCCCCTACGTCGTCCCGCTGCAGCTGCTCGCCTACTACCTCGCCACATCGAAGGGCCTGAACCCGGACATGCCGAGGAACCTCGCCAAGAGCGTCACGGTCCCATAGCGAACGGCGGAAATGCTTAAGGGCCGACTGTCCGCCTCTCATATCGGATCGTCGTTGTTCGACGTCGCCAAGATACGCAGGGACTTCCCCATACTCGATAAGGGCGTAATATACCTGGACAGCGCCGCCAGCAGCCTGACGCCTGAGCAGGTCGTACTCAAGGAGGTCGAGTTCTATCACGAGTACCGCGCCAACGTTGAGCGCGGGGTTCACCGATTCTCCCAGCGTGCGAGCGAGGAGTACGAGAGGGCGCACGAACTCGTCGCCGGCTTCATCGGAGCCCCGTCCGCCCACAACATCGCGATGACGAGGAACACGACCGAGGGCATCAACCTCGTCGCCAACTCACTGGTCTGGAAGAAGGGTGAAAAGATCGTCACCACTGTCATCGAGCACCACTCCAACTTCATCACGTGGCTGCGCGTCGCCGCCAAGTTCAGCTGTCATGTCAACGTTGTGCGCCCCGACAAGGAGGGAAACTTCGACCTCGCAGACTTCGAGAAGGCCATCGACGACAGGACCCGGCTCGTCGCCATAACCCGTGTCTCGAACGTTCTGGGCTGCATCGTGCCCGTGAAGGAGGTGGCCGCCATCGCCCACGAACACGGGGCGCTGGTGCTGGAGGACGGCGCGCAGGGAGTCCCGCACATTCGAACCAACGTCAAGGAGTCCGGCGTCGACTTCCTCGCCTTCTCCGGCCACAAGATGCTTGGACCGACCGGTTCTGGTGGCCTCTACATCTCGGACGCCGAGCTGTACAGGACGGAGCCCCTCTGCATCGGGGGCGGCACAATCGCCGATGTCAGCGTCAATGGCTACGTCTTGGCGGAGCCGCCCCTCAGGTTTGAGGCGGGAACCCCGGCCATCGCTCAGGTCATCGGCCTCGGGGAGGCGTGCCGTTATCTGGAGCGCGTCGGGATGGGCGAGGTCGAGCGTTGGGATGCGGCGATCACCCGGAAACTCGTGGATGGGCTGAGAGAGATAGAGGGAGTGGAGGTCTACGGTCCCGCAGACCCCAAGAAGCGCGTCGGAATCGTCTCGTTCAACATCGGAGACATGAACCCCCACGACGTGGCGCTGACACTCGACTCCGAGTACGGAATAGCCGTCCGCTCCGGGCACCACTGCGCGCTCCCCCTGATGAAGGAGCTGTTCGGCCTCCCCGAGGGCACCGTCCGCGCCTCCATGTACATCTACAACACGCTGGACGAGATGGATCGCCTGATCGGTGCGGTAGAGGAGATCGCGCGCAAAATAAAATGAACAGTCCATTAAACCGTAGGGAAACGATAATATTATTCAGTAACAGATTTATTTTATTAAAAATTGAAGGGATATTTTTATGAATCTCATATCTAGAACATTTATATAGTTCTGTGATGTGGAATTACTTTGATTTCTTTGGAAGATAAGAAGAGAGACCAGTATAGAAGGTGGTTTCTCCGTAAATTCAGGGAGCTGGGCATCGATCCGATCCCGGTGAATAATTCGGTCAGGATCCCCGTCGACGGATCCGATAAAAAAAGGAGACCGTATGTTAGGTCAAGCCGCTCGATGTGAGTTCCGCCATCCTCTTTTTCTTTCGATACTTAGCATTCTGGAGGGCAGCTCAGCCCTGCTTGGGCGCATATCTTTTCGGGTTCTTGTCAAAGGTCTGTTTACAGCTCTGATTGCAGAAGTAGTAGGCCTTCCCCATGTATTCGCTCTTCCACTTGGCCGTCTTCTCGTCGACGGTCATCCCGCACACCGGGTCCTTCGCCATGTGTCATCCCCGATTGTTGCTGTGCGACGAGGCATTCAAACATTTCTGATCCGGCGTTCCCCTTTTATCTCCTTCCGATGGCGTTAGCGTTCGGAAGTGATCGTCTTGGACGAGCGGGCAGCGGCCGACAAGATCATGATCAACGGGAAGATAGTGACGGTGGATAGCCGTTCCTCGATCGCAGAAGCCGTCGCCGTAAAGTATGGGAAGATACTGGCCACGGGATCGACATCCGAGATCAAGAAACTGGCTGGGAAGCGAACGGAAGTCATCGATCTCGCAGGGAAAACGGTGCTCCCCGGGTTCATCGACACACACACGCACCCGAGCCACGCGGCGACACGGCTGTATGAGATCGACTGCCGATCGCCACCCGTCAGGAACGTCGGCGAGATCCTTCGGATGGTCTCTGCGAGGGCCAGGGAACTCGGGTCGGGAAAATGGATCAGGGGCGCCAACTACAACGACATGAAGCTCAAGGAGCGCCGCCACATCACCCGCTGGGAGCTCGACGACGCGGCGCCCGAGAACCCTGTGTTCATCAGCAAGGAGACGGGCCACCTATACGTCGCGAACAGCAGGGCACTCGAGCTCGCAGGGATCACCATGGAGACGCAGAACCCGGCCGGCGGAGAGATCGACAGGGATCCCGACGGGGAGGCGACTGGCCTCCTATACGAGACGGCGGGGGAACTCGTCTCATCGCTGATTCCCCCATACAGCGTCGAGGAGATCAAGGAGGGGCTGCGCAGGGTATGGAACCAGTTCTCCGAGTGGGGCGTCACCACGACGCACGACGCGAGCGGATTCGGCGACGCGATCCGCGCCTACCAGCAG
>Ga0315280_10004223_pt1 | contig 21400 bp, 25 predicted proteins | sample YL17G06_40_MG_FD_203697 | JGI IMG/M metagenome (GOLD analysis project Ga0315280, IMG submission 203697) | Sediment microbial communities from Yellowstone Lake, YNP, Wyoming, USA - YL17G06_40 | ecosystem: Environmental > Aquatic > Freshwater > Lake > Sediment | place: USA: Wyoming | collected...
GCATGGCTGCAGAACTTCAGGCACCTGACCACACGTTACGAACGTTACCTGGAGAACTTCCTGGGCTTCATTCACTTGGGATGCATCGTGATATTGCTCAGGAGGTATTTATGAGATGGCTTCTAGTTTCAAGAAGCTAAGAGGAGAAACAAATTTTACATTGGAGCGACTTACAGAAGAAAATGAAAAGATAGGCAGCTATGTCTTGAATTTTATACGCAATCTCAAGCTTTCGGATTTGAGTAAAGAGTTCTCCGCAGAAGGTAGAAAATATGGAACAGTGATGAAACTCGACTTGCGACAGATGTTGGTTCACATGATTGAAGAGGAGCTTCAACATATAGGCGAAATGAACGCCCTTTTTTGGCAAATGAACATCAACCCACCAATAACAGAGTACATGGATTGGGTATATGCAAAGCATCACGGATTGTTGTGATAAAGAGTTGTAGTCAGGAGGAGGAGACCAAGCCTGGCGAGTTAATTGGGACGACCGCTGGCTAGGTTCAATAGACTGGCATAAAAAGTAATACGCTGACCTCAGAATCTTTAAAATCATTACACATCAGTTTTTAGGATTTTAGGAGGGATTTTAGATGTCATGACATCATGGACTAAGAAGACGAGTTCTTCAGGTGTTATGAGGAGATCCAGATAGCAGATCTGAAGCTGTACGTAAAAGAGGCCGAATGGAGGCATGAGAGGCATAACCTGTACATCCTGGGTCACCCGGATATGGCGTACTATCTTTCCCCCCATTACTTTGGATCCGCTCTTCTTTACTTGCAACAGGGCTTCGGTGAAGCTCACTTGTTCGCGGACAAGAGGAAACCCATGCCCTTCGTGGTGAGGGCGAGAAAACGGGAAGAAAGGTACGAAGGGCCGGCATTCGCGATTGCCCCCATCGTCCTTGAGAACTGAGAACCTAGTGAGAAAACCATGGTGTTATTTGGTGCCCGGTCTATTGCGTAGAATGGCGGGAAGAGTTAAGCAACACTTTGGATTGGTTGAAACAGATAAAAAGATAATAAGAAATTATTCTTTTGCTGAAGCACTGAACTGCATCCCTTCTGCGTGTTTTTGGCCATTCTTATACTACTTAAAACTAGGAGCTTATATAACGCAGGTTGGCCTGCCTTGCTACATTGGATAATATGATCTCATCTTTCGTGAGCATGGTTTCGGGCTTTTTAATGTCAAAACGGAATAGAACGTATGTGATCTCAGTAAGCAAACTTCTCGCGTTCCCTGCCTTCCTTTTCCTTCTATTCCAGATAATAGAAGTATAATAGATAGTAGATGCATACTATGACCTTAAATTAAGATTATTTATTTGAACTTGATAGGCAGACTTGGCCATGCGAGGGCATCCAGGAGGCAAGGATAACGTCGCCATGGCGGACAAGGGGGGCAAGGATGGGGACGAGATCTGGACAAGCGGAGGTTGATGGGAGGACCGTGGGCTTCTTGCTGCTGGAGTTCACGAGAGTCTGGGGGCCGGGGCGACCTCGATCATCGACCCTAAACCTCACTTGTAGCCAAATGCCTACCAGGTATGCCTGCTAACATATCTAGCTCCCTTCTACATAACGTGAACCCGAGGTTCAGGTAGAATTTCAGTGCCTCGGCGTTTTCCGCCCTCACGTGCAATGTCGCCCTTCTTAATCCCTCTTCTACTAAATATTTGAGGACCTCGGAGACGAGCGCCGTCCCGATCCCCATCCTCCTATGCGACTTCGATACCATCAGGTCGCCCAGATCGCCGTCCCTGGATACGGTGATTAGGCCGCACGGTTCATCCCCATGGAGCGCGATGAACCAGCCTTCTGGGTTCATCCCGGAATCCCTTCGGAGCTTTCCCTCGATATAATCGTCCGTTATCGGTGGGAAATCTGGGAAATCGCCCGCGGAGCCGCTTCCGACGATATGATTCCAAGCGCCAACGAACAATCGGATATCCCCAGGGATCCGCTTTACGGCAACTTGTAATTTTGGTTGAGAGGGGGGGATTGAGGCTAAATCTATTGCGAGAATATGACGTTCCTCCAATTGTTCAAAGCCAGCTCGCCCAAGGGACTCGATGTACGGGTCACGGGATTCTACGATGTGTATCTCCCCGAACCCTAGTTCCGCTGCGTAGGCCTTTGCCCCTTGGATTAAGCAGAGGACGGTATCTTCCCAGAACTCCTCCGACAGGACGGCTAGACACACTATGTAAAGGTATGACCTTTCCTTCAGTTTCTCCTTAATTGCCAGCACGCCGACCTCTCCCGCGTTTACTTTGGCGACAAGAAAATACTCGGCGTCATCGAGTTGTCTTTTGACCTGCGAGATCTCTTGGCCTGAGTAGGATGACTCTATTATCCGTTTGCTCTCTTCAGAAAGACCTTCACATCGCCCTAACCTTAAGGAGCCCTTACTCGACAAACTTTATCCCCCTATCTCCACAACTATACCGAATGCAGTTATTGACCATATTAAGTCTACCGATAGTCGAAGGACACGAATATTCCCAGGAGTTTGGCTCGATGCTGAATCCAATCTGGGTCAAAGGCAAAAGAATCAAGCGTAGATGTAGCAAATGATATCTTCTTAAAATGGTTTCTAAAGATATGACCGTTTAAAAGGCAACAATAAGAGTTCTCAGTCCAGAAGGCCTGGCAGTTCAAATAGCGTCGAGATCTTCCTGCACTGCAAGTCGCCATAAGCTACGGTCCTGTCGATGAGGATGCTGCTCATTCCTGCTGAACTAGCTCCGAGGTAGTCCTCCTCATGCTTGTTGCCTACGTGAACGATCCTCTCAACAGGTATATTAGACATTTGCGATGCTAACTTGAATATTCGCTGATCCGGCTTTTCGAAGCCCACCGTTCCAGAGGCAACCAATAAGTCAAAGAAGGGCATCAGCCCTGTTTGACTAACGAGGATCGATAAAATCCTTAGAGAGGGAACGTTTGAAACCATAATAAGGCGGAGACCCATCCGCTTGAGTTCTAAGAGGGCAGGTTCCGCGTCGTCGAACGCCTTGTATTGGATCCTGAGGGGCCATAACTCAACCATCTTAGCAGCGATTCTACGGGAGTCTGGTACCGTTAAGGAGCACAGCATGCTTTCGAACCAAACGGCATCAGTTTCCTCGTCCCACAACATGTCGGTTCTTGCCTTTTCCTGTCTCCACCAATCCATGGCGCCTCTGAACGTTTCTTCCAATTTGCCCAGTTCGACATTATAGCCCAGTTCGCCCAGAATCTCTTGGTACACAACGTAATCCCCCTTTACCTCGTAGGCGAGCGTTCCACCGAAGTCCAGGGAGACCGCCTCAAACATCCTCTATCACACCAGATCTCTTTTCGCACATTGACTTTATATTTAGCGATTCCACTTGTCTTTCTTTACTTGCTCTTGATTTTCTCTGCATTTCCCTTGAGTAAATTCGTCACAACGTATGGGAATGCCATGCCACTTGCAAGTAGCTCCTCCCAATGTTCTTGGAACAATCTCCTATAGTATCCTATGTAGTGGTTCCTCTTTTCGTGGCGTGCTTTATAGATCTCGCCTTCGGGCGTCTTAGGTTCTCCAATATACGAGGTGGGAGGAAACTTTAATTTGTCAGCTATCTCCATGGCCTTTTGAAACCTCTCTCTGAACCTTTCCTCCCTCCCCAAAATTGAGTATGAGACCAGATTCATGACCGCCTCGTCGATATATTCCGCGTGTTCTTCTGTTGTATGTTTCTCGGCTACCTTACGAATACCATCCCAAACCAAGGTGTGTGTGGCCTCATGCAGGATGAAAAAGTAGGAGATTGCGGTAAGATATTCTGGCGATATGGCGGCGATGGGACCAACTCCAAAGCATACGGTATCCTCTCCTATAGGCTCACCTGTAAACGGATCGACTAACTGAACGTTGAGTTCCCCAATCCTCCAAGGCATGTGCAACATGTCCGAGACCATTGCCAGAAGCTTTTGACATTCGTTTCTGTTCTCCTCCAGTAATTCTCTAGCCTTTGTTAAGGATGGACCAACTTTGTTCCAATATGCCTTATAGTGGAAGAATGCGTCGTCAAGTAGACATTTGAACCGACTAGCCAACGAGAGCATTGCATCGTTGATTTTATTATCTGATGTCCTTTTGTATAGGCAGGACTTTATATTCCACGAAAACCTTTGCCTATCATGCAGTTCCTTAAACTCTTTCAGAATTCGTTCAGGGAAAACCTCATTCATACGCTTGGCATATTCTTCGTTATATTCCTCTATGACCGTGCCTGTCGCTACTTCTAGGCTGTAATACAGATTCAAGAAGGGAGAAACTTGGAAATGTACCTTTAGGTTATCCACATTATCCAAAGTTGCGCTTATTTCTATGCGTATAATACTCTTATGTATTCCTCCGCTCAGGCAAAGACACTCTTTCTATCATTTTTGCTGTCCAAGATGCTTGGATACGTGGAAAAAGCTCATTCCCTACAACATGCATTAAGAAAGGGGGCAATAGGCTATTGGTCATAATGAATGCAAGTCCGAAGAACAGGCCGGTGAATACTGAGAGCAGAATCCAGAACTTGCCTCGAGACTCGTGCATGATGGCTGTGAAGAGGGTGGAGATAAGAAGGGCGGGAATCGTGCCAACCCTTGCTAGCTGAGAGATCAGGTAACCTCTCAGGAAGCACTCTTCCGGAAGAGTCCAACGGATTGGACCGATTATAATATCTCTAAGACGCTATTCCGTCGACCAATCCTTGACGGCCCCAATTGCCTTAGCATCCTTCGCGAGCGATATAGCGTACCATAGAACCATGATCGTTGTAAGAAACAGTGCTACAGTTAGTAGAACAAGAATGAGAAAGATTTCAGCGTTGAGCTTGGGAAGCCTGAATCCAAGGGCCTCTGGGCCACTTCCTTGACTCAGAACTATAACAACTGGTAAAAACACTCTGACGAACCAGTTCTGGATGTGATATCCCCAACTCTCGCGCAGCTTGGAGATGTGGGCTGCCATGTATTTAGACACTCGGCTTCTGACATTTATGACCCAGATATGGTGAACGATGCCAAAAACCAAAGCTAACGCGGCATAGATCAAAGGTCATTCCCCCTTCAGCGTCGCTCTGCAATAGGGATGATCCATATTTAAGATACTACTAGGTAATCTAGCTGAGGACAACGCATTTGATAGTTTGGCACGACAAGATACTGATGCCTTCCTCAAAGAGCTGCCGCTCCGTAATAACTTGAGATAGCCCTGCTGACTGATCATCCGTCGCCACTCATTAGTCGCAGCATCGACGGCTATTCTATATTATAGTTCTTATATTTATTGTAATATTGAGGCTTAACTTAACGTAATACTTCGCGAAATCGCCCCAGTCATAGAATCAAAATGTAAAATCAATTAGGTAAAGGTCTAAAAGAAGTATTAGGTGACATCATATGAGTGCAAAGTTGAGTAGGTTTCTTAGGAAATCAAGGTCTTCCCAAATATAGGACCAGAGTCTTTCCTCATCTTTTTTGACCTTTGCCCAACTGGTGGCTAGTTTATAATTGTCTTTCATAAATCCAATTTTTAAGAAATCCTTAAGGTTTTCTTGAACCTTGTTCGTTATACTTTCTTTGTGGTATTTAATAATCTCGCTTTTATATGCCACTAGGACAAACCTCCATCATTCTATTCCTTATGGAACCTTAGTTCTAATTCCGTGATGTCACTGGTAATGTTCTCAATCTTTCGGGCTCTCTCATTAGAAATATACGTCAAATTATCTTTAGTATGTAATGAACCATATCTGAGCGTCAAGGTGTGGCCAAAAACATGGATCGAGAACCTGCCTTGCAAATCCGTATTAGCAGCGATATCGCTCTCTTTGCCACAACCAGTTACTCCTACCCTGTATCCAACAGCTGGTATTTCACCAGCTATCATCAACCTGCCAGATATGGTTCTCCTCTCCAGTAGACCATATTCAACGATTTCAGCCGAGAAATCCCCATCAAAACTCGACCTTGAGAAATCGTATTTAATCAGCCCTATACCCTTAGACAAATAGATCTTTCCTTCTCCTCTAATGAATGTAACCTCTTCCTCCTTGGTGTTGTCGACATGTATCTTGACACAGCTTTCGTAGGTTTTTGTACCAATCTTCATATCGCCAATCCAGTTGATTTTATACCGTTTCTGATCAAATTGCCATGCATCGCCATCTCTGAACGTCAGGGGCATCGAGTATAGTAGCCAGAACCAACCTTGGTTTCCTATGGGACAGCCCAGATTATAAACCATCTTCCCTTGATGAATTCGGTAATGGATTGAGGAATCGTAGAACTGAGCAGAAAGATCGCCAATGCTCGTGATGGTCATCAGGAAGGCATCCTCCTCCGAATGCTGTAATACAGCTTCTACGCTACAATCCAATCCCATGTACCCGTCTTTAATTCTATAGATGGTATAGTGTCCAGGCTTGGTTGGAAAGAAATCATATGCTGAAAGTTGTTCTCCTTCGAGCTTCGTTATTTCAGCTTCCTTCAATTCTTTCACCTCCTTTGAAACAATCATAACTTCCTTTTTCTTTAGAAAAGATGAACACTCAAATTCTATCTTCTTCAAAGCACCCAGTACTGAAAACCCGAAATCCGTCAAACGGTAGACTTCACCGTCTTTCTGGACAACTTCACAGCTAATAAGTTCGGAAAGGTGGTAATTGAAAAGTCCGGAGCTGTGATTTGGGTCAAGTCCGCATAGCAACATGACTCCTGAGAACGATTCTGGCTGGGCTTCCAGTTTTTCCATTATGGTCATTCTCAAGGGATGAGAGATGCTCTGAAGGACTATCGATGCCAGCTCTTTGCCCTTCATATGACTCCATATTATGATCGCTTTCATTATAAAAAAGGATTTTGTGAAGAGAATTTGACAAAGATATTTTTATACAATGCCTTCCGTGTGCCACCGTGACCGCAAAGAAATCTATGGTGAAGGTGTTGTAAATGGCCTTTTTTACGGTAGTCGACTTAGGAAAGTCGCACAGTGAAAGAGCTTATTTGCCATTATTGAACTGGAGCAAAGTAGCTTTATCAAAACACGACGAGAATACTGCAACCGTTAGTATTCATTTAATTTTTTAAGTGAATCCTAATTCATTTTGGCGCAATATTACTGCAATATGGCTAGCGTGTGCGCATTCTGAATGGTATGCACAGCCCCGCACACTTTGCACAGTATTTTGCCTTCGTACTTTGGGTCAGGGATTTGTACATCGACTCCACAAACACATCGAAAGACAGCGCGCGCCCAGCTAAGCGGGAAATTCGCCATAGCCCCTTCAAAGAAAAATGAAGAGACTAAGTAAGTATCTAGAGAGGTAGAAGGTGCTTTGCCCTCATATGTCTCGGATGATCTTGGAAAGTTTCTGGACAACTTCTTCCTTCTTTGCGTACGCTATTTCTTTCAACAGTTTGATCAATGCATTTGTTATATCGATCTGGAACTCAATCGGCTTAGAGACCAAGTAGTCAAGCACCTCATGCTTCAGGGTTTCTCTCGCCTTCTCCAAGCTAGGCTCGTAGATGTGGATCACGCTTCCCCTGATCTCTCCTGCAAGTTTGCTGCCCTCGTCGGGGGACCATAGGACCTGGAGGCCACTTATGCCGAGCTTCTCCATCAGAGCTTTAAGCTCCCTCTCGAGATCGGCCTGGATGCCCTTAGATCCCGTTCTGGTAACCCTCATCTTCCCTACCCCCTACTCTCTCCAACGGCTCTCTACGGCGTCTGTGCAGCTTTATCTCCCCCACTTCCATTGGCTCTCCCTCTCCTCAGCTAAATAGCCGCCCAGAACCAGGTCGTCAAAAAGCCGCTTAGCCTGCCCCTCCGTGAAGTTGCTGACTGACGTAGCTAGCCCGATGAAATCCTCCCTGCTGCCACCGGCCCACCTCTCCCTCAGGGCTCTGTATCAACAGGGAACTTGGTAATGATAGGATTAGACGTTGAAATTAGGAGAAAAACTAAGAGAATAACGATAGGAAATAGAATACTTATTAAATATTACAAAGATTTTTTCAACATGATAGGAAAGCTCTACTCTTTAATTAGATAGCACGCTCAATTTATGTATTTCTATCATGCGCGTTCTTGCTCAGTTCCATGCCGTTTATCTGTGGCTGTAATCATTTCCAAGGTTCCATTATATCTACGTCTCCTGGGGTATGTAGAACTCGAAGAAAAGGTAAGGCATCGTAAAGTTGTATTAGTATACCAAAAGGCCAGAACAGGCGATGAGCCAACTATAACTCGAATGCTATTGTCTTCTAATTATAAGAGGATAGCATATCGTAATTTTACGGAATTAACCACGGTAATAGGATTCTACGAGAGATATAGCCTAAGGTATCAAAGCAAGCTCGCTTAAAATTAGGAGATTGAGACCTAGCGAGCCATTAGAGAGGCATTAGGGGATATTGTGGGTAGGTTTATAGGGCCAAAAAACTACCTACTTAGGAGGGTATTAATAGATGAAAATAACACCCTTAATATTAACAAAGAAAAATTTAATCGAGGCCTATAATAATCGATCCATTCTATACCCTCTTCTCACTCCTAGCGTAATCGTGTGTGTCGCATACTATATTCTAGGTACATCTGATATATTTAATAATAATTTTGGAATAATATTAGGTCTAGCATTCGTTTTTGGCTCCTTTAATGACGCTATCATCTTAGCACAGGAGAGGGAGAAGGGAACGTTAGCAAAACTAATCCTATCTCCTATTTCTCGATGGTCAATAACTGGTGGAAGAATCTTATCTAGTCTTCTGTTTAGTATCCTTAGTACTACTTTAGTTCTTACATTGGGTATATTAATTAAGCTTCCTTTAGGTTTCGATGTATATCTCATAGCCTTATTCTATCTTACCTCTTCTCTCATGACATTACTTACTGTTTCTATGGGCCTTTTATGCTCATCCATATGCTCAAGTTTAAGGTCTACCATTTTATTAACATCATCCCTTCTCATAATATTTGTAATACTACCATCATTTATTCAGAATGAACCTTTAATTATCTCTCCCTACAATCCTTTCGGGAATGGTTATCAGGTCTTCAACTGGATTTTACAAGAGGAGGACTTTGTCATGATAATGAAGAATGATCCTATCCAACAGTTAATAGTTCAAATGTCTGTTGTCATTATTTTCCTATTTACTGCAGCGAATATCGCTTTTAGGAGCAAAATAAGATAACAACAATTCATGTTCGATTAGGCTATGTGCACAGGCTACTCATCTAAACTTCTTGTTAAATTGGAGTAGTATGATGGAATAGTTATGGCGGAGGAGGTAACTCATGGCTGAAGAGGTCATAACCACATTTAATACAGAATTTATCCTTGGGATTAATCATAGAGCCACATTTAGGACATTGCTTCAGTAGTCCTAAGCGAATATAATCCTCTTCAGTAGCTTTCCGGTACTTTCCATTACTGCTTACTATTCTTCTTTCCGGTTCTTTAATGACTACCTGAAGCGGCCCTTGCAGTACGATCCCTCTATTTCTCATTATCTCAAATCTATAAATTCCAATTTGACAATCGACCCACGCCATCTTTTGTATAAATAGCGATCTTACTAGCTGATTATCGATCTCTGAGTATCCCATAACTATTATTCCCGCGGCAGGTATTTCCTCAGATTTACATCCATCTAGCGATATTAAACTAGTTGAAAGCTGCGAGGTAATGATGTTCGTTGTCGGTATCTTATCTTCAATTAAGGACATCATATAACAGATGTATTCTTTTCGTCGAGGCTCTGTGAAAAGAGCCCAATTGGGTCTATCACGAGTCTTCTAGCACTTATCTTCCTTGACTTCTTCTCTAATTCTTCTACAATGGACTTAATAGTTTCATTAGGGTCGTTTTTATCCAAAAAAGATTGCCTAAATGGCAGAATGAGGAGTTTATTTTCGGTAATGCCTTTTTCTAAGTTCCATCCAAATCTCCTCACGTCTTGAACTAGCCTTTCCGGCTCCTCCTGTAATGGCACGTATATGCCAGGTTCCCCTGCTACAATACCGCGTAGAAGAAATTGCAAACCAAATATAGTTTTACCAGTCCCTGCACCGCCTGCAACTAGATACGTCTTACCGCTCTCGAATCCTCCTTCCAGAAGTTCATCTAAGCTTGGTGAGCCCGCTATACCGGTGGAAACGCGATGCGGGGCAGAAGGATTGGGGGCACCACAGTTACGACAGAATCTATCATCGAAGTTAAAGGAGTTCCCACATGATTGGCAGGTTTCAGCGCCCATTACACATCGTCAAGTCAATAGCATAACTACCTTAAAACTTCTATCATAACGCAGTTATGACGTAGGGGCAGTCTCAAGATGAGTTCAAAATTAGGTATTACGGGCTTATGGGTAGGTTTATAGGAATGTTGAGATGAAAAAGACAGAAGCCCTACCTACTTCACCTTTATTGTTCGACTATTACGATGTGTATAGGGTCTGGTGCACCACAATTTAAACAGTAGGGAACCTTCAACCTATGCTCAGATACCCAGAATGAACGCCCACAAGCTTTACAGCGAAACTGGCTCTTATACTTCCCCCGATCATGTGGTTGTGGTGGAGGTAGAGGAGGAGTAACTTCGCCCTTTTCTCGTTTAATTACTCTCTTGAATTTCAAGTTCACTCCTCTCAATTGCTTTGATAAGTCCGAAGATTGCACTTCTCCTCCTCTCTTTTTCTTCTCCTCTATTTCCCTTTTTATTAACAATGTTCTTTCCTCTTCTCTTCTTCTTTTATCTTCTTCTATCTTTCTCTTGTTCTCCTCTCTTTCTTCTTCTCTCCTTCCATTTTTCTCTTCTTCCTTTATTGATAATATTCTAATTCGGCCTTGTTCGGCTACAACAACATAGTCATCATCTAACCGTTGGCCACAACCCTCACAGAGATGTGAATCTTTGAAATTCCAATGCCCACATGATTTATGGCGCATCTTAAATTTTATAGCATTTGGCGCTATCCACCCTATGCAGTTTTTACACCAAAATACTTCACCTCTTTTTCCAAGGTCAGACCCACATTTCGGGCATACAGGTTTAACCATCATATATTCTTCTTACCCCCTTCTTCGTAGTTACTACAATATCCCATTTAGCCTATAAGTCTACCCCCTAATAAAAGGGAAAGGATTCCCACGATTTGAATGCTGACACGTTAAACATAGCCAGTTATATAGGAAACTTTATCTGGGTTTTTCTTATCCTTATCAAGTATGCTGAGAAGGGGGCTATTCATCATTTGCATTCTACTCAGCATGTTGCCATTTACTCGAGCACAGGGCATCGATGGGCTGGATGTGCCATGGCATCCCACCCCGAGGATTGATGGCATTATCGGGGATGGCGAATATCCGCCTCCTGCCCTCTCACTCGCGTCAAACTGCAGGCTCTATCTTTGCCAGAACGAGAGCTTCCTCTTCATTGCCGTGGCCATCCCGGATTCGACGTACAGCGTAGATGATGGCGTGACGATCTGCATAGGGAGTGAACCGCCATCGCTGGATCGGACGCCAAGAGCGGATGATTACCAAGTCATTGTGAGTAGGAGCGGCACATTCTCGGCATTTGGATTGAATAGAATTAAAATCGCGACAACAACCGATTCAGGCGGGTGGCGCGCTGAAGTTGCGATAGGCTTTTCGGAGCTGGATCTGACGGCAGGAAAACCAAGTAGCTTGGGTTTCGCCCTGTTCATCATGGACGGTGGTCAGGAGTTCGTGCGCTGGCCCGAGAACGCTGACAAAACGAGCCCGAAGACCTGGGGGACACTCTATTCGAGCTATTCATGGGGCTCGGTCGATCTTGCAGCCCAATCCATGACGCTCGGTACTCAGACACCCATTATGGGCGAGAATGTGACGCTCTACTTCGCATACATGAACAGGGGGAGTTCGTCGATCTCTGGTGCCCAAATAGTATTCTACGTCGACAGCGCCCCCATCATGACGATCGACGACTCGCGCGTCATTAAGACCTCCGAATCGTACGTCGTGAGTGCTTTATGGAGGGCGACGGCCGGCAACCACACCATCAGGGTGAAACTCGACCCTCTGGATAATATCCACGAGACAAGGGAGGACAACAACGAGTACTCGGTCAACGTCTCTGTCAAGCCGGCTAGTCTCAAGATAAGGGCGCAGGAAGGGGTGAACGTGACCGTCGACGGAATTATGGCGACAGTGGGCCCAAGCAAGGAGATCACGCTAAACGTCAATCTGGGAGTACATGAGATCACGGCTCAGGAAACGCTCTACATGGGTGACACTAGGTACGTCTTCAACAAATGGGAATGGGATGTCGGCGAGAGCAACGAGAACGCGATGGCGCTCAGTGTCACAGGGGATGTGAGTTTAGAGGCGTCCTACAGGACGGAGTACATGGTCAGGTTGCGTTTCCTCGACAGCAAGGGTATCAATATCATCAAGCCAAGCGAGGTCAGGTTCACCGCTCCCAATGGATCGTCCATGATCCTAGGTACTTACGAGATATGGTTGCAGCAGGGCACCATCACGATAACGAACGTAGTGTGGTCATCGGTCGACGTGAAGCCGGTCGACACGACCTATCAGATACAAGGGCCGAGGACTTTAACCATGCGCTGCAGTGTATTCGATTTGACCGTGGAATTGTCGGACAGCCTCAGTCTCCCAGTCTCTGGTGCGAACGTCACGCTGATCCTTGCGAACCAGACGAGGGTGTGGCTCTTAACGGACTCCGATGGCAAGGCGCAGTTCACCCAGATCCCAGCCGGAAGCCTCAGCGGCACTGTCTCGAACCTCGGCTTCATCACGCCCATACCCGAGCAGGATCTGACCTCCGATTCGGTCATACGGTTGTCCTTAGCACTATCGACGAGTACGATCATTTTTGTGGCGATGGTTGCCATAGTTGTAATTTCAGGGCTTATCATCTGGAGGGTAAGGACGAAACGTAAAAGATTGCCCCCACCGCCACCACCTCCCCCGTCATCGATAGTCGATCAAGAACAACCTTCACCCCCGCCCCCCATGCCATCTGAACAGGGCAAGTATAAAAGCCAGTTTCATTGCAAAGCTTGCGGGAATTTATTCTGGGTATACGAGTATAGATTAAAGGTCTCTTACTGCCTTGAATGTGGTGCACCTGATCCCGAATACGTCGTCACTGTTAGTGAGAATAACATATAATGTAGGTTTCGTGTCCTTCCGTCATTTATATGCTCCCTATCCATGCTGGATGTACTTTTCACCCTGTTTCTTTAGCCAAGCTATCGCCATCTTTTCCACTTCGCCTTTGTCTGGTCGGGGTATGTAGAATTCAAAGAACATCGGTATGCCATTGGCTCGTTTCGCCTCATGCATGCATTCCGCTAACATATTCAAGATATTAGCAAGCCTCTTTAGGTTCTCATTGTCTCCTTCAAGGATTTTCTCATCGGCTTTGTATAAGGCTTCGTTATGTGCCTTCAGTACAACCCTTGCCACATCATCCTCGAAACCCATGTCCAAAACGTTCCCTTCGATGATTCTATTAAGTTCCTCCCTCATCTCTGGAAGCCTCAAAGTACGTTCATGCCAAATTGGGGTTGTTTCCTTCCCCTCTGTTCTCAAAGTGCACCCCCTGGCCTTGTTTATTAGTTCGTCGGCCTCATCGCCCACAGTGCCAGGTCTGTAGTCCTTGTCGAAGAATTTCGGCAGTATCCTGAATCCTTTCTTAGGAAGCCACTTCGCCATTACATCGAGGTGATGCCCGCCGTCTTCCCAGAAGAGCAGTTCGGGATCCTTTATTACCTTGAGTATTTCCTTAGCGGAGGCAATCGAAGTTCTTATGATCAATCCTTCACCCATCGTCACTCACCTCCACTCTTTTCATGTACTTTCACCCGCAGTTCCTTAAGGGAACCGTATTCTTTAGAAATTTAAGCTAGTAGGGTACATCGTGACAGGGGGAGGGAGGGGGGTTAGATAAAGATTAAAATTCCCCACGACGTTATGTATTGGACCCAGGAGGAATAGATATGAGACAAATAATTGGATATGGAGAAGATGCCTTTACTTTATGGGCATTAAAACACAAAACATCCATTATTCTCAACTCATTTCAAGACCAAACTGCCCCATCAGATTGTCTGTTTTTCTATCGTCCCAGTTTTGGTAGAAGTGGTGGAGAGGAGAGCGCAGAATTTGGTGAATTTGATGCAATAATTGGTTCTTCAGATAATATCTATTTAATAGAGAGTAAGTGGGATAATTCTCCAGATTCAAAAATGATAAGATCACCATTAGAAAGGAACAAGAATTACGACACCACATCCTTTCATGGTACATTGTTCATTGGGATAATAAGTTTTACAACAAGTGGGATAATTTTGTAAAAGAATACCAGTATGACTTCCAAAAGGAGTTTCAAGGAAAGTTTATTGCTCTAATAGGCAGTTTACTTGCGACAAATCTAGAATTTCTTCTAAACAAGCTGGTAGAACATTGTAAAAGATTTTCATCTGAAGATAGTATCAAGAATGTGTTGTTGTTCTTTTTAAATAAAGAGAAGTCTACGCCTCCTTCTACGATTAACAGCATTTTCAAATTGGTTATTATTGATTATAGCCAAGAGATTGTTGGTAATTTTATCACTCTCGACTAAATTCATATCTACACATACTATAACGTTTTCTGTTTAAGGGTCGCCAATAGTTGATACGAATACAGCATTCATCATTAATTTATATCCCTTTGTATAATAGTCTTTTCCATTCGTCATATGTAACCTTATTCTTATAATAGAATCATCTTGAATGAGATTACCATTAGGGTCTACTGTAACTGCTGGAAAATATATTATTCCTTCCTTTTGCACACCTACCTCACAGAGTGAAGGGGTATATCGATAATAAAAATAAAGCCGTTTTGTATGACCATGGTTTCCCAGTCCACCATCCATAGATGGTGAACATCTGGATTATACCAAAAACAGTAACTATTATGCCAATGGATAATTCCGCGGGTATGCCAAATCTTAACCATTCCGGAAGCGATGGATTAGACAATATTGGCAATGCATCAAGATCGATGCGTATCGCATTAAAACCAGTATAGAGGTTGTAAACACACCCCAAGGACCAGAGTATGGACAGGATTGTCAACCCTTTGGGCCTTTTTCTAGCTTCCATCTTGTCCTGAGCGGGTGGAGGTGGCGGCGGTGGTGGAGGTGGAATCCCCACATCGGTTGAGGCACTGATTCCTGCTAAATTATCCTCTGGGAATGTAAAATTCGAGTTCCACATATGGTATTTCGCCCCCTTGCTTTACCTGATCTATACCATTTGCGATCCGCATAAGGATTCGGGCTAAGTCCTTCAGATGCTCTTTACTATTCTCAAGGGATTGCTCGGTGACTGGATAGTGGGCATCAGGGTGTGTCTTCACCACATCCTTCATGACTTCTTCCTCGAAGCTAATATCCAATACATCCTCTTCGATAACTCTCTTTAGCTCATCTCTAGTTTGCGTTAACTCAAGTATCTTGGTTTTCCATACCGGAATTGGGTCCTCTCGCCCTCCTGGATTTCCCCAATAACATGCTTGTTCTGTTGTTATGAGCTTATCAGCATCATCGTTAACTGTGCCAGGAGTATAATTCGGATCCATCAGCTTAGGAAGTATCTTAAAGCCTTTCTTTGGAAGCCATCTCGTTAAAACCTCACGGTGATGCCAGCCGATTTCCCAGTAGAGATCCCTCGGGTCTTCAATGAACTTTAATAGTTCAGCCACTCCTTCTAGCTCTCCCCATATGACAAGGTATTCGCCCATAATTATCCATCCATGTACTCCACTATAAATTTTTCTCCAAGGCCTTCTGTTAGCATATCTAAGATATATTCCCACCAATGACCCTCTTTAGGAGCGTGTCGAAATACATAAACAAGCCTCTTATTATGCTGTTCAGCCAACCACATGTATTTCTTAGCCTGGTCAAATTCTTTAATATAGTCCAACTCTCTACCCGTCTTAGCATCCATATAGTATTCATCTGATGTGAAGTCTGGTTGACTCCTGAACCTATATCCTCGCTCTTCGTTCCAACCTGTTTGCCAGACATGTTCTTCGTAATAGGTTACTCCATGTTCTCTCAACCATGTATCGCAACGCTCTTGTGCTTCGTGATGATCCTTACTGCCTGTGTATGTTATTTCTATTATTCTATCTTTTCCGATTTCAGCCTGATCTAGCTGTTCCTGTGCTACATCTTCCCCGTAAGGTCCGCTCCCCTTCTTGTCCTTTACATCAAGCGTCTGCGGCTGTTGTATGATTTGCGTGTGCTCCGCCTCGAAGCTCGGTTGCTGTGGGTAACTCATTATACCCAGATTGTGCATCTGGTATAGTCCAAAGCCAATGGTGACGCCTCCTCCTAAGAGACCCGCACCCTCCAAGCCAATGCCCGCACCTAACCCGATGCCCGCCCCACCCACCGCCACTTCAGCTGGCAGTGCCAGCCCTGATGTTATTATAATAGTTAAGATGCCCACAACCACCATTAAGCATGGCGTATACGGCTTCACTGCCGTTACCATCCTGTCGAGTCCGTTGCCGATCGCCGAGCCGAAGTCTTGCAATTTCGCCCAGGCATTTCCAGTGGCACTCGTAAACGAGGACGTCAAGTTCAGGCCTGTGCTGTATGATGGAATCGAGAACTTCTCTGCAAGGTCGGACCTCTGCTTCGCCAGCTGTTCGAACTCCTTCTGCCTCTGCGGCCACATCTCCGTCGCTATCTGGGCTGCAGAGGATGATGATGCCAGCAATCCCAAGCTTTGAGAGGCTGTGGAAGTTGAGGCTGACGGTGCAGTTGCTTGTTTGGGTTGCTGCGTCCCACCTGCCTGCGTAGATGTCGAATTCACGGACTGCTTCGTTAGCGAATCCATCTGCTTCTGCATCAGCAGCTCCCTCGTAATTGTGGCTGCAGAGGAGTTTGTCAAAGTCGAGGCTGCCACATCGGGCTCGGACTTTTGTACGTCCGGCTGGCTCTGCTTCGGTGCTTGATTTAACGAATCCATCTGTTTTTGCATCAGCAGGTCCTTGGTTATCGTGGCTGCCGAAGCCGAGAGATTTGACGCGGTCGATGTTAGCTCATTATTCTTCTGATAGTTTTGCACGTCCGACTGCCTCAATTGTTGGGTTTGAGTCGGTGGTTGGCTTTGCTGCGAGGATTGCGAATTCATCTGCTTATGCACATATTGTTGCCCCGCCGTTGTGGGTGGCCCATTATCCTTTGGGGGATTTTGTGCGTTCGACTGCTTCGACCGTTGGTTTTGAGTCGATGATTGGCTTTGCGTTGACGATTTCAGCTCGTTCTGGTGCTGCTCCAGTACCTCCCTGCCAGAGCGTGCATTGTCCGAAGTATATTTGGGGGCCGTTGAGCTTGTCGTGCTTGTCGATGTTGTTTGCTTCGTCTCTTTTTCTGATGACGTACCGCCCTCCAATTTCTTCTTGACCGCAAAGATGCCCCCGCCCGCAAGAGCTGCCCCCGAGGCCGCACCAGTTAGCATCAACACCTGTTGCGTGTTTATCGCCGCCTTGTTGGCCTGGGAGCTGGCGGTTCCTGACTGGGAGGACTTGCTTCCGGCATCCGTGTTCGTGGTCGCAGCGGCATTATCTTCGGGCTCGGTCCACTTCAGGTTGGCTCTGACCGGGGCCCCATTCCAGGTGCAGTCTATCTCCAAGTTCCTCTCGATGGGATTGGGCGGGCATCCGACCAGCGCGAACGCCGCAGACGCCAAGCACAAGAAGAAAAGGAGGGCGAATAGCGCTGTGGCCGCGACCCTTTCCACTTTGACGACCATCACGGCATCACCACCGCCTTCGCGTATGTGTGCCCCGAGGCCGTCCTTATCGCCACCTCGTATGCTACTCCGCTCCTGAAGGTGTCCAAGCTCGCGTGCAGCCTCAGCCTGGCGTTCGTGCCGGAGGGGAGCTCGAGCGGAAACGGATTGTTCCCTGTCGGCTCCAGATCCACGCCGTTTATCTCCAGCGCCACGACCGTCAGCGCGCACTGGCCCCTGTTCTTGAAGTTGATGACTATCTCCGCCTGGTCGTTCCTCACCGTGGCGTAGGCGTAGTCGAAGGCGATCTCCTCGTACCTCATGAAGAGCTGGACGAAACCGGTGTAGTAGGTGCTCAGGGTCATTGCCAACGCGATGGTGAATGAGACTAGGATTACGGTCGAGACTATCTTGTCCATTGCTAACACCTCGGAGGAACCATTAACGGAACTTGGCGATTTATGGTGGCTGTAGAGAACTGTTCATAGATTTCGAGAATATGGCCCATGCTTCCGCATATCCTCAAGGTAGTATTGTTCTTTGGAAATATAAGTTTGTAGGGTAAATCGCAGAGCTGTCACATTGGCAAATTACATTACACGCATTCCGAACTTTGTTCTCCTGATTTGAAGCGACGAGGCAGGCGCTTTATTTCCACTCCTGATATCACTAGGTATTTATCATCTTAGTTCCTATGTATTTTTCACCTCTAAAGGCCATATTCAAAATACTATATAAGCCCCAATGAATCTGATCCTCGGTTCTAAAGATGTTCAGTGCGAGACTTTTCTAAAGCGCCAATGTATCTTGCTCAGTAGCAGTCCTCTAAGTATTTTAAGTTTGGGAGCCCTGTCCTTACAGATAAAGGCTAGCGATAGTCTATTTCTATAATTAGCTTCTCTTATAATAAAATATTATCTTCATAAAATGGCATTAGTTTTGAATGATTTTTCAGGAAATCCAGAATTTCCCTGTTGAATTCGCTACTCATCTCCACACTGAAATTATGTCCCCCACCTAACACTTTGACCAGCTTAGCTCCCGGCACAAGGCTTGCAATCACCTCAGGAGAAACCGGGTTAACCAACCTATCCTCAGTCCCAGTTATGACCAACGTTGAAGCTTTGATCATCCCTAACCTATCAACTGCATCATGAGCCATCAATGCTTCAGACTACTCAGCCGAACCTTTAATCGCAGAGAACCTAATCGCGAGCTTAATCAATGGAAGGATGAAAACTCTGTAAGGCCACTTATTGAATACTGAATCCATGAAAACACCAGCCAACCTTCGCTGACTCGCCTTATCGCGTGAAGAAGCCTCGTAAGCCTCCAATGCCTTATTAATCTCCGAGGAAAACCCGCTCGTCCCATCCCTCCGGGCAAATGTACATCCCAGCACCAGCTTATCCACCCTCTCAGGATGATTAATTGCAAGCTCCTGAGCAATCATCCCCCCCATCGACACGCCGAGGACATGCGCTTTCTCGATGCCTAGGTGATCCATCAAGCCGATCGTGTCATCCGCCATCATTTTGGTGGTGTAGGAAACAGCGGGCTTGTCAGACTTCCCAGAACCCCTGTTATCAAACGTGATCGTGCGGTAATATTTCTTGTTTGATACCTCCATGCACTCTTATCTGCGTATGAACCACTGATCATGATCAAGGGTTCTCCTTGTCCCTCAACCCTGTAACTTATGTTGATTCCATTAACGTTCGCCATCGGCATCTCAGGCTACCCTCTCTATGATTTATATAATGAATCATTTAATATTTTGCCATAATTATAGTATAGTACATCGATCAAAGGAAAGAAACCCTCACCCAGGATCGTTTACCATTACGGCAAAGGATATGGAAAGATCAGGGAATATCGTCAATATCGCAGATTCGGCAGACTCGTTAAAAATGCTGAGAGATAAATCCTATGTGTTAACACCTGCATAGTCGCTCGTTCATTTTCGTCTTCTTAACAGGAAAATTGCTGAAGCTGCGACTCCGATTACGATGACCGCCACAAAGAGGAGTTGTGCGAACCAAGTCTGCTGCCAAAATGCTTTGGCTGTCATCCCGCTTCCTTGTGCATAGTCGACATAAAGCCCATTGGCGCCCAAGACCCTGAGCGTGAAATAGTAGGTCGTCCCTGGTGATAGGCCGGTAACGGTCAGGTTTGTGTCAGCGACGTTCGTATTGGTCCCTATCAACGCTCCCAATTGACCCTGCGCTGAGGTCTGATATATCTGATATCCAGTAAAGAAGGGGTCGGTACTCTGAGTCCACGTGACTGTCAACCCGTTCTCGGTAACATCGGCAATGAATAATTGTGGCGCAGTAGACACATACATACACACAGCCCATGGTTCGGTTAACGGTTCTGAAGGCCACTCGTATATCACATCTAGAGGAAGTATATTAGTTCGTTAAAGTCTACCGCGCCTTTCGTATTCTGAACTCATAATTCGTCTGCCCTACCACATCGTCTTTCCAACATTCACGAAACGCCGATACCGCATTGCGTGTACCTGTATTCTTTGGGAACTTCACCATGAATCGAATGTTCATTTTTTCAGCGCTTCCCAACGTGAGACCTGTGATGCGAGTCACCTTCCGTGGGGCTACTCCCAGCGGGCGCAATTCCTGAAGTTCAAGATCTCGCACCTTCTTGGGTGCAAGTACAGCGGTATCTCCAGCAGATCGTAGATTCTCCTCCTCAAGCCTAAACTAACTTGTATATCGATCTACTTTTATTTCAATATAAGATTGGGAACTATGCATGCCCCAGATACTTCTCCATTAGTCACGCTTATAGGCCAAGGCTCATGAGAAAATAGTAGATACGGGCTTTGGAGGAAGGGAAGGAATGGGAGCGCAAGCACCAAGTAGAACCTCGAAGAAGTGGAAAGCCTTAGTTGTGGTGCTCGCGATTGGTCTTGCCTTCTCAATAACCGTAAATATTGCGAACTTGTTAGAGATTCGGGGGCTGCGTAGCTCCTATAATGCGCTAAACCAAACCTACGTGAATTTGCGACGAAGGTATGATACATTAAACACAACCTACTTCTCGCTTCAGCTTCCCACCGTTACGGGGATTGTGGATCTCAAGAGCGAAGGCCAGGGGCTCGACGACAAAGGACTGCCAGTAACTTTGTATACCCTTTACCTTCGACTCGTTACAGACGACATAGTCAACGGCCATAAGGCTGGGGAAATCATGGATTATACTGTATCGAAAGACGTCTACGATGAGGTCTGCAACGGGGATCTGGTGAAGGGCATACCACAAAGGAAACCAGAGACAGTCCTTTACGTGGAGAGAGGCAGTCCTCTGCAGGTGGTCCAGATCATAAGTGGTTTCTCCAGTTACTTGGTCGAGTTCGAGGGCGTAACGCTCAACGTTCCGCCTGGACAATCATACAGCTCCTATCTTGCTTTCGGCTTGAAGAACGATGGGGAAAGGCCGATAGTTGCCGTCAGGGTGAAGCTCAATGGCAAATTCATCCCGTTCGGTTCGGGGGTTTCTCGCAGTACCCCGCTAAACCTAGGGCT
>Ga0315280_10004224_pt1 | contig 21395 bp, 18 predicted proteins | sample YL17G06_40_MG_FD_203697 | JGI IMG/M metagenome (GOLD analysis project Ga0315280, IMG submission 203697) | Sediment microbial communities from Yellowstone Lake, YNP, Wyoming, USA - YL17G06_40 | ecosystem: Environmental > Aquatic > Freshwater > Lake > Sediment | place: USA: Wyoming | collected...
AAAACCAGTTGGATACTCTTTTCCTAGTGTTACATAGAGAGGAGCATGAATAGCGTTAACTCGATATAATCCTTGTCCATTCTTTGGGAGATCATGAAGCATTAAACCTGCCAACTGACCTCTGCTAAAACGTAATTTCCATTTAGCTTTGCATGATTGACACTGAGCATAATTTCGGAAAACACCAGAAATGTAGTAGCCGACACTTGAGCCGCAGATTGGGCATTTTGGAAAGGAGCTTTCCATTGCCATCAACTCTTCTCTGGTCGTAATCAGCTCTCAACATTAACTAAACATGTAATAATAGAACATTTCTCCTTAAATTATTAATGCAATGATATTCTTACCATTAATACATAGAAAGGCTAACGTTTTATTTAGCAATCTAACCTTCTAACTGTGAGAAGTCATGTCTTATGATTCTATTTGAGCTGAGCAAGTATGAACAAAGACGATAAAGTCGCTTTGGAGAGGGCAAGTAAGTATGATGCACATGCGAATATTCGTTTTAGGTGTTTAACTGGAAAGACTGACGCTACTCTGTCGGCATATATAGAACCTGATCCTCATGGCGATGAAACAGGCACTCATGGGCATTTTCACACAACCGTAACATGCCCCAACACAATGATTGTAGATTTCCCAGAACCTGATCGCTGCCAAATAACCAATGAGAGTTGCCCCTTCACTATAGCTTTAGGAAGCCGTGAAAGAAATCCAGAGTCAAGAAAACTTGGTTATGCACATGATGTCATTCAAAACATGGCTTTCATAGAACTCTACGGATCACAACTTGTGAATGAACTCCTCAAGAGCAAAGGATTAAAAATCAAACAAGGCGACCTGAGACGCTCAGAACTTGCAAGGACTATGGTAATCTCTAACTTGATAGATAAGGAGACATACAAGAAACTCAACAGTTTGAGAGGCATAAGAAACAAATTTGCACACGATCCAAAAATCCATCTCAAACATACAGAGAAAGAACTTTTTGAATGGTCTATGGAATCAAGGAAACTATCCGATGCTGTTAGAAAACTTCTTGAGAAATATGAAGAGAAAGAAAAAAGAGAAGAAACTCTTAGAAGCAATATAGGAAGATAAATAGATGGGCTATAGTGACGAGGAATTAAGTTATATCTATGATAAGACTGGCGGATACTGTTGGCACTGCGGAAAGAAATTAGCTTGGAAAAATTACGGTCGACCTAGCGAACGAGGAGCATGGGAAGTAGACCATAGCAATCCAGTTTCTAGAGGAGGAACAGACTATCTACAGAATCTCGTCCCTGCATGCATTGAATGCAATCGAAGTAAGAGAGACCTTCGCACACGAGAGTATAGCTATTAATTAACGCATGCGCTTTCCTTCTTATCTTTTGAGAGATTTTTTTGGGTGTTTTGTCCCCGTGCGCGTGCGTGCGCGCTATACGTAAGTAAGTATTTTGGGTTTGGGTTAAATTATTGATGCAATTTGTCTGTCCAGAAGTCTTTCAATTCGTAGACCGTGAACTGTAGAGCTCTGATTAACCTCGCAAATTTTTGGGGAATTCATATATTTTGGAAAGGAAACGCATCTACTGCGGTGTGGTTGGGATAAGTAGTCATGGTCGAGGCGGCTTTGCTTATTGAAAAAAAGAAGTTCGATGAAATGGTTAGATTTGTAATGAAGGCTATGAAAGAAGGCATTCCAGAAGATGAAATCTGGGCAACTCTAGAAGTTATGTCTAGCAAGGAACTGCAAGCTGATATTGCTGAAGGTTTGAAGGAGATTCGCGAAGGAAAAGTGATGAGGTTCCGAAGCGCTAAAGAAGCGTTGAAGTGGCTTAAATAGAATTTCTCGCAATAGGCACTCATAAAATCTATTGAGCATTAGCACAAACAATGTTGAAGGAAGAAGTTGAAAACGTCAAATAAAAAAGAAGCATTCTACCCTATCTTATTTTAGCTGAATAATTTTTACATCCATTGTTTTTGTATTCCAAACAGCTATTGATGATTTTTCTGTTAAATAGCCACAGACTTCGCCGGGATTAATTATCAGGGTTTTGCCCTGTCGGTAAGCCTTAGCATCATGAACATGCCCATGAATGACCACGTCGTAGCATTCGGCTGAAATCAAAGACTTGAGCAGCTCAGATGGACCTGGCGGGCTTCCAGGTTCTCCGCCGTGCAATAAGGCAATTCGTAAACCGTTAATTTTTACTTCAGCAAAGACGCCTCGAATCTCTAAACCAAACTCTTGAAAACGTATCTTTAAGATTTCGTGGTCGCCGTCGTTGTTGCCGAAGACACCGATGAACCTGCCTTTAAACGGTTTGAAATGAGGTATCACGAATGGTGAGACGTAGTCGCCAGCGTGCAGGACCAATTCAACCTTTTCATCAATAAGTTTTTTTACAGCTTTGTCTACTAATGGTAAATGGTCATGCGTATCCGACATTATACCTACAAGCATTTGGTTTTTTCACCTTTCGTGTTTGATTTTGAGCGGGACAAACGTTTAATCTTTGCCTGTTTCTTCCAAAAGTTTTTTGCCGTATTCGTAGCCTTTTTCGAAAGCTGTCAGATTGAGTTTTTCTGTTCCTTTTGGAATGTTGCTGAGTAAGGAGTTTTTGAAGGCTTCAGTGTTAATTATACCTGTAATGGCAATTAAGGCGCCTAACATAACAACATTTGCGACTATTGTTTTGCCGAGTTTTTCAGCAATTTTTGTAGATGGCACCATAAAGACTCGTGCTTTGCCCTTGAATTTGCGTCGGGGAACCATGTCTGGGTCTAACAGAAGAGTCCCATTTGGTTTGAGCGTGTCTGCATACATGTTGAAGGCTTCTTGTGACATGACTACCAAAACATCGGGTTCAACCACCTTAGGATAGTCAATTTCTTCGTCTGAAATGACCACTTCAGACTTGCAGGAGCCGCCTCTTGATTCAGGACCATAAGACTGTGTCTGAACCGCATTTTGGTTGCCATGAATGCACGCTGCCATAGCTAACATCAATCCTGCTCTGATGATGCCCTGTCCGCCGAAACCAGCTAGCCTAACTTCGATTCGCATCTTGTTTTTCCCAAGTCACTTTTTCTCGGCTACTCTTGCTGCCAATTCTCTGAGTAATCGTCCATAACTCGGTTTCTCAATGTCTACGAATTCGCCGACCATTATGTTGTGAGGTCTGATTTCAGCTTCAGCTGGGTCGGATAAGTGTTGAAGCGTAGAGGTTTCTTTGAACCACTGCATCATTTTTATAGCTGTTTCCATCTTGTTGTATCGTCCAAATATTTCTGGGCACTGAGAAACTACTTCAATGAATGAGAAGCCCTCTTTCTGCAACGCTTTCTTAATTGATTCTGTTAACCAACGTGTGTGAAAGGTAGTCCATCGGGCTACATAGACGGCGCCGCAAGCAGCAGCTAAATGCACAAGGTTGAAGGCTTCTTCAATGTTTCCATAAGGCGTGGTTGTAGTCAAAGAGTCAAGTGGCGTGGTTGGTCCGCTTTGTCCGCCTGTCATGCCGTAGATGAAGTTGTTGGCACAGATAACTTGTATGTCCATGTTTCGGCGGGCAGCATGGATGAAATGGTTACCTCCGATGGCGAAAAGGTCGCCATCTCCACTGATGACTACCACTTTTAATTCGGGATTTGCGAGTTTAACGCCTGTGGCAAACGCTATAGGTCTGCCATGGGTAGTGTGAAACGAGTCTGTGTTGATGTAACCTGAAACTCGTCCAATGCAGCCTATGCCTGACACCACCACAAGCTTGTTCAAATCGATGTTCAACTCGCTTAATGCCCTTGCAAAACAGTTTAGGATGATGCCGTTTCCACATCCTTCGCACCATATGTGGGGAATGCGGTCCATTCTCAAAAATTTCTCGTATGGATGCGGTAATTCTTCCATCATTTTTTTATGCTCCTTATAGCGTCTAAAATTTCATCTGGCTTGTGCGGTTCCTCACCTAACTTGGGCAAAAATATTACAGGTGTTTCTTTGGCTGCTCGCTCCACCTCGCGTACGATTTGTCCGCAGTTCATTTCTGGAACCACTATTGCTTTCACTCGCCGAGCCATTTGGGCAACCTGTTCTTCTGGGAAGGGCCACAGAGTTACTGGACGCAGCAGTCCAGCTTTTATTCCCGTTGTTCTCGCCTTCCTAACGGCGCTCAATGCAGCTCTCGCAGTGATTCCATAAGCTACAACTGCCACTTCAGCGTCTTCCAGCATGGCGTTTTCGACTCGAATAATTTTTTCCTTATTCTTGCGTATCTTGTTGCAGAGTCGTTGAACGAGTTTTGTTTGAGCCTCAGCGCTTTCTGTTTGGGGATAACCACGTTCGTCGTGGGTTAGTCCAGTGGCGTGGATATGATAGCCTTCGCCGAAAACAGCCATAGGCGGAACCAAGTCTTCTTCATCTGGCTTGAACGGTGCAAACTCGTCACTTGGTGGAACAGTTGGTTTTTTTCGGTTTACAATTTTTATGGACTCCGCTTCAGGAATGTTGACTCTTTCCCACATGTGCCCCACGATTTCATCGGCGAGAACAAAAACTGGAACCCGATAAGTTTCGGCAAGATTGAAAGCTTCTACGGTTAAATTGAACATTTCCTGCACTGAAGAAGGCGCTAAAGCAATGATTTCATAGTCGCCGTGTGAACCCCACCGTGCCTGCATGATGTCTTGTTGCCCAGGCATAGTTGGTTGACCAGTGCTTGGACCGCCTCTCATAACGTTAACGATAACACACGGCGTTTCAGTCATTAGGGCTAAGCCTATGTTTTCCATCATGAGACTGAAGCCTGGACCCGATGTAGCTGTCATAGCCTTGACGCCAGCGTAAGAAGCTCCTATAACAGCCGCCATCGAAGCGATTTCGTCTTCCATCTGAATGTAGACTCCGCCAATCTCGGGCAAGCGACGAGCCATATGCTCTGCAATTTCAGTGGCAGGCGTAATAGGATAGCCAGCGAAAAATCTGCAACCAGCGGCTAAGGCACCTTCAGCACAGGCGACATCTCCGCTCATGAAAAGGCGCCGTCCCAAGCGCCCAACTTCTGTTTTTGCAACAGAAATAGCAGCCATTAACAGCCTCTCTGACAATTCTTTTCTCTAGCAAATATGGCAAAATCTGGGCAGACTGCAGAGCAGAAACCGCAGAGAGTGCATCTACTTTCATCTTTAACTCTTGGGGGATGAACTCCATGCTCGTTTATTTCATCAGATTCTTCCAACACTTCTTTTGGACAGAATTCAATGCATAAACGGCAGCCCTTGCATCTTTCCTTTATCACGTGAACTTCAGCCTTTGAAAGCTTGACCTTGGCAGTATCTAACATATGCGCTAAAAGTTTATGAGGAATTGAGGTTTCCTCAGTTTTCAAGGGCTGTCCCTCACTTAAAGAAGGGCAGGGTCTAAGATAAAAAGGTTTACAAACGTAAATATACAAATGTAAACCTCTAATCCATGCTGCCACCCACTACTTTCGCATTCTGAGGAGTTTAACATTGCCGATTTCGGTAACGTATTCAAAACTCACTATCAATTTTTTTGGGGCTTCAACAACCAGTCAGCCAAGGTGATTTGGTATGTGTTGTAGTATTTCTTAGCGGTCACAATCCCTCGTGCAGAGAGGCGGTACAACATTCTGTGGGTTTTGACTCTGGAGAAACCTGTTTTTCTCGAAATGTCGCGTTGCAACATTGCTCCGCCAGCGGTCATTAACAATTCAACGACTTTCTTTTCATCATCCTTCAAAACTCGCATAACAGCCACAAGTGACTGTTGCTCTTTGGGTAAGGCTTTTTCAACTGAAGGCTTTTGTTCAATCTTTGGAAACAAAGCCAAATAAGCCAATAATCCAACCGAGAATGTTACAGGCACCATAAGAATTGGAATCCAAATGTAGAGTTGTGGACCCATTCCACGCCCCATTCCAGGTGATTCACGTGGAACATAAAAATAGATCAGAAAATACGCTAGTACGCCCACCAGAACCGAGGACAATAAAAGGAAAAGTAATGTTCCAACGCGCATGTTTCATGCACAAAACATTCTAAATTAATGCGTCTTATAAGCTGTTTCACTTTTTGAAACGTTTTGTTACACCGAACGTCTAAATCCCATTCAGACCATGGTCTTTTTGACGAATCAAACAGAGGTGAAAAAAATGAATGGAAAAATAAAAGCTGCCCTTATGGCTGCGTTGATTCTGGGTTTCGTCGCATCCGCCATCTATGTGGCACCCACATTAGCATACATGAATGGTGCAACCGACCAGACACGTGACAAAGACATGGACAGAATCAGAGACAGAGACTGCATCTGTGACTGCGATTGTGATCAACACCAAAATCAAACGCGCACTCGCCTTTACCTTCAAGAGTGTGCTCAAAATCAAACAAGTTTGGGACCCATAAACTGGCAGTATCAGTATGAGCATCAGTACAGACATCAAAACATGCTTTCACCATAACATTGCGAGTGCTGTCCACCAAATTCCCCAACTTTTTCTTTTTTATGCGTCGAACATTCCTTTTTAACCAGTTCTTGAAGATGGGTAAAAGTATAATCATCTTGCTAAACCAAAAAAGAAAAAGATGAAAAGTCAGGATGATATCTACAAACCTTTTCAAGGCGGAACTAGACTATGTTTGGTTTTTGGTTCCTACCAATAGTGCGTAGCCTATGCCGCCTTTCCTCACAAAGTCAACGATTTCATGAACTGCCTTATCGTCTTTAAGATTCAAGGCTTGTGCAGTTAAGCCCGCATTCATCGTTTTCTTTACGTTTTTAGTGAAGTCAACTGTTTTGATGTTGGTTAAACCAGCCTTTTTCATCATTTTAACGTATTCGTCTAGGCGTACGGCTCCTCCGACGCATCCACAATAGAGTTTTTGGTCTTCTCTCATAGCCTTCGGCATAGGCGCCCAAGTGACAACATCATGCATGATTACTCTCCCGCTAGGCTTCAACACGCGCACTTTCTCGTTCAATGCCTTCTGCTTGTCTTGAATAAGGCAGACAACGCATTCGCTGATGACGGCGTCGAATGAATTGTCGGGAAACGGCAGTTCCAAAGCGTTTGCCTGATGAAACTCCGCAATGTTTTCAAGTTTTCGCTCTTTAGCCTTTTCTTTAGCCAACGCTATGCCTTCAGGTGAGAAATCTACGCCCACTGCTTTGCCTTTTGGTCCAACCTTTTCAGCCATGGCTAAGACTGTTTCGCCGTTTCCAGAGCCAATGTCAAGAACCATCATTCCTTTTTGCGGCATCAATTCCTTTAAAAGTGCTTCATGCGCTGAAAACATGCTTGCTAATCTCTTGGACTTAGCTGACTTACCTGTCTTCTGGCTTGTCCATAATTGTCCATAAACCTTTTTCACGGCTTCCTCAATGCTAGTGGCTGAACTTGACTTGCAGCAACTTTGATTCAGGCTTGGTCCGCAACAACTTTCATCTTTGCTCAATTGTGTTCATCACGCTCCAAGAGTGTGTTGCTATTAAAAAGTAATGTGAGTTCGTCGCTTAAAAATAGTAATTTTATATAGTGGCTTGTGTAGGTTATACAAAAGGCGTTGAGAATCAATGGGCAAACGAATTCGTGTCCAACGACGCGGCGGAGGCGGACCCACATGGAGAGCCTCCACACACAAGAGAATAGCCGCTGTCCATTACCCTGCGTTATCTAAAAAAGAAATAGAAAGCGCCATTAAAGGTCGAATTGAAGAGATTGTTCACGAGCCCGCAAGAGGCTCACCCCTCGCCTTAGTAAAACTTGAAACAGGGGTTGATTATTATTCTGTTGTTCCTGAAGGCGTTTTTCGAGGCCAAACTATACAGATGGGCAGTAAAGCTTCTGTTGATGTTGGCAATATAATTCCTTTAGGCGACGTTCCAGCAGGCACAATGGTGTGCAACATAGAACTTCAACCAGGCGACGGCGGCAAAGTCTCAAGGTCATCAGGGTCCTACGCAACTGTAGTAGCGCACACGCCGTTGGGAACTATGATAAAGTTTCCATCTGGAAAGACACGTTATCTCAATGACCTCTGCCGCGCTATGATAGGCGTTGTTTCAGGTGCAGGTCGAGTGGACAAGCCTTTTCTTAAAGCTGGAGCCAAATTTCATCTAATACGGGCTAGAGGAGGCAAGTATCAGCGCACGAGAGGTGTGGCTATGGTGGCGGCTGTTCACCCTTATGGAAGCAGCAAGAGAGGTGGAAGAAAAGTAACCACGGTTGCACGAGGCGCACCGCCAGGCAAAAAAGTAGGCTTAATTGCGGCTAGAGGTACGGGAAGAAGGAAAAGGAGACAAGTGTAAAAGGCTTTCATGTTTCCAACAAGTTAATTAACCCCAAAACGAACAAGATGAAGTCAGAGCAAAAAGGAAAAGAAAGAGCATGCCAAAAGAATTCCGCTATCGTGGCTTTACACTAGACGAATTACAAGCCATTTCTATGGACGAGTTCATACGCCTTTTACCTTCACGTCAACGCCGAAGCCTATTACGCGGACTAAGCCAAGAACAGAGGACACTGCTTGAAAGCGTGAGAAAAGCCAAAGAAGCCACACAACAGGGGAAGAAAACTGTGGTTAAAACTCATTCCCGCGACATGATAATCCTACCTGAAATGGTAGGCGTCACACTATCGATTCACAATGGAAAAGATTTCACCAGTGTTGAAATAGCACCTGGAATGATTGGACACTTTGTAGGCGAGTTTGCCATAACCAACAAACCTGTGAAACATGGAACGCCAGGAATAGGCGCGTCTAGATCAAGCATGTACGTGCCGTTAAAGTAAGTAAGAAAGAATAACATTTTTTGTTTATGTGTGTGCGCATGGCTAGCCTAGCCCCTCTATTTGGATCCAAATAGGTCTATGAAAGGTTGATTTCTAATAACCCTATAAATCATGGGAATGTAGGTTTATTTGCGTGTTCAGCACTTCTTTTATGTACGATTTGAATGAAGACGGTTTGTTTATCCTTTTGTTTACCAAAGAAGCGTCTCGAAGAAATCGATTCTTTAGTTAAGGCTGGGTTTTATAAAAGTCGAAGTGAGGCTGTGAGAGATGCCATTCGCCAACTAATTAAAATTGAAAAAGTTTTGGTGACATCATCTAAAGTTGAGTCGCTTAGTCCTGACGAAGTGATGAGAGAGTTAAAGAAAATAAGAGAAGAACTCTGGCAAAAGGAGAAACGATATTTCCGTATTTAAATAATGTTCTGGCAACTCCTCAACCATTAGTTGCTTTTTCCAAAGTATTGTGTTAGTCTTTTTTGAAACAGTACGTCTTGTAGCAGTTTGCTGTCTTGTATCCATTTTTGTAATGGAATTTGGAATTGGCTGGAGATGCGGACTAAAGCCTCATTTAACGTGTTAAATTTTAACGGCGTCTGCCTCATAGCGTTTCTAACGTTTTCTCTTACTTGCCAAACTCCAACAGGCATGATGTAGCCTGGATGCGCCTCACGTAAAACAATCACTGTGGCTTGGCGTCTCTCTTTAGTTAGCAACTCGCATACTGCCAACCGTGCTGCATAGTAGCATCCGCCTATGGCTGCATAAGTTGTGCGTCCCTCGTAGCCTTCCCAATCTGAATACAGGATCACGCTTTGTCCACTCGGATTCCAAATCGTGCCAGGATACCATGCTTCCATGGATTCGTAGCTCCAAGCCTGAGGCAGCATCAAAACTTCAAAAATATTGTCGAGGTAGCGTGACTCATATATGCGGTATTCGTTGATTTCTGGATAAGTTTTGACATTTTCCATCAAATCTTTTGAAAGTATGCTGTCAACCGCTGTTATGCTCCAGCGAGTGGGCACTAGGCGCCTATTCGGTTTGAGTCCGAAGGCGCCGATGCTGAAGGCACGTTGAATCTTTGTGACTAACACGCCTTTTCCATATAGGTCAAGAACTGCGTTGGCTGCTTTCAAGTCGGTGTCGTAATAAGCCTTCTCAATCTGATGGTCCCAACGGGCTGTGCCAACTCGTAAGTCTCGCATGGGCGCAGATGGACCAAACGGTTGAACCTCGTCGTCTAAAACCAAATTGCGGCGAGGCGGCTTCGTCAAAGCTAATTCTACATCAACAGGATTAACAGACAGGGCGAGTTCTCGCGTCTGGTCCATGATTTTGCCTGCTTCTTCAAATCGGCGAACATGAACCCGATGCTTGCCTCGAATCAGCAGGGAGCGGAAGCCAACGATTTCATCCATAGTTTTGCCGAACCACAACTCAGGTATATCGAAAAGGCTTGTGTCTTCATGCACAGGTGGAACCATTGGACCCGCGTAAACGTAGGGATAACCGATTCTGCCCACAAAAACGCTGGGTGGAGAAGTGCCGTCCACATCTAACCTGTTAATGAGCGGCATCGTTTTCAAGTAAAAATTGGCTCTAACCAGCAATGGACAACGCGTCTTTCCACACAGAAACTTGCCGCCTTTACAAGCCACGCATAAACCTTTTCCCCAAGCTACACCAGAAGCCTTAGCCACTAAATAATCTGCACTGTAATTCAAATCTCCTGCGAGACCCGCATTGTCTAGCATGTGCAGTATCCAAAGATTATTCTTCCCTGATGGTTTTGTTGTATTCTTTTTTGCTGGCTCCACCAATCTTCGCATGCCTTTTCAATAGAAATAGAGTTGCAATTTGCTTAAAAGCAGTTGACTCTTATGCGAACAGCGCAACTGTAGCGATTAGGGGACCGAACACTGAAGCGACAAGCGACATAACAGTAATCATTGTGTTAAGCGAAGGCCCAGCTGTGTCTTTGAATGGGTCGCCAACTGTGTCGCCTACAACCGCTGCCTTGTGCGCATCTGAGCCCTCGCCGCCAAAACCGCCTGCCTCAATGTATTTTTTAGCGTTGTCCCATGTGCCACCAGCATTTGCCATGAATAAGGCAAAGATTATTCCAGTGACGATGCTGCCTAAAAGAAACCCAGCTAAGGCTTCTTTACCCAAGATAAAGCCCACAATTATGGGCGAGACCATTGCTAAAACGCTTGGAAGCACAAGCTCTTTCAAAGCTCCTTTAGCTGCGATATCAACACATTTGGCGTAGTCTGGTTTTCCTTTGCCTTCAAGTAGACCAGGGATTTCTTTGAATTGTCGCCTTATCTCCTCTACCATTCTAAAGGCGTTTCTTCCCACACCTAAAATTAGCAGTGCCGAAATCAACGGTGGCATCATGGCACCTAAGAATATGCCTGCAATCATGTTAGGGTTCATGAGGTCTAAGTTGAGTGGCAAATGTGTTGCTGCCTCAATTACTTCTTTGTATGCTACGAACAGCGCGATAACTGTCAATGCAGCAGCCCCAATTGCGAAGCCTTTAGTAATAGCTTTTGCAGTGTTTCCTGCAGCGTCTAATTTGTCTGCAACGTCAACAAATTCTTTTTCAATCCCCGCTTGCTCGGCTATACCTTTTGCGTTGTCAACAATTGGACCATATGCATCTGCGGAGACAATCATCCCTACGATTGAAAGCATACCGACAGCGGATATGGCTACTCCATAAACTTGCGTTTGCATAATGACATCCGACGCTGTGCCTACTGCCAATCCAATGCCTGCGAGGTTCCATGACAAAATGGTTGCAGCGCAAATGCCAATTATAGGCGGTACAATGCTGATTAAGCCATACGAAAAACCTGAAAGAATATTGATAGCTGGACCTGTTTTGGCTGATTCTGCAGTTTTTTTCACGGGCGTTCTGTCAATTGATGTGAAGAAGTCAGTGGTCATGCCAATAATCATTCCAGCAATAAGTCCAGCCAAGGTCGCATAGAATATGCCTATGTTCATGCCAAGTTGAGATATCATGATGTATGCAAAAACTGCGAATATGATGCATGTAATATATGTTCCCCGATTAAGTGCTGCGCCAGGGTTGTTTTTAATGCTGATTTTCATGAAAAGCATACCAGCGATGGAAGCGAAAATTCCCATTCCAGCTAGTAAAAGCGGCAATATTACGAATGAGACGTCTTGTCCAGTTAGAGTTCTGCTTAAACTCGTAAGAAGCGAAGTTGCGCCAAGTATCATAGCTGCTACAATGCTTGCTACATAGGAGTCGAACAAGTCTGCGCCCATTCCAGCAACATCACCCACATTATCGCCTACATTGTCAGCTATCACAGCAGGATTGCGCGGGTCATCTTCTGGGATTCCAATTTCAACTTTACCAACCAAATCTGCTCCAATGTCTGCAGTTTTGGTGTATATTCCGCCACCAGCTTTTGCAAATAAAGCCATTGAACTTGCGCCAAGGCTGAACGTGAGCACTACCTGTGGGTCTCTAAAAACGTAGTAAAGTCCACTGATGCCGATTAAAGCTAATCCAACCACAGATAAACCCATTACTGCGCCGCCGTAGAAAGCCACGGGAAAGGCTTTGCTTAAGCCGCTTCGGGCACCGTTAGCTGTGCGTACATTGGCTTTCAACGCCACATTCATTCCGAAGTAGCCAGCTAAACCTGAGCTTATTGAACCCATTACGTAGGCTAAGGCTCTTGACGGTCCCTGACCTAGGTTTTCTGGGTTCCAAAAGACTACGGTGAGCACGGCTGCAACAATTATTACGAAGATGGCAAGGGTTGAATACTGCCTCTTAAGATAGGCGTTGGCACCTTCCTTGATAGCTAAGGAAATCTCTTGCATTCGAGGATTGCCGCTGTCCTGCTTGGTTACATAAAAATACAAGTATATGGCAAACAATATTGAAATTAAACCAGCAATCGGCGCAATTATCAGCCACTCCATCTTTTAGGTCTCCTAAACATAATACCGTCCTTTTGAAACGTTGAATCACGTATATAAAGAAAACTATGCTAAAAACTCTTATAATGCACAACGCCTTAATTGGGGCTAAACAAGGCGAGGAGACTAGAATAATATATGAGCGAGAAAACTGCGAATCCTGCACCACTTGGGCTTTTGGGTTTCGGACTGACAACAGTTCTCCTAAACTTTGTTCATAACGCTCGACTAGGTTCAGTTGATGCTATGATTCTTGGAGTGGGCATTTTCTATGGTGGTCTAGCGCAGATTATTGCAGGCATACTTGAGTACAAAAAAGGCAACACGTTTGGAACAACAGCATTTACATCGTATGGATTATTTTGGTTATCTTTCGTAGCTCTAAATTGGCTTGGAGTAAGAGAAGTTGCAAGTCTTGGAGTCATGCCTTTCCTTGGAGGCGCTACACCATGGATTGTAAGCCAAGAAGCATTTGCAGCCTACTTCTTCATGTGGGGACTCTTCACCTTCGCCATGTTCTTCGGCACACTGAAAGCTAATCGTGCATTACAAGTCGTTTTTATGAGCCTTGCAATACTGTTCTTCTTACTTGCAGTCAAATCAGCACTTCTCGCCTACACGTCCCTGACAACCACAAATTTGGAGCTATTCACTCGCATAATTGGGGTTGAAGGAATGATTTGTGGCTTCAGCGCTATTTATTTGGCACTTGCAGAAGTCCTGAATGAGGTTCACGGAAAAACAGTTCTACCCATTGGGCAAGTAGCAAAATAGGCAGAATTTATCAGTTTTTACAATATTAAACACATTTTTCTACTTCTAAACTGTTCCGAAAGACTTTTTTAGGGAGCTTAACTTTTCATAAAGATTCTCAACTGAGGCACTCATCTATGTCAAAAGTAGTTAAATGGGTTAAGGAAGATCCAAATAACAAGTTTGTATTTTGGCCAACCGAAGAAATGAAGAAACATGCATGGATAAGCGATGAAAACATCTACAAAGAAGTAGCGAAAGATCCTGTGGCTTTCTGGGATGCCAAAGCCAAAGAAGGATTAGACTGGTTCCAAGAGTGGACCGAAACTTATCAGTGGAATCCGCCTTATTTTAAATGGTTTGTTAATGGGAAAATCAACGCTTCCTACAACTGCTTGGACAGGCATATCAAAACATGGCGCAGAAACAAGGCTGCAATAATCTGGGAACCCGAGCCAACTAATGAACCGAGCAGGATCTTAACCTATTACGACCTTTACCGTGAAGTTAACAAATTTGCTAACGTTCTGAAAAACTTGGGGGTCAAGAGAGGCGACCGCGTAGGCATCTATCTCCCTATGATTCCAGAAGTCCAGATAGCCATGCTTGCTTGCAGCCGTATAGGCGCTGTTCACAGCGTAGTCTTCTCTGCCTTCAGCGGTCAATCGCTGAAAGATCGCATGTTGGATGCTGAAGCAAAAGTTTTGGTTACTGCTGATGGTTATTATCGAAGAGGGAAAATTGTTGACCTTAAGGCTCAGGCTGATATAGGCATTGAAGGAATCACCGTTAAACATGTTGTGGTCGTTAAGAGAGCTGGCAATCAAGTTAACATGGTGGAAGGCAGAGACCTCTGGTGGCACGACCTAATGGAAAAAGCGCCCTTACACTGCGAACCAGAGCCGATGGATAGTGAAGATATGCTTTACATCCTCTATACAAGTGGCACCACAGGCAAACCAAAAGGCATAGTGCATCACACAGGCGGCTACTTAGCAGTAGCTCACTGGACGACAAAATGGGACTTCGACCTCCACGATGACGATGTCTTCTGGTGCACTGCAGACATAGGCTGGGTTACTGGACACACCTACGCTTGTTATGGTCCCTTTCTCAACGGCGCCACAATCATGATTTACGAGGGCTCGTTAGATTATCCAGGCTACGACAGATGGTGGGTTATAATAGAAAAATATGGAGTTACGGTATTTTACACCGCACCTACGGCCATACGAATGCTACTGAAATGGGGCGAGGAATGGCCGAAAAAACATGACTTGAGTAGCCTCCGCCTCTTGGGCACCGTAGGTGAACCAATCAATCAAGACGCTTGGATGTGGTATTTCAGATGCATCGGTGGCGAAAGATGCCCTGTTATAGACACTTGGTGGCAGACTGAAACTGGTGCCACCCTCATAAACGCGTTGCCAGGCATAGGTCCCTTTATTCCAACTGTGGCAGGTAGAAGTTTCCCAGGCACCACGCATGACATTCTAGATGAAGCTGGAAAACCTGTGGGCGTCGGCGAAGGCGGATACTTGGTGCAGAGAAGCCCAATCGCTCCAGGTATGTTGAGAACTGTTTACAAAGACCCTGAACGGTATAAGACTCAGTATTGGAGTGTTTATGGTCCAGAAATTTACTATACAAGTGATGGTGCCATACGCTGGGACGATATGGGAAACATTCGATTAACTGGCAGAGTAGACGACGTGATGAAGGTTGCGGGACATAGACTTTCAACGGCTGAGGTTGAAAACGCATTGACACAGCACAGTGCGGTTGCGGAATGCGCGGTTGTCGCTGCTCCCCACGACATTAAAGGCGAGGTTCCAGTTGCCTTTGTCACACTTAAGGAAGGATTCGCTCCTTCTCCTGCGCTTGAAAACGAACTGATACAGCAAGTTGTGAAGGTTATTGGACCAACAGCCAAACCGGAGAGAATCTTTTTGACAGAAACTTTGCCGAAAACCAGAAGCGGAAAAATAATGCGGCGCATCCTTAAATCCTTAGTTAAAAATGAGCCAGTCGGCGACACAACAACCTTAATGAATCCCGAGGCTGTTGAAGAGCTTAAGCAAAAGGTAGGGCATAAAGCCTAAATTAGTAAAATTGTTAGAAATAATATTTTGGGGAATTGAAGAGTTGAAATGCCTATACTACAAGAGGGAAAAGGGTGAGGTTAAGAAAAACCTATGCATGGCAGAAATAGCAATTTTAGGAGTAGCTGGAGAAACTATCGTCATTTCAGATGCCGAAGCTATTGACATTTGTCTTTCAGAAGACGACTTCAAAAATTGTTCTCGTTTCAAATGGGTTCAAAGAGAAAAAGACAAAGAAAGGCTAAAACGCACATTTTAACCCGTTTTCTCATGTTTTCAATATTACTTAAACCATTCTGAGAAGCTTAAGAAGCCACTGTGAACGGACGTACAGAGTTAGAGCAAAGAAAAACCCTTTAAGCAAAAGTTTTCCTTTAGCATAGAGTTTAATCACATCATTAAAAAGTTAGGGCAGTTGGCTAGTCAATGAGTTCAGCATGGCACGCACTGGACAAAGAAGCAGTTCTTCAAACTGTGAAGTCGAGTCCAAACGGTTTGAGCAGTGAAGAAGCCAAACGTCGACTCAGCGAATATGGCTATAACGAATTAAAGGAAAAGAAGCGAAGAACCGCCTTCCAGATGTTTCTCGAAGAGTTCAAAGACATTTTTATTTTATTACTTATCGCAGCTACAATATTTTCAGTTTTAATTGGCTATTATGAATTGATGAGTAATCCAGAGTTGGGGTTCCTTGAAACCTACGCAGACGCAATAACCATAGGAATAATCGTCATACTTGTAGCCATCGCTGGTTTTGTCCAAGAATATCGAGCAGAAAAAGCCATTGAAGCCTTGAAAAAATTAGCTGCACCCAAAGCCCGTGTTTTGCGAGACGGCAAAGAAACCATGATATTTGCAAGGGAAGTTGTGCCCGGTGACTTGCTAGTGCTGGAGTCGGGAGACACTGTTCCAGCTGATGCGAGAATAATAGAAGCCGTTGAATTAAAAACAGACGAGGCTATTTTGACAGGTGAATCCACTCCTGTCGAGAAGAATTTGGGCACATTAAAACCTGAGGCACATACAGCTGACAGAAAAAACATGCTTTTCATGGCAACACACACAATCTACGGCAGAGGAAAAGCAGTTGTTGTATCCACAGGTATGAACACGGAATTTGGAAAAATTGCCGAATTGGTGCAGACCGCTGAAGAAGAGGAAACCCCGCTTGAGAGGAAGCTTGACAATTTTGCAAAGAAAATAGCCAAAGTTGTTGTGGCTGTCTGCATTGTTATTTTTGCTCTTGAAGCTTTTGACGTTTTTGCAACGGGAGTTTTAGAGTTAGAGGGATTTATTTTGGCATTTATGTCATCCATATCTTTAGCCATCTCTGCTGTTCCTGAAGGATTGCCAGCCATAGTGACGATTACTCTTGCCTTAGGTGCACGGGAATTTGCCAAACGAAACGCCATCATTAGGAGATTATCTTCTGCTGAAAGCTTGGGCGCCATCACAGTCATCTGCTCCGACAAGACTGGCACCTTAACGAAAGGTGAAATGACTGTTCGACGAATATACGTGAACAACAAAGTAATTGAAGTAACAGGAGTTGGATACGAGCCGAAAGGCGAGTTTCATCAAAATAACAGCCCCATCAATCCTCAAAACGATCAAGACTTGTCATTACTGCTAAGAATAGGCACTCTATGTAATAATGCACAGTTAGACAAAAATGAAAAAGGCTCTTGGAACATAATCGGCGACCCAACAGAAGGAGCACTCATTGTTTCAGCGGCTAAAGCAGGATTCGAAGAAAAAGAACTGGAAAAGAATTTTCCACGAGTCGCTGAGGTTCCGTTCACGTCTGAAAGAAAACGCATGACAACAGTGCATTCTACGCCAGATGGCGAACACATTGCTTACATGAAAGGCGCTCCTGAAATAGTTCTTGAAAGATGCCGCTACCTTTTGGAAGAAGGCAAGGAAAAGAAGCTGACGCCAGCGAAGAGAAAGGAACTTGTTGAAATCAACGAAAAATTTGCCAGCGATGCCCTGCGTTTACTTGGGATGGCGTACAAAAAATTACCTGAAGAACTGAATGAATTCAGTGAGAAAACGGTTGAAGATGACTTGGTTTTTGTAGGTTTAGAGGGCATGATTGATCCTCCCAGAGAAGAAGCGATAAAAGCAAACCAGACATGTCAGAAAGCTGGAATAAAAGCCGTAATGATAACAGGAGACCACAAACTAACCGCTATGGCTGTTGCCAAAGAAATTGGAATACTAAAAGAAGACAGCATGGTTCTTACAGGAACCGAATTAGACCAACTCAACGATGAAGAATTCAGCAAAATTGTTGAAAAAGTAGCGGTTTACGCTCGAGTTTCACCTGAACACAAACTACGTATTGTTAAAGCTTTGAAAGCGAAAGGCGAAATTGTAGCCATGACAGGCGACGGCGTTAACGATGCTCCAGCGGTGAAAAGCGCCGACATCGGCGTGTCAATGGGCATTTCAGGTACAGATGTGACCAGAGAAGCCTCTGACTTAGTCCTCACAGATGACAATTTTGCCACAATAGTCAAAGCGGTAGAAATGGGTAGAGCAAGCTACGATAACATCCGCAAATATGCGAGATTCCTCATCTCATGCAACTTCGACGAATTGCTGGTCATAGGAACATTTGCTATACTGGGCGGATTGTTTGGACCGCAATTGTTTCCTTTGCCCTTGCTTCCTGCAATGATTTTGTGGATAAACTTGGCTACAGACGGTGCACCAGCAGTGGCATTGTCGATGGATCCGCCAGACGAGGATGTTATGGAAAGGCAGCCGCGAAAACCAACTGAAGGCATACTGCATGGAATGGGTGCATTCATTATCGCTTCATTTATTTTGCAATCAATTGGAACAATACTTGTCTTTGCCATAGAATATTATTTGTTTCCTGCGCATGGATTTGGAACTGAAGAAACTTTGGCTGAGGCACGAACTACTGCCTTTGTACAAGCTGCTTTCTTTGAATTGTTCGTGGTTTGGAATTGTCGATCTGAGACACGTAGCGTTTGGAGAATGGGACGTGACGCTTTCAAGAACAAATTCTTCGTCATAGCAGAAATCGTCTCAATCGCTGCGACGCTTGGAATATGCTACATACCAATAACAGCTAAAATGTTTGGATTAGTTGCCTTATCTCCAACAGATTTGCTGTACGTATTAGCAGTGGCTAGTTGGGGTCTCTTTGTGCTTCCAGAGCTTTTTATGAGACGAAAGGTTTGGCGCTGGAAATAACGTAGCCTTTACGGGTATGACCTTCTTGTTGTGCGTGGAAACGGAATGGTGTCCATGACGCTTTCTAGGTTAAGCATCCAAGCTAAGAGGCGTTCAACTCCCATTCCGAAGCCTGTGTGCGGCACACTGCCATACTTTCTTAGGTCTACGTACCATTCGTAGTCTTCAGGTCGCAAATCAAACGCCTTCAAGTTTTGCAGTAGCTCTTCTTTATCATCAACTCTTGCGCCTCCAGTTGTTAACTCGCCGATTCGTGGAACAATCAGGTCGGCGGACATCACGAGTTCTGGTTTGTCTGGGTAAGCCTTGACGTAGAACGCCTTGATTTTTTTGGGGTAAGCGTAAACAAATAATGGACCACCTGAATCTTCAGTTAACGCTCGTTCTTCGTTGAATCCGAAGTCTTCTCCCCACTGAATCGTGAAACCTTTCTTATGGAGTTGCTCAATGGCATCGTTGTAAGTGATTTTTGGAAACGGCGCCTTAACCTTCAAAAGTTCTTTAGGGTCAAGTCCCAATGCTTCAAGTTCTTTTCTGCATTTCTTCGCCGTGTTTTGACATACGTAACTCACAAGTTGCTCTTCTAACCGCATGAGGTCGTCTAATGTTGAAAAGGCTTCCTCAGATTCCACATGCCAGAATTCGGTCAAATGCCTAATTGTTCGACTTTTCTCAGCCCTAAAAGAAGGCGCCACACAGAAGACTTTCTCTAAAGAGTAGATTAGCACTTCAAGGTGCAATTGTGCACTCTGCGTCAAGTACATGCTCTCGTCGAAATATTTCAGTCCAAACAGTGTGGCGCCGCCTTCAACTGCACTCGAAATAAACATGGGCGGAGAAACTTCGAAAAAGCCCTGTTTCTTGAAATACTCGTGAATGAACTCGAGCACTTCGGCGCGTATCTTCATTATGGTGTTCATTTTTCGGCTTCGCAACCACAAGTGGCGAACATCACGCAGGAATTCTTCGCTCTTGTCTTTGGCTATTGGAAAAACTTCTGACAGCCCTATGATTTCCAGTTTGTCTGCGGTGATTTCGTAGCCTCTTGGCGCCCTTTTATCTTCTTTAACTGTTCCTTGAAGCATAACTGAAGATTCAATTGTGACTTTCTCTGCATCTTTCCAAGCTTTGCTGTTTCTCTTAGCGGTGCATTGTATGACGCCTGACGCATCTCGTATAACAAGGAAGATTGTGTCTTTGCTTTCTCGTTTACGATAAATCCATCCTCTTATGGTCACTTTTTTGCCTGTGAATCGTCCTGTAAGGATGTTGTTTATAGGTGTGAAAGGCATGGGATTTCGTGCAACCTTTCATTATGCTACAACGTTATGGCTTTTAAACACTTATGAATCTTAGCGCTAATTTTTTTGTTTATTTATTGGAAAACCCTAACCCTTAAATCGCCCATGCATCGGTGTGTATCAATGATTGCGGTATGGCTTTGGGAAAAAACATCACAAAGGTCAGGGTTCTTCAACTCTCTTTTATTGCGATAGCCAGCGTCGTGGTCATTGAGGGCATCGCTGGGTTACTCACACAAAGTCTTGCTATCTTAAGCGATACAGCCCACGCCTTATTTGACTCAGTGACAACCCTCATACTGCTTGTTACAACCCGGTTGTCGCTGAAGCCTCCAGATGAGGAGCATTTATATGGGCATGGCAAAATTGAGCCGATAGGCGGTTTGATTGGTGGCGTGGCTCTCATCGGTTTAGCCGCCTTCCTGATAATTGAAGCTGGTTCCAGAATCTATTTCAATGTTCCAATCGAACACTTGCCCATAGGTTTTTGGGCTATTGGTTACACGCTGGCGGTAGACTTTTTCAGAATAGGGACACTCTGGGGGAGAGAGCAAGATAGCCTAACCGTAAAAGCCAGCTTCTATCATGCCTTCTCAGACTTTGTGTCCACAATTATAGCTTTGCTTGGCTTTGGCCTAACGTACATTGGCGTAGATGACAGAGCAGACGCTGCTGCCTCAATTGTCTTAGGTTCTCTGCTGATTTACCTGAGCATTGGGCTAGTTCGCACTAGTGGTTTAGAGTTGAGCGATGCAATTTCCAAGAGTGTTGTTGCCGACGTTAGAAAGGAGATATTGAGCACCAAAGGCGTGTCAGTGTGCAAAGACTTGAAAGCAAGAAGAGTGGGCACCAAGACTTACGTGGAAACCACAATATGTGTGCCCAGTTCAATGGGCCTCGCTGAAGCGCACGATGTTGCGTCGCAGATCGAGGCTCGCATCACTCGGTTATACGGTGATTCCTCAGTGACTGTTCACATTGAACCCGTAGGAGCAGAGAAACCTATTGAGAAACAGATTGAGAGCCTAGCAACCGTTGTGGAAGGGGTTAAGGGTGTGCACAACTTGAGCAGCGTGTATTCGAAGGGCAAATTATACATCACTCTGCATACGTTGGTAGACCCTCAACTTACCATCGAAGAAGCCCACGGCATAGCCGAAAAAATCGAGAAGAATCTGAGACAACAAATTGAGGACATTGAAAATGTTACTGTTCACATTGAACCTAATTTGC
>Ga0315280_10004225_pt1 | contig 21392 bp, 19 predicted proteins | sample YL17G06_40_MG_FD_203697 | JGI IMG/M metagenome (GOLD analysis project Ga0315280, IMG submission 203697) | Sediment microbial communities from Yellowstone Lake, YNP, Wyoming, USA - YL17G06_40 | ecosystem: Environmental > Aquatic > Freshwater > Lake > Sediment | place: USA: Wyoming | collected...
AAAATTGAAAAAAAATCTGAAAAGGTACCCGGTATCGAATTAGCGGACATAATTGCTGGCTGTATTCATGAGTATTTGAATAGAGACGCACAAGCGGGTGAATTTTATGGGAAATACATTAAAAATATGATGTTGGATATGTGCTCTAAGACGATTCCTAATCCTAACCTGGTATTTTATGAGGATTTTAATAGCGACGAAAGAAGAAAGATCAATATTTTTAGATAGGTGCAGATTTTTGAGCATATTATTCTCGAAAAAAGTTGTAACATCCTTTACAGTTCTGCGCCAGGGACTACCACTGATCTATCCAATGGCGGTGAAAAGCTTCCCCAAGTTCAATTATGAGTTTTTTATTTCTTAAGAGACTTAGTTCTAACTTAAAGCCTGCTACGTCATCAGACTTTCGCCTCTAATTCGAACCACAATTTATTGTTTCTAGTCGCTCCCACCAAGTCTTCAGGGGAATCAATCAGAAAACCTTCCTTCCCAGAACCGACTTCTGATACAAGGACTGCGAGTACGCAGAGCAATGCCAGAGCTGGCGGGGCAATTAATGGTTCGTCCCAACAAGATAAGGAGGAAGACATTCTGCTTCCTTATATTCTTAAATACCTGACCGGTTTATGGCTAGGAGCTTTACTTTCCTTCACGTTTTGATATAATGAATCGAATAATAGCTGGGAGAGATACGGTACCAAGAAATATAAAACTATGACCATTTGTATTGCGGCACTGTGTGATAAAGCAAAGAGTTGTGTTGTTGCAGCCGATAGGGAAATAACTGCCCCGGCATTGTCTTTAGAGTTTGAACACCGCGAGAGCAAAATTGACCTGCTTTCAAAAAAGTGTGTGGTTATGAGCTCCGGAGATACCCTTCTTATGGCCGAGATTATTTCCAAAACACGCTTTGCAATTCCCGCTGGAAAAGAAGCTACGATACTTTCTCTTGCCGAAAAATTACGTGATACTTATATGACGATCCATCTTGAAAGAGCGGAATCAGTTATTTTGAGACCGCGTGGGTTTAATTTTCAGGATTTTAAAGAAAAGGGGGCACAACAGCTATCGCCTTTGATTTATCAGGAAATATCAAATCAGCTTTTCGCCTTCGGTATTAATATCATTGACTTTTTAGTGGCAGGCGTCGATAACACAGGAAGTCATATCTTTCGAGTCCATTATAATGGAGTGCTCGGCGGAAGCTGGTTAGAGTGGTGCGATAAACTTGGCCATAGAGAGATTGGGACGGGGGCCCTACATGCTTCAATTTTTCTGTCTATCGAGGGCCAATATAGTGGATTGGACGTGGAAGAAACAATTTACAAAATTTTTTGCGCAAAAAAAATTGCTGAGCTAGCTCCTGGAGTGGGGCCTTCAACTGATTTAGCTATTATTTCCGAGGACGGAGTAGTATTCGCTGATAAAAAAATGTTTGATGCTTTATCATCTCTGCATAATGATGCAAAAAAGAACAAACCAGATTTGAGCAAAATAAAATCTATTTACGAACAAACGCACAAAGATAATACATATATTCCTTCTTAATAAAACGGAACCCTTTCTGATTACTTAGAACTTAGAGGAAGGGAGTATTTTTCCTGGACTCTGTTAGGTTTTATCACATTTCCTTTCCACTGAAGAAGGTATGAAGAAACCCCTATAATTTTGTATAATCTAGGTTCGAGCTTTAATCCCCGGTTTAAATTATATAATCAGTTTTTAGATTCCTACTTCTGGATTGTTTAGGTTTAGGATTAATAAATTGACATTTTTTTATGAACTGCGTCCTTTATGCCCGTGTTTCCACGGACAAACAAGCGCAAAAAGATTTATTCATCCCCGCCCAAATGCTTAGTCTTGGATATCGCTTGACAAAAATGATATGGGAGCCTATTTTAAGAGTAAAGGAGGTACAATATGATTGGCATGGATTTTTTTAGCTTTCTAATCCTATTGGTTATCAGCGTGGTTATTTCTGCGGTTTTACACTTTGGCTTAAAATATTATGTTACACCTGGGTGGGCGTCTTTCTTCTGCAAAATTGTCATCGGCTGGGTCGGTGGATGGATAGGTTCTCCTGTATTCGGTCGCTGGTTTGAGGGATTAAATTATAAGAACGTGTACATTATCCCTGCGATTCTTGGCTCTTTGGCAATCCTGATTTTTGCTGTGGACATGGTGAAGACCTGCGCAAGCACATCTAAAGGGCGTGCGTAATCTCGTTGAGGCAATATCGAGGATCACTTTTTAATGAAGGGATATAAAAATCATCCGAATTTTCCTTAATCCAGGTTCGAACTTCATTCATTACGCGCTGTACTAATGGATTTTGGGAGTAAGATACCTGGATTTCAGGTTCATTTTGCCCCGTTTTTTTAGGTTCGAACTTGGCTATTGCCGCAGGAATCCTTTCTACGATCTGTCTAATGGCTGAGACCGGCTCTTCAAGCTGAATAAAGGGTTTTTTCGTTCAAAATTGGGTCCGAGCTCAGATCTATAACCCTAGATTTTCACCTCTAATTCAAACCTGAATTTTTTGTTCCAAATCTCTCGTGTCAATTTGCCGAAAGAGGCACAATTTCCTCTCTTGAAGGGTCCTGTGCTAATATTTAGTTATCGTAGGAAAGGAATTTATTTTGCTGCGGGCATCGGCAAAAGTCTCGATGACCCACAGAGGTCTAAATAGCCCATGCCAAAAAAGGAAACTTTGAGGCCAGACGATTCTGAAAAGCAGTTCCTGCAGCTCGCCTATAATAGGTTTTATGATTTGTTTGATGAAATTGATGCTGATTCATTTTGGGAAAAAGACGAGCTCTATCGATTCAGCATGATAAGGGAGTGCTTTTTGGTCTATTCTGAAATCCTAAATTATGAACCTATTCAATGGATTATTAAGCACATAAAGGAATCCAGACCGCCGATGGAAGCCAAAATTGGGAAGGAGTACTTCAATTTTATTAGGAATCTTCTTGTCCACTTCCCCTTTTTTACCAAGTGGAGCGAAGTTTGTTTTAATAAAAGCTTGATCAATTGGTGCGGGGTAAGCAGATCGATTGACAAGTTCTTATCGACCTACGAAGGGCATTCACCGATAAAATATCGAGTATGGAACGTCAAAAAGAAAGAATTTACCTATGTTACCATCGGTTTCCCAATTGGGTATTTATTGGATAAGAAAATATTTCTTTCAAGTATGCTTCCCGAAAAGGAAGGCGCAGTCTTCTCGCTTGCTTTTATGAAAAACATATTGGACACGCAGATCGAAAAATAGAATATTTTAATTTTAAGGATAAGATTTAAATATGGAACAAAAAATTCAGGCTTGGAAAATTACTGAGTTTAATTTAGAAGGACAAATAAACCTAAATAACAAATTTGGGCTGATTAAAATATATAGAAGTGATGATGGAGTATTGGCTATGACCGGCGACGCCAACTACGGAATAATAGATCAAGAGAAACCTTCGCTCGCAAATTTCCTAAGATCGGATTCAATTCTAGGATTTGTGCTAGACATAGGCATACAGCGAGAAAAAATGCTCACTTATGGTCATGGCCACTACTTTGGAACGGAACTTACACAGGTTCAATCTAAGCGGCCAGTCTCTCAAAAAGATTTTAACCCAGATACTTTCAAGAAAATAGGAAATCTGATAAACACTTTCTATCAATCAGGAGACAAGCAAAAGGAAGTCGAGGCAATTAAAATACAGTTGTTGTTTGATACATACAATAACGCCAGATTGCTTTTTCCAACTTTTTACGCCGAGAGCTATCTCAGTCTAATGAGAATCATAGACGCTATCAGTCATGCACGAGGAGGGTATGACTTTGCGAGTTTTGTTGCCTCACTCTCTAATAATCTTAATAATAGTATTTACGCTAAATTGAAAGCCCTAGAAGCCTACAAAGATAGACTTAATGTCGCTATCAATCTGTTCAACGGCTGTTTGACGAAAGCTAATCTGAAAAAGTGGCCTTGTTCTAATGAAATGGAGAAGTATAACGATTCGGATAAAGTGATTTTTGCTTGTTTTTATAGTGCCTACCAATATAGAAACAAATTTGTTCATATTGGATTTCCTTTTCCCGATACTGTTAAGGAATCTTTGGGCTTAGAAGAAGGCTCGGGAACCGCATATCTCAGCCCCGCCCTTGGTATTTCTTGGTCTAAAATCCACCGGCCAGACGGCCTACAAGAAGGCGATCTAATTGATGTCCATGAGATAGTCGGCGCTGAAGCGGACGATTTTAAGAATATATATTTTCAATTGTTGCCGAGTTGGTATTTTCTAAAATCTATGACAAGAGAAGCATTATTAAAAAAGGTTGAATCCCCGATGAGCTAAAAAGTGCTTACCTTTGATTATATGAACTTCTTAGCTCTGCTTGAGACACGTCTCATGCCATACTGGAAATTGGTTAAAAATACCTTATCGGCATTTGTCGGTTGTGAGTTCTAGCTCAAGTTGGCCAGCATCATCAAACTTTCACCTCCATTTCGAACATCAATTTCTTGTTTCTAGTCGCTGGCGTCAACTCGCCGAAAGAGGCAAAAATTCCTCTCCTTTAAGAGGTTTTTTATATTGATATGATATAATTAAAATGAAAGGGATTTCAAATCAAGACAGGGGAGCAAATGAATTTAGTGAAGTCATTCTGTTCCGTACAGTAATTTCCCTATTTATTGTATAATGTACAGGAACCATCGGTTCTTATGCAAATATTTCGTATAAAAACTATTCAATCGAAATGTCGTTGCATTTTTTAATATGATGACAAAAGACATATCAACAATACTCAATCAAGAAGACGCTCTAAAGTACATTGTTCAGTATCTAAATTCAAAGGATACGCAAGGCTTTTCAACTTATGGGTATGATTTATACCTTCCGAATGTAATGAGAAGATGGTGCCAAGAAAATTGTGCTCGCTTGGACGTACAAGCACACGAAAGTGAAAGATATCTTCCTGATATATCTCCATATTTTTATGAGGCTGCTTGGGAACTTTGCCGAATTGGTGTTTTAAGACCTGGGATACAAAGCTGGGGGAAACAATCAACAGAAGACGGTAATGCTGGTAATGGATATTCAATTACACCATTCGGCAAGCAATGGCTTAAAGAATCAGATAAAGACACTTTCATCCCGACTGAACCAGGAAGATTTTCCGAAATGTTGTCTCCTTATTCAGCTGTTTTCGGTCCTGGATTTCATGAGAGAGCCAACGAAGCCATTCGTTGCTATGGTGCTCACACATATTTAGCGTGTTGTGTTATGTGTGGTGCCGCTGCCGAATCCATATTATTAAACCTAGCTATCACAAAAGATGGTGATGAAGAAAAAATATTAAAGCAATATCGCGCGGCAAATGGTAGAAGAGCATTAGAAAACTTGATTGTAGGACAACAAAAAGGTGGAATTAAAAATGATTTTGAAATATTTTTCGGATTATTAAAATATTGGAGAGACGAAGCAGCTCATGGAAGGAAAAGCAACATTTCGGAAAATGAGGCTTATACATCGCTCGGTTTGCTTCTTCGGTGCGCTCAGTTTTCAAAAGATAATTACGAAACCTTAACTGGTAAACAAATTTAGCAGAAAATCACTTAATAGAGAACGTTGGCTTGTTCTAAAAAATTCCAGGCAGGTTAAAGGACTCCAGTTATCGCCTCAGAAATCTAAGAGGCTTCTCAACCGGCCCCGAAGTCAGCCCGCAGTTCTAGCCGCTCGGCTCGATCAGTCAGACTTTCACGTCCAGTTCGAACTCGAGTTTTTTGTTTCTAGTCGATGGCGCCAAGTTGCTTTAAGAGTTAATTTTTCCTATCATTAATGTGGAAAATAAAGAGGTAAAATCATTATGCAAGTAAGTGATTGGGTTTTAATTGGGGCGACGCTTTTTTTGGGTAGTATAGCTCTTTTAGCGCCCTGTATTATCGAAAAATGGAAATACAGATATTATTCTGCAAAGTTAGATTTTAGATTTTTCCATAGACCCCCTTTTTGTCATATTACCCAGATGAGAGGAACCGGAGTAGATTTTCCTGTTTATTATTTTAGATTTAAAATTGTGAATATTGGGAAAATACAAGCTGATCAGTGTGAGGTTGTAGTAGAAAATATCTGGAAGGAAGATAAAACAAAAAGGTTAAAAGAATTTATTGGTTTTTCACCTGTTTGGCTTAAGTGGTCTGGTACTCAAAATACAAGATATCTTAGCATACAGCCAGATAGAAAGGTTTTTTGTGATATGGGGCGAATTCATCATCCAGATCATGAGCCAGAATCTGTATATAGAAATATAACCGTGGAAGAGAAAAAACAGAACAAATTTTTCTTTGAATGGCCTGAAAGGTTTTATTCTCAGTGGGACTGCTTACTTCCTGGAAAGTATCGGATTAAGATAGCGGTTTATAGTAAAAACGCTAAGAAAATTAGTAAAAAATTTAATATTGCATGGTCTGGCAATTGGAAGGATCAAGAATCCGAGATGCTTAATGAATTAGTGATCTCATGATCGTATTCACTCAGGCCATTCATATCAATAATATTTTTTATTAACCAGGTTCGAACTTTAATGAATATCGGATCGAATTCTCTAGCTTAGGCTTTACGAATAGATTATTATTTGTTAACCTCAAATTGAGATCACAATCTCAATCAAAAATAATCCACTCATAATATTAAGTCTCAATCCTCTTTATGAACTGTCTCCTCTATGCCCGTGTCTCCACGGACAAACAAGCTCAAAAAGACCTGTCCATCCCGGCCCAGATCGAGGCCATGAAGGAATATGCCAAAAGAAACAACTGGAAGGTTGCCAGTCATTTTATTGACGAAGGCGAATCCGCAAGAACGGCTAATCGGCCTGAATTAAAAAAGTTGATCCAATATTGTAAGGAAAACAAGGGCGTTGACGCGGTAGTTGTTCACAAAATTGACCGTCTGGCAAGAAACCTGATCGACTATGCTACGATCAAGGCCATTCTAAAACAGAAGGGGATCCGGCTTATTTCGGTCTCTGAGCCTTTTGACGACAATCCCGTCGGTCATCTTCTTGAAAACATCATTGCAAGTATTTCTGAATGGTATAGCGCCAACCTGGGAGAAGAGATAAAAAAATCTAATATGGAAAAGCTAAGACAAGGCGAATGGCCTCATAAGCCGCCTTTTGGATATAAGAGTGTAAAGGGGGAGAATAATCGCATTAAACACATAGCGAATTTAGAAAAAGCTCCATTAGTCAGGCAGCTATTTGAGCTTTTTTCGACAGGGAAATATTCTTTACGCACTCTTGCAGAAGAAATGGCAGAAAGAGGTTTGAGGACAGCCTACGGAAGAAGATACAGTCCTGAAGCGATTAAGAAGCTTCTCACAAAAAGATTCTATATCGGCAGGCTGGATTGGAAGGGGAAGGAGTTCAAGGGCAAGCATGAGCCAATTATTACACCCGAGCTTTTCTACAGGGTACAAGAGGTTTTAAAAAGGCGAAGCGCTGAAACAGGGGAAAAGGGGAAACTGGATTTCCTTTTAAGAGGCGTGGCTTATTGTCAAACCTGTAATCAAAAACTCACGGCAGAGAATCATCCAAGGGGTAATTATTATAGGTGCCTGCCAAATCTTCATAATGGAGATAAATGTGATGAGCCTTATGTCCCGGTGAAGCTTCTTGATGCCCAGTTAGAAGCACTTTATGAAAGATTACAGCCTCCAAAGAAACTATTAGAACTCTTAAAAACCGAAATGCGAGATATTGCTGAAAGACGAAAACGAATTGCTCAGATCGAGATAAAAACCCTTGAAATAACAATCAACAACCTGGAAAGCAAGGAAATGAAGCTCATAGATGAAAAACTGGAAGGTAAGGTATCTAAGGAAATTTACGAAAAAATGCAAAAGAAGTATTCTGAAAAGAGAAGGGAAGCTGAAGCAAGACTAAGCCAGCTTGAAGTAGATTATGAAGATCCTTTGGATTTCTTAGACAAGTGTATTGTCATAGGGAGCATGCTTTCCTATCTTCACGAGAGATTTGATTTCACCCACAGGAAATGCCTGCTTAGGGCTATTTTCGAGAAAATATATGTGAGAAATAGGACGATTTCAAACGTCAAACTCAACCCGCCTTTTTCTATTTTATTCAGCAAAGATATCGAAAGATTGTTCGAAGATAGTCCCTCAGCGTCCACTAAAGAGGACGTTTTCGAACAGATTTTGGGTTTTACTCTTTTAGAACATTATTTAGCAGTAAAGGGATTAATTGAGTTTTTAACGGAGAAGGCAGTTTCTTTCTTAAATATTACTTTCAATTCACACTAATTTGATAAACCAAGAATTCTTTGTTAGATGATTAAGCTAAATTAAAAAGTTTGTTAAGCAAATCCACCGGTTCCCAGGGGAGTAGATTTTAATTTTAAAATACATCCTCCTCTTGCTATTCCCATTTATTCAATCAGTCGGTTTTCACCTCTAAAGGTTTTTTGCACTTTGGATTTGAACACCTTATTATCTTCAGATCTCGATAATAACTTACGAAATGCCCACATTCTGGACATAAAAATATATTATGAAGCTTGCGCACAGAATCGCAAAAGCCTTTAACTTCCTCAATAGATACATTCTCTACCAATATATTATTATGAGAGAGAAGATTGCCCATGATCATCGTGCTATCAAGGTTTTGAAAAGTCTTAGAAATTTCAGCTTTGAATGTATTTTCCTTTATTAGACTATCTACTCGTTTTTTTGCAGGCATTAATAACTCCCTAACTTCGTATCGTCCAGAGCTCTTAAAAGGCACTGGTATTTGCAGAGCTTCGCAAATTGTTTCCAAAATCCATTCAAGGTATTGCCGTGCTTCGTTTCCTGCACCAGATTTATCCCCTGCCGCAGTTTTTTCCTGAATTCTTTCCCATCTGGCCTTATATGGCCGAACTATAGGTCCTGTATCAACATTCCAACCAATTATGACAAAATTTTTAAAATTACCTTCCACTCCATAAGCACGCTGAGAAGCCCGTAATTGCTCATACCATATTCCATCATGAGTGGTTATAATAAGTTGCTTTTCACCAAATTTTTCAAACAACAATTTGCAAATATTTTCTCGATGTCCCGCATCTATCGTTGTAACTACATCATCCAAAACAATTAGGGGACAACCCTCATTGAACTTTTTCACAAATGCAAGAAATACACACAAACCTAATGAATCAAGATGACCCTCGCTCGTTAATGCTCTCGGGTCTTCACCCTTTCGTCCGAATGATTCAATCCTCATTTCAGTACTTGCCCTCCGACCTAATGCAACAACAAGTTCTATATTCTTATGAGGCTCATTAGGATGAAGCATAGAGTAAAAGTTTTGCATGTCTTCTTGTATAGTGTTGTATACTTCTTGAATTTTTGCTTTTTTCGTCTCCGAAAATGTAGAATATATTTTCTCTGCTAGCTCATAACGTTTTTTATAAGCTTTAAGTTCAGAGCTGACATTTGATATATCTTTAACCTTGCTTCGTGCTTGTTCAATTAAACGAATAACCTCTAACACTTTCTTTTCATCCTCTGATAGTCCAATGGTGCTCAATAAACTGTTGCATTTTGTTGATATAGAAAGTCTTATATTGTTAGTTTCCTCTTTTTGTTGAATAAACTCTTGAATTGGTATTTCATTTTTAAAATCTTTAGCAGAAGTAACCTTATCTATAAAGACATTCAAAATCCTGAATTTATCCAAAAGCATTTCTTTTTCTTTGGATAGTTCATCAAATAATTCAATTTTTGAAATGGCAGAACTAAGTTTATTTGATATTCCTTTAAGGTTATCTATAACTCCAACAGAAATTTTCCTAATTTCAGAGGCCTTGTCAGAAAGTGCCTGAAGGATTCTAAGACGGTCATCGATCCTTATGAGCAATCTTTCTCGGTTTATTTCTTGTTCGCATAGTGGGCAGACGTTCATTTTTTCTTCCTCTATAAACTTTCTGCCTGTTTCAAGTAAGCCGGCAATGGAGAGCTCTACTCGAGCTCTATCCTGTAGAAGATATTTTACCTTTTCATTGATGTCATCGAGTTCAGTAACAATTTCTTGAGATATTAAGGGAATATTTGTGATCTTTAATATTTCATTAAGTACTGCAATCCTCTCTATACTCTCAGCCTTCCTTACAGCTCTCATCATTTCTTGAGCATGTTTATCAACTTCCTCAAGAGACATAATTAACGGCAAGTTTGCTTTTTGGAGTGTTTCATTCAAAGCTGGTAATACATCTTTGATTTCTGTAATTTCTTTACCTATAAGATTGGAGAGATCGCTGATTAGCCTATTTATCTCTTTTTCTTTTGACGCGACTTTTCCTTCCAATTCATCACGAAGTCGCATCATTTCGAGCTCTACATTATCTAACGATTGTATACCGACTATACTTCCTATTGCTCTAAAACGCTCCGCAGGTTGGCTCCTAATGAACTCAAGGATTTGCGATCTGCGTAGGATGAATGTCCCCTTTTGGGTTATTTTAAAATAATCTTCAAGGGGTGCCGATGAAGAAGGTGCGGAAGTAAATGTTCTAGTGAGGAATATATTGCCAGGGTCAAAGGTTATTGAAACATTGATATCGTCGGGTGCGAAATTCACATGAGGAGCATGCCGTCGTAAAGATAACCCTTGCACACCTTCCAAGTGAGAGACTTTTCCAGTAAAGAAAAATTCAATTGCTTCCACTATCGAACTTTTCCCTGTTCCGTTCTCACCTCGCAATAGAAGACTTTTTCCCTCAAGTTCTAACTCTAAATCCAGAATACCCCTAAAGGCATGGATGTTAATCTTCTTAATCTTTATTGACATCTGCACACCCTTTCTTTATTATCTCAAAGACTTTTTCTTGCGATATAATTTCTCCACTTTCCCAGAATCTCTTGAGTTCTTCGACAATTGAATCAGGGAATTTTTCGTCTTCTTGTAATTTTCTAAAGAATTCTTCAAATATTTCCCGTTGGATTTCCATTTTATCTTCACTCCTGTTAAAGATTCCACATTGGATTTATTTCTGATTTGCCCCTTCATCTAAGATTTCATATATAATTCCGCTTTAAAAGAAGTTTACGCGAACTAAAAATTTATGTTTGCCCATAGTTAAATTTTTGATATGCTACATGAATTTGCTTTATCATAAAATTTGTAATTATAGTATCTTTTCAATTGTCATGGATTGCAATTCCGACTTTCCTCAAATGCTCTTTAAGATATTGTTCACCTCGGTTACACACTCCTGTAAAGTGCTTTCGAACTACAATTTCAAATTTAGGATTTAGTTTATTTTCTAGATAATTCATTCGGTATGCTCTTAATTTTTCAATTCTAATCTTTCCCGTTGGCATTTCATCTATCGGGATTTTTGCAAGAATCCAGTTCTCAAAAGGCGCAAGACGTAAAACTGCAATAATAGGCTGATACCCGTCGTGAGTACGATCAAGAAGCGACTGTACATTATCTGGGGTGATATGAATTGCTAATTTCTTTGTGGTTTTTACCTCAAATGCAAATTTTTGATTAGATTCAAATGTGATATCAATATCAACTCCTTGCACTCCTCGTTCTATAATATTTGTACAGCCCATTTCATGGAAACTAAGAGCCAATAATTTTTGAATAATTTTGCCAAATGGCCCAGATGGTGTGCCTTTGATTCCAAACTTTTTCTGCAACATCTGTAAAAGTTCTAGAGTTTCGGATTTCATGAATTATGTTTCTTTTGAAATTTTCGGGCCAGAAGTTAGCGCCCAATCCGAAAACTTATAAATAGATTTGACTTTGGTAATACCATTCTTTAAGAGCTGCTGAAGTTCAGAATCCATAGTAGAGACAATTATGCTTTTTATGTCACCAATTTCATTAATGATTTCCACAAGGCGACTTTTTTCTTGCGAATCTAAACTTTGCGAAGGATCGTCCATCACGATAAATCCGAGAGGATGAGAATCTTCAGATGTTTTAGCCAAGCCTAAGAAAATAGACAAAGCGAGACTATTGAGGTCTCCTTGACTTAGAATAGGAATAGGTCTTTTCCCATCTTGATCTTCGAAAATATAAAGGTTTCCTCCAGTTTTTTTGTCCTCTTCAACCTTGATGCCGAGTGTTTGAAAAGCGGAATTGCATGTTATTTTGCGAAAGTAATAATCAATTGAGCTCCTAGTTAAATCAATTCTTTGTTCCGCTTCCCTTAGCATACAAGATTTAATAATTTTACCAAGTTTTTCTACATCTCTTATTAAATTTGATACGTCTGTTCTAATTTTCTCTTGCGTCTGATATGTATCAGTGCTTTGAATTTGATTTATTTGTTCGAGTTTATTCTTCAATAATAAAATTTCATAAAGTAATTTAATCATATCTAATCTTTCTAAAATACCGTCTATTGTGGCTCGCTTACTTTTAATAGCATCTTCAATTTCTTTCAGACGCAAATCAATGTTTTTTATTTCCACAGATAATATTGCAGCTGGATCATCTTTTTCACTAAACTCTTTACGCAGAAATCCTGAGATATTATTAATAGCCTTCTTTAAACCCTCTTTTTCTCTCTGAGCATCCTCCACTAAGCGAATATATTCTTTATTTAATCTTTCCAAATCAGATTTCTTTTTATTCAAGTCTCTTTGTTGCTTATTTAATTCTTCCACTTTTGTTTTAATTATTTCTTCCCACTCCTTTTGTAAATGTTCAATTAAACCAGGGACTTTTTTTCCACATAAAGGACAAAGATCGGCTTCAGGGGGAGCAGCTGATGTTAAAATGGAAATGCCTTCTTCAACCAATTTTGCTTTAGGACTTATTCGATTAATTTCTCTATCAATGGCCTCAATTTCATCAGCTATTTTTCTTATTTTCTCATTGATTTCATCTTTATTACCATTTTCTATTTCAAAATCGTTAAGTTCTTTCTCTTTTGCTTTAAAATTATGATATTGAGTCTCAAATTTGCTTTTAAGTGAAACAATTTCGCTTCTATTCTTTTGTTTTTCTGATTGTTCTTTTATATCAGGGGATTCTGCCCAAAGACGATTGCATTCATTTTTAATACCGGTAATAAATGATTCGCTATTTTTCGAGTAAGAAAGAGCTGGGATTGGGACTGCTTTAAGCCCTAAAAGACGAGCAAAATTATCAATATCTTTTATAGTAGATTGCGCCAATTTAAGCAGTTTGTTTTCGTTCAAATCTTCTTCATCCAGCCCTTTTCCTTTGGCTTTACTTTTTTTATCTTCCAGGTCGTTTTGTCTTATTTTTATTGCTTCTTGGACACGAATTTGGAATTTATTAAATTCTTCTGTAATCTCTTTCTGAATTTTTTGAATGTCAGACCTCTTGATACCATCAAGAATATTCCGATAATCTGATAAACCTAAGAGGCGATCCATTACATCACTTTGTTCACTTGGTTTTTGTATCACGAAGTCATGGATGGCCTCTTGGTGTTGATAGACAGTAGTAGCAAAATCTTTGAATGAAACTCGAAGTATCTTAACAAGTTCTTTTTCAGCTTCTTCCTCTTCTTTCTCTATTCCATTGGGCAGAGATACTTTTAGGCTTTTTCCTTTTTTGCCTTTTCCCTTGACTTCAGCTCGGGTGATAGTAAATAGCCCCGATTCCCCTTCGATTTCTAACTTTACTTGCGCTTTTTCGGAATTATCATTTACGACTCTCCAGGCCATCTCACCTGTGCCAACACGTTCACGAATTCCAGACTTTTCACCTATGCACTCATCTCCGTACAAACACCATTCGATTGAATTTACCACGCTACTCTTGCCTTGATGATTTCCTCCATATAGGAGAGTAATGGGATTCTCAAATTCGATAGGGGTCTTTTGAGTAAATCCTCTAAATCCTTCTATTTCTATTTTTTTAATCTTTAACATTTATATCTGCCTTATATCATTTTCTTAAGATCCTCAAGTTGTTGCATGTAGTCTTTTTTGATTTTGTCCACTTGAGAGTCGAGTGACGCTTTTATCTGGGCAATTCCACCTTGTTCATAGGATTCACATATTTCATGCCAGAGACTTCTTAATTTATCTTCTTTTATTTTGTCTTGCACCTTTTCTTTAAAACCCATAGGTTCCTCCTTTATTTTCTTTAACTTGGAATCTTGGGACTAATTATTAATAATTTAAAATTATCGAACACGACTCGTTTACCCCCTCTATTGATAAATAATCAGAGCATTTTTCGTTTATCACCACAATTTGGTTATTTTATATTTAAATGGATTTTGAATATTCATCTATCCTTTTTTCTGACAATTTCTTTTATAAGCCTTTTTAAAGCCAATTTATTTTAACTTATCTTGAATTTTTTTTCTACCACCTTTGAGGTGGTTTTTTATTTTATCCCCATCTTTTAAACATTTTACTCTAAATTTTGCCTGAAAAGGCAATTTTTTCCTTCTTGTTTCAGTTTAGCCCTCAGAATATTCTGAAAGAATAACCATTAACTCAAAGGAGGGTATGAAAAAAGTCGAATTCAAAAAGATTCCGAACAACTTGAGAAAGTACCGAAAAGCCATAGGACTGAAACAGAAGGACGTTGCAAAAATTCTTGGTCTAAAGAATTCCGGTATGATCTGCCGCTGGGAGAAGGGCATCTGCCTGCCGAGCCTGCTTAACGCTTTCAAGTTAGCGGGCTTGTATTGTGTGTTGGTGGACGCCTTGTTTTTTCCTTTGATACGGCTGATCAAGAGAAAGATTATGGAAAGGCAGAGACAAATTCTAGGGTAAGAGTATGCCCAAAAGAAGAAAACGATCGGATATCTATACAAAATATCGGCGCATTCTCAGAATGCCTGGTTTATCGAATAAAAGAATCGAGGAAATGAGAAAGAATCTTGGACTCCTTGCTCAAACGATCTCCGAGCACGTGTGGAAGAAGAAATTCTATTGATTTATGAATGATATAGATAAAAACGAAATAAGAAGCCTTGCGGAAAGAGGATGGTATTGGATAAGCCGATCTTTATTGAAACAATATGGCCGAATTCTAAAAAGTTCAGGGCTTGCCGTTTATAATGTTTTGGCTTCCTATGCGAATTCAAATAGCCAAACCTGCTTTCCGACCCAGAAATCCATTGCCGAACATTTGGGGCTTAGCGTGAGGACGGTCAACCGAAAAATCCGGCTACTTAAAGATTTTAAGCTGATAAAGGTCAAAAAGAAAAGAGGCCGGTGTTTCTATTTCCTTCTCAAGGTCGATACGCCAAAAGGGAAACGACCATACGACAAACGGGATACACGGGAAAGGACACCAGGGAAATCAAACAATAATTATTTAACAAGAATTAATAACAACAACGTTAACGGGGATAAAAAATTTAATTTTCAATTCTTTAAGGGATTCAAGCCAAGAACAAGAAAAGAGCTGTTGGCTCTGGATTTAGCCCGAGGCCTAAATGACATAAAATCTTTGCCGTTCTATCTCTCGCTTGCCGGACAATTCCCCGAATCCCTGTTAAGCAAGCTGTTAGGTGAGGTCAAGGAAATTCCAAAATCCAAGATCAAGAAGAACCGAGCAGCATTATTTACTCATCTCATAAAACAATATGCCTCAAAAAGAAATCAAAATAATCGGTGTTAACCCAGGCACAAGATATTTAGGAATTGCGGTCTTCCAAGGACCTGAGCTTATGGACTGGAGAATAAAGGTCCTCAAGGGAAAATGGTCAAAAGAAAAGACGAAAAGGGCTGTGGACGTTATCTCAGAGTTTATTGACCGCTATGAGCCGGGTGTTTTAGCCATAAAGAAACTTCATCCTTCTCGAAGGTCCCGAAATTTAGCCCAGCTGGTAGTAAAAATAAAGGAATTTTCAAGAAGGAAAGGCTTAAAAGTCTACCAATATTCCATAAAAGATGTGGAGGAGTTTTTCATTGAAGAAGATAAGCTGAACAAAAAGAATCTGGCTGAAGCGATTGTCTCAGAGAATCCTGTCTTATTCCACGAACTTCTAAAAGAGAAAAGCAACAAAAATATCTACTACATCAGGGTATTAGAGGCGGTTGCTTTGGCCTCGGCCTGCGCTCAGAGGTTGGGCGAATCTTAATTAGTCAAATGGTTAAAAGGCGATATGCGGGAATGGCCGGGCAAGCAAAAAGGAGGTGGCAAGGGTCATCGTTTCCAAATATCCAGAGCTTAAAGTCTACCTCACCCAGGACAGGGCCTGGAAGGAGCAGTATCATCAGAATATGTTTGATGCGGTGGCCGTGGGGATGATGATTGAATAAATTCGTAGAATATAAAAAATACGGAAAAGTGCGTCGCTATTGACATTTTTTATGGGAAAGATAAAATTGAAATTAGAAGCCAAAAACGGGAATGAGTTTTTTAAAAAGAAAACCTGCTATTTAAATAAAAAAGGTCGATTCTTTAATAATTAAAGTAGGATAAAAATATGAAGAAGATTTGGATTACTATTGGCATCGTCATAATTGTAGCTATAGCCATTATTTTTATTGTTACACAGACAAAGAAAGAGTCAGAAGTAATAAAGATTGGGGCAATGGGACCGTTAACAGGTGTACGAGCTATGGGGGGGACATATATGCGTAACGGACTAGAAATGGCATTAGAAGAAATTAACTCCAGAAGTGGAATAAAAGCAGGAAGGGTCAAATTAATCTATGAAGATACAAAGTATGAGCCTGCTACAGCGGTTAATGCTTTTCAAAAATTAGTGGATGTAGACCGAGTTAAGATAGTAATTGGTTTTCAAAACTCTTCTTGCCTTTTAGCGGTGGCTCCCATAGCGGAGAGGAAAAAAGTGATTGTAATAGGCTATGGAACTCAAGCAAGTAAGATTAGCAGCGCTGGTGATTACATTTTCAGAACGCAAATTTCTTCTACCGAAGAAATACCCATAATAGCAGATTTTATTATTAATGGACTTAAAATTTCTGAAATAACACTTCTATATTTGAACACAGACTACGGTGTAGAGTATAGAGACATGCTGAAATCAAGTTTTGAAGATAAATTTGGCGGCAAGATTGTTTCCATCGAATCGTTCGAAGTTGAAACCAGTGACTACAGAACTCAATTGACTAAAGTTACACAATTAAATCCTAAAGTTATTTTTATTGTCGGAGCTAGCAAGCATGTGGGAATGATTGTAAAGCAGGCAAAAGAATTGGGTATTAAGACTCAATTTATTGCAAGCTCACCAGTTGAAGGCGAAGATGTTCTTACCGTTGCAGGGCGATTAGCTGATGGCATAATTTATCCCTATCCTTACGATATTGAAAGCGGAGATAAAGAGCAGGAGGCTTTTAGAATAAAACATAAAGAAAGGTATGGGATGTTTCCTGAAATGCTTGCTGCAAACGCATACGATGCATTAAAAATTGTTGCAGAAATGATAGATCAATATGGATATAATATCGAAAAAATAAAAGACGGCTTTTATAAAATAAAAGATTACCATGGAGCCAGCGGTGTTTTAAGTTTTGATGAAAATGGCGATGTCCATAAGCCTATCATAATAAAGAAAATAGAAAATGGTAAGTTTGTGCGATATTGAAGTAAGCCAAGAGGAAGTTCTTGAGTAAAATACGGTATTGGATATTAAAAAATAGGAAATTAGTTATTTTTTTTTCAGTAATATTTCTTTTAATATTAGCCTTTTTTTCGATATACTGGGCAAACACTGCATGTTTTGTTCAAATCTTTGGATCACGTGGAGCACGTGGGTGGATTAATTCTGGCACGATATTCGCGGTAGTTGCAGGTATACTTACCCTTTTGGCACTTCTCTATGCAGTTCTCAAAATTGAGACCCTTTCAACCCATATGGTAAGTTTTGATGTATTAATGGATAAATTGATAGAATTTGCAGAAGGAATTAAAGATAATGAAGAAATATTCGCATTATTTCAGACTCCATTAATTGGAAACATAACTTTTGATCGAGAGCCGAGCTCTTCAACTGGAGGTTATAATCCCAAAAGAATAAGTAAAGCAGGAGTACTAGCTGAGGTTTTAAGAGACAAAATAAATAATTTGAATCTCATCTGTCTTGAAGGGAAAAATCTTAATAATTTCTATTTATTACTTAGGACCAGTACTGGTTTAACCAAGGAAGCGTTAGAGAGAAAGGCAGAGGAGGCAGAAGGATGGCTTATTTCACTAGATAAAGTCAGGCGTCAGGAAAGGATAAGATATTATAAGACACTGGAAGATTCTCCGGATTTTCATCTTATCTTTACTTCGAAAAGAGGATTTCTTTTCCTTCCTCTTTTCGTTCCTGGAAGGGATAGTGGGATAGAGATGTTTTCATTTGAAGCTGCCGACCCTATCATTATAGCATCGCATTTTAAGAAAGTTTTTAACTATTATTGGAGTGATGAGAAATCTTCTCCTGCTATCTGTATATAACTATAATAATTATGAAAGCTATAAAAGATGTTCAACTAATAGCCCCCCCGATATCGGATAAATATTACGGAGTATCTAGAAGTAAGGATTTCCCCCCGCTAGGGCTCCTATCAATAGCTACTTATTTGAAGAATAAGATACCTGATGTTGAAGTGGAAATATTAGATGGGGAGATTTTATCCTTAAAAGAGATTGAGAATCGAATTAAAGGAAATGTTGTTGGTATTGGAGTGAATATTTTGAATTATATAAATGCTCTAGAACTTGCAAGGATAGCGAAAGAAAATGGTGCTACAGTAGCATTAGGCGGAGCCCATGCTACTGCATTAGCTGATGTGATATTAAAGAACCGCGATTATGTAGATGCAGTGGTTTTGGCGGAAGGGGAGGTTGCGGTTTTAGATATTGTGAAGGGTAAGCCTTTTCACAAAATAAATAACATCGCTTATCTCAAAGCGAATAAGATCAATAGAACTTCTATTCATTTACTAAATCTTGATTTATTGCCTTCTATTGACCGCGCACTTGTAGATCAAAAAATCTATTATAATAGTTTCCAAAAACAGCGCCCATGGACTCGTTTTAAAAGGCCGGCTTTAATATACTCTCAGAAAGGATGCGTATGGCGTATGAAAACAGGGGGATGCTTGTTTTGTGGCAGAATGGACGGAAAATGGAGGTTTCGAACACCCAAAAAAGTTTGGGAGGAAATCTCCCAATTAGTTAAACAGGATGGCATAGACTATATCAACGATGTAAGTTCAAGTATCACTGGTAATAGAAATTGGTTAAGAAGATTTTGTGAGGAAAAGCCTCTAAATATTAATCCAGCTTTTGAAGTTTATGCTTGTGTTCACGAAATAGATGAAGAAGTGATTAATTTATTTGACACTCTTAATGTTTATAAAGTTTTTATCGGTATAGAATCTGGAAATAATACTATGTTGAAAAGCATTGGCAAACCGCCTCTCACAGAGTATCATTTAAAGCTCGCAAACACTTTAAGCAATAAAGGAATTAAGCTTACTTTAGGTGTAGTAATAGGTGCACCAGGAGAAACAGAAAATAGTTTCAGAGAGACAATTGAGCATGTAAAAAGAATTGTAGAAATTGGAAATGTAGAGACGATTTCTTGCTCTATTTTAGTTCCAGTTCCCGGGTCGCCCGCTTACAAAATGCTATTGCAACACAAGAAGACTGGGAAGAAATATATTAATCGAGATGATTTAGATGCGATTGAACTAGAAGAAGATTGGTTAAATTCTTTCTGTTCTATTGATTATAGAATTGCACAAGAGGCTGTTGAAGAAATATTAAAACTGGCACCTCTACGTAGTAGCATGGCGATGCCAAAGCAAAATTGTTAATTTACTACGAATTAAGAAAAATATGATTAATCAACTAATTGTAAATGGAATTATCGCCGGAAGCATATATGTGCTTTTAGCCCAGGGATTTAGTATTATTTATAGAACTGTAAAATTCTTCCACTTTGCCCACGGCGTCGTCTATGCCGCTGGAGCTTATTTGGCTTATACCTTTTTCATACTATTTGATATAAACCCTATCCTCAGTTTTTTTTTATCTATAGCCCTTGCCAGTCTTTTGGGCATTACAATTAATAGCTTTGTCTATCATCCTCTGCGGAAAAATAACGCACCCAACTTAGTCTACCTAATCGCCTCTTTCGGCGTTTTTATTTTTCTTCAAAATCTCATCCAACTCATCTTCGGCGCTCAAATCCTCACTCTAAGAACTGGCCCAATTAAAGTAGGTCATCATATCCTTGGTGCAGTAATAACAGATATTCAGATCCTTATTGTTGTTGTCAGCCTCATATTATTTTTTCTGACCTGGCTATTCATACAAAAATTAAAACTTGGAAAAGCTATCCGGGCCGTATCAGATGACCCCATTGGAGCAAGGGTCGTGGGAATCAATTCAGAAAAGGTAATTTTAACCGCTTTTGCTATCGGCTCTGCTCTGGCCGGGGTGGCCGGAATCCTCATCTCCCTTGAGACAAATATTGAGCCCACTATGGGCTTGAATGCCATCTTAAAAGGGATTATCGCCTCAATCGTTGGCGGAATTGGAAGTATCCCAGGAGCTTTATTTGGCGGCCTTTTCCTAGGACTTGCTGAGAACCTTGGTATCTGGAAAATCCAAGCAGGCTGGAAAGATGCTATCGCCTTTGCCATTTTAATCATATTTTTGCTTTTAAGACCCTCAGGAATTATGGGCGCTAAAACCGAGAAAGAGAAAATCTAAAATTATGGAATACCTGATTCATATATTAATCATAACCGGAATTTACATCATTCTCACCCTCAGCCTTAACCTGATTGTGGGCTTCACAGGTTTAGCTTCTCTAGGGCATATTGCCTTTGCCTGTGTGGCTGCCTATACATCCAGTCTTCTTGCCTTAAGCTTTGGCATATCACCTTGGATCGGGCTTTTGATCGGAGCTATTCTGGCTGCTATTCTTGGTGTGATCATCGGCTTCCCCTCTTTAAGGTTAAAAGGCGATTACCTTGCTTTAGCCACCTTTGGGTTGGGAATCATTGTCTATTCAATTGCTAAAAATTGGGTCTCTTTGACAAGGGGACCGATGGGGCTTCCTGGAATTCCGCAGTTTTCTGTCTTTGGCTATGAAATATCCTCTGTCTGGAGCTATCTTATTTTGGTTTTAGCCTTTGTCCTCATCACCTATCTGGCAATCCGAAACATCACAAAATCGCCTTTTGGAAGGATTCTTAAGGGAATAAGGGAGGATGAAATTGCTACTTTAGCCATGGGAAAGAATGTCAATAAATATAAGCTTATTGTCTTTGTTGTCGGGGCCTTCTTTGCCGGAATCGCCGGAAGCCTCTATGCTCACTACATTTCCTTTATTGACCCGTCCAGCTTCACCATAATGGAATCTATCGCGGTTCTTCTTATGGTCGTTTTCGGCGGAATGGCGAGTTTGG
>Ga0315280_10004226_pt1 | contig 21381 bp, 31 predicted proteins | sample YL17G06_40_MG_FD_203697 | JGI IMG/M metagenome (GOLD analysis project Ga0315280, IMG submission 203697) | Sediment microbial communities from Yellowstone Lake, YNP, Wyoming, USA - YL17G06_40 | ecosystem: Environmental > Aquatic > Freshwater > Lake > Sediment | place: USA: Wyoming | collected...
GGGACGGGGGTTGGGACGGAACTCCTCGGCCTGATGTCCATGATGATGAGGATCTACGGGATAACGGTCCCCCATGGTTTCTCCGGAAAGCCGGGAGGGGTCCGCTACAGCCGCGCGTCGACCCAACGCTGCCTCGAGCGGATGGGCTTCAGGACGAGCATAGGGCTTGAGGAAGGCCTGAAGATGCTCGAGTGAGAGACCAGGACCTGACCGCCTCGATTCAAAGGGCACAGATGGGGGGTTTTTTGAGGGCGCCAGAAAGATTTTATCCTCCGGGAGCGGGGCCATTATTGGCGACGGGTCGGGCTGGAGGGCTTGTCGTCCTCTGAGTCCTGAAATCGACAACACGCAGGGGCCAGTAACCTGAGGGGCGCGACCAAGCGCCTCGGGGGACCCGTTCGTTGCGGGATGAGACTCAGCTCTGTCGGATCGGTGCAGGAGTAGGCGCATCCGTACGGGTGCGTCGTGTCCTTAACCAGCGAATGCGCCAGGCCGGGGACGGAGCAGCGGTAAGTTGGGCTACCTGATGCTGGCGGAATAACTGGGTCGACGTGCGCGGATGCGGCCCTCAGGGGAATGCTGATTGCCACCTGAGGGGTCCGTCGCTACTTGCAGCCATTGCATGTCTCGCCTTCGCAATTGTCTCGCCTACGGCATCGCCGCCTTACTTTTGGCGATAACGTCAGCCGTCATCGATGCCATTGCGATAAATCCCATACGGCACTGAAAGTCCAAGTATAACGACGTTGGTTAATATTTCTCAAACCGCATCTATCTAGGTATGTCGGAATTCAAAGATAAGGTCGTGGTCGTGACAGGGGCGGGCCATGGGATAGGGAGGGAAATTGCGCTAGCGTTCGGGAGGAACGGCACGAAGGTCATACTGAATGGCATCTCGGACGCGGTATTCGAAGTCGCGAAGGAGATCGAGTCGGCAGGTTCGGAGGCATTGGCCGTAAGATGCGATGTCGCAAACCGTGAGCAGGTGGAGAACATGGTGCTGATGGGATTGGGGAGATTCGGGAGGGTGGACGTGCTGGTCAACAACGCGGGGATATACCCGCCTAGGCCCTTCGCCGAGATGACCGAACGGGACTGGGACAGGGTCATGGGCGTTAACCTGAAGGGCGTTTTCAACAGCACGAAGGCCGTGCTTCCCAACATGGTGAAGAGAAGATATGGGAAGATTATCAGCCTCTCATCGATCGCCGGCACTGTGGTCGGCTTCCACAATTTGGTGCACTACTCCGCGAGCAAGGCGGCAATAGTCGGATTCACGAGGTCGCTCGCGATCGAGGTGGCCCAATACGGCATTAACGTCAACGCGATCGCGCCAGGGCCGATTGAGACGCCAAGCGCGAGGCCGGTCGAGGAAGAGGTATACAAGCAGGTGAAGAAGGCGATACCGCTCGGAAGGTTTGGCCTTCCCGAAGACGTCGCGAACCTAGCGATGTTCCTGGCCAGCGACAAGTCGAGCTTCATAACCGGTCAGTGCATAGTCATAGACGGCGCATACACCTTACAGTAGGCGATTGAGGTTCCCTGCAGGACGTGCATTTCGGAGATCAGTTCGTCTTCCTCTTCGCGAGGAAGAGCCAGATGGCTATCGGGCTGATCGCCAATAGGCCCAACAAGACGTACAGCGTGGGGAAGGGCCGTTCCACGTAAAAATCGACCGATGGACTGGTCGACTCGAGACAGGTCTCGTCTCCGGGCCACCTTGCCGAGACCATCCAATTGCCATCTTCTTCAGGACTGAACTCGAAGATGTATGATCCGGTCTCAGTGGTGGCCCCGATCGTTTGGCCGAGTGGCCTTGTGAACGTGAGGTATATCGTGGCACCTTGCAAATTCGGATTCAGCGTGCCGGAGATCGTGATCGATTCGCCGATGGTAATCTTCTGATTTGAAACGATGCACGTGATGGCGCTCTGCATCTTAGTCACGGTCAATGTGGAAAGGACGCCCAAGGCATAAACGATTGCGAATGACAGTGCGGTTATCTTCATATAACTACCATTCTAACTCTCAGTTGGAAAATAATAGATATTATGTTTTTCTCAGTATGCAATACTAGGAGTAACCACTGATGGTCGGCTATGCATAGTTCCTAATGTCATTCGACCGCTATGATATCATCGCAGAGTTTACGCTTCAGCACTTCATTTCTTCGCTATCTCTTCGAGCTTCCGCGCTGCCTCTTCCAGGACTTCCTTGGCCTTTTTTGCATCCTCTTCGGAGTGCTCCTCCCTTAGCCTGTGGCGCAGACCCATGAAAGCGGTTGCGAGATCCCTTGCGGCGCCCCACAGCTCCTCAGCCTCCTTCGAGTGGGGCCCCGACTCCATTCGGTCCATGAAGCCATATGGGGGCCCGAAATGTCTGCCAAGATGCCTGTAACGCTCTCTCATTTCCTCGCGCATTTTGGTTTGCTCTTCGAGGAGGGATTTACCGCCTTCCGTTAGGACATAACGGTGGGTGCCGTCCCCTTGCTCGGCAACCTCCTTCACGTAGCCCTTGTCCTGCAACCAGGAGAGCAGCGGGTAGATCGAGCCCGGGCTCGGCCTCCACCATCCCTTGGTATCCTTCTCCAACTCGCTCATTATCTCCGAGCCCGACATGGGCTTTTCATTCAGAAGCCTCAAGACGTTGTAGCGGACGAATCCATTTGGGACAGCCGCCATCCGCCCCATCTTATGATGATGTGCATACATTCATTATCACCCTTGATATCAATAACGATATCCCACGCTTTTAAACATCCCCCGTTACATGTGTAATCAATGAGCAAAAAAAAACGGATGCAAAGTGAAACGCCTTTCGGAGTGCGCAATACCTTTGTACAGCTAAACTGAAAAAGCCCCGTTTCAACCATGACGAAATACGCAAATAGTCGAGTCCTATCGAATGAATTGTATGCTTATGATAAGCAAAAATGATAACTTTATATATATAAAATGTGCAACGCGTAGATGTGAATTCCAAGGAGTTCATGGAGCGACTAAAGGGCTCGAGGAGGGCTGTTTTCAACCTCCACGACCTGTCCAATATCATAGGCAAGGGGGAGAGTTACTCAAAGGTCTACGTCAACAGGTTGACGAAGAAGGACCTGATGAGGCTTGAAAGGGACAAGTACGCCACGAAGGGGACGCATCCATTCCTAGTTGCTTCTGGTCTGGTCTTTCCATCCTACATATCCCTCATCTCGGCATACGGCTACTACAACCTGACCACTCAACTCCCAAGGACGCTATACGTAGTGACCCTAAGGCAGAGGAAGGGGTTGTTATACGACAATGCGGAAATCCGCTTCGTGAGATTTCACAAGGAAAGGTTCTTCGGATTTAGGAGGGATATGCTTGAGGGAAAATTCCTATTCGTAGCGGAAGTGGAGAAGGCCATCGTAGACAGCCTCTATCTTCCGAGGTACGGCCGTATGGCCGAAACGCTCTCCGCTCTGACGGAAGCGAAGTTAGATCTTGGGAGGCTCCACTCCTTTGCGGAGAGGATGAGGTCCGTTGCGCTACTAAAAAGGTTAGGTTTTCTATTGGAGTTCACAGGACTGGACGTTCCTGAAAGATGGAGATCAAACCTGGGGAACTATACGTTACTCAACCCAACTTTGCCTCAAGGAGGCGAAATGAACCAGAGGTGGAAGTTGGCGGTAAACGAGGCGTTTGATTGATGTTGACGAGGAAGGAGCTGGAAGAATACAGGGGCGTTTTGGGCTTCAACCTGTGGCAGGTTGAGAAGGACTATTTGCAACACATCCTCCTGTTGTTCCTTTTCCAGAGAATCAAGAGGGGATTGGTCTTCAAGGGAGGGACTGCCCTGCAAAAGGCATTTGCATTGAATAGGTTCAGCATTGATCTGGACTTTTCCTCCTCGGATGATCTCGCAGATGGAGCCTTTGGAGAGGTTGCCAGAGACATCTCGAACTTCGGTTTCCCCGCGCGCTTAGTTGAGACAAAAAAGACCGACATCTCGAACGCCGTAAGAGTGGGAGTCGAAGGCCCGCTCTATGACGGAAGCGAGAGGACGGTGGCCAACTTGAGACTGGAGATAAGCGCGAGGAGGGACCCTGTCCTAGAGCCGGTTGTTAAGGAGATAGTGCCAGTATATTCGGACCTCAGACCTTACTTTGCAGTTTTACCCGCTCCAGAGGAGATCATGGCTGAGAAGATCAGGGCCCTAATGCGGAGGGGAGATGCAAGGGATCTGTATGATCTGTGGTTCTTGGTGAGGAAAGGCGTTAAAGTGAATGCCGACTTGGCGAATAGAAAGCTGAGTTACTACGATCTGAAGTTCGATGCGAAGAAACTCCTCAAGAGAGTGGGTGACCTGAAGAGAGGATGGGATCCTGAATTGGGATCGACGGTGAGCGCGTTACCGCCATTTGAGAAGGTAGAGGAAGACATTGCGGATGCGCTCGCCAGACCCTCGAAGGGAAAGCGGAGTTTTTGAAGGCGCAAAAAAAACGCGCTTAAGCGGCGGGAAATACCTTGCGTCCTCCCACATATGTTTCGGATATCTTTAGATCTCTAATGTCCTTAGCATCTACGGAAAATGGGTCGGTTTCCAGCGTGACGAAATCCGCAAATTTACCCCGATCCAAGGTGCCGAGGTCGTCCTCCTCGTTCATCGCATATGCCGAGCCGCACGTGTATCCGCTCAACGCCTCCTCAAGTGTGAGTTTTTGCTCTGGCGTATATTTCGCCAAGGGAACCCCCTCATGCACTCCCCGGGTGACCGCGGCGTAGACCGTCTCCCATGGATTGAGGGGCTCCACGGGGCAATCGGTGTTTATGCCAACCCTGATGCCTTTCTCCAGGAGCGTCTTAAAGGCGTAGGCGTAGTTGGCCTTCCCCTCGCCAACCCTCTTCGTAATCCACCAATCGGTGATCACGTAATGTGGTTGAATCGTTGCCACGATGCCCAGCTCTTTCATCTTGGTCACCTGATCGCTCCTGACAATTGAGCAGTGTTCTATCCTGTACCTAAGTTCTCCGGTTTTCTTAATTCGACCGTACACGCTGAGGATCAGGTCGATGGCCCTGTCGCCTATGCCGTGGGTGGCTAGTTGAAGGTCCAGTTCCTCAGCGGACCTCGCGATCTCCATCAATTCACCTCCGCAGATGCAGGGGGTACCGGAATTGTCGGGATCATCGGCATACGGGAATGACAGCCAAGCGGTCCTGGCTCCGAGTGAACCGTCCGCGAAGGCCTTTATCCCGACGATCTTCAGCATGTCATCGCCATAACCTCCCCTGACTCCGAGGGCCCTCAATGTGTCCAGAGCCTCGGAGGCCAGGTGAACCCTCACCCTGGCTGGGAGCTCACCCTCCTTCCTTAGGACCTGCAGGGCCTTGAAGGACTCCATGGAGCAGCTTACGAAATCCAAAGTCGTCACCCCCTGGGAGACGCAATGTCGCAGACCTTCATGCAATTGCCTTATGCGGTCCTGCACAGTCATGGAGTCAGAGGATTTCGCGTCAACGTAGCTCACCATCTCCTCGGTCACTATCCCCGTCGGCTCCCCATTCGCGTCCCTTTGGACGCGGGTCGATTCCGGAGGCAATTCTATCTCCTCGAGGGCCTTCGAGTTCAGGACGGCCGCGTGGGTGCAGATCCTTATCAGACTCACGGGCCTCTCGCCGACGGCTTCGTCCAAGTCCCACCTCGTCGGGAACCGCTTCTCATCGAAGAGCTCTTGGTCCCAGCCGCGCCCTATGATCCAGTCGCTCCCCTTGTGCTCGCGCGCATAATCCCTCGTCCTCTCCTTCAGCTCTCGGATCGACCCGCAGCCACGCAGGTCCAGGTTTTCAAGGAGGGAACCGAGGCCGTCAAGGTGCATGTGGGAGTCCACGAAACCAGGGATCGCGACCTTGCCTTGAAGATCGATGATCTCGGAACCCAAGAGCGTGGCGCAGTTCAGAGCGGCTGATCTGTTCCCAATGTAGGCGACTCTGTCATTCAGGGTGACAAGGGCCTCGTTCACCCTCCTAGGATAGAAACTGGAGTAGATCCTCCCATTCACTAGAGCCTTTGAGTCGACCATGTCCGGAGGATGCGGCTTTGAGAGCACGGAATTATTACGCCTTTCCTCAATCGGTCCGTAAGGTTTGGCCTTAGGAATATTCCATTCCTCGAATACGTCAATCGCCTGCAGGACGCGGCCTTCGTATATCTTAAATAAAGAGGCAAATTTAGCGCATGACAAATGAGGATATGGGGGAAGGGCGTTTCTAAGCGGCTCGGAAAGCTGCTGATGATATCTGCTCCGCTTCTGTTCGTGCTCAGCATGTTTTTCCTTGTGAACACCTCGAATTTCCCGGAAGAAAGCCTGCCCTATAAGATTGGGCAGTTCCTCTGCTTGATCGCATCACCAGCACTCCTCGTCTCTGGCTTGGCGATCTACGTTGTAAAGAGAAGGGCTGAAGGGAAGGGGAAACGGGCCGAGAGGCCGAGCGTCGAAGAACCTTTAGGAAAGGAGATGCTGAGCGTTGAAGAACCATCAAGAAAGGAGACTCTGAGAAAATGCCCCAGATGCGACAAGGACCTTTCGTCATTTCCTTCCGACATATAGAAGTGTGCTTACTGTGGCACATCATTGGTCAGAAAAACCACTCCCGTGCTGAGAGTGCTGAGAATCGTGAAAAACGCCCTCGGTCTGGCTTTCCTGCTTTTGTTCCTCTACATCCTTTTCGTGCGCGCCCCCCAAGTAGTTCCATTCCCTCCCCTGCCATTACTGATGATCCTATTGACAATGCCACCCTTTCCATTCTTAATTATACCTTACCTGTACATCTCGCTCTACCTTTTATTGAGCAGGAGGTTCAGGATCATCGACGTTGTGCTCATCGCGATCTGCTTCATAATGTTCTACTACCTCTTTACTTTCTTCACCCCAAGTACGCTTTCCATAAATCAGATTGAGATCGTCGAGGCTCTTGATGTAAATGTGAACGTCACCCTAATGAACAAGGTTCCACCAACTCCGGAATCCTTCAAGACGGAATTCGAAGGTGGCGAAACGATCTACCCTTCGGAGCAGGGACTCGGTAAAGGGACGAGATACGGGTTTAGGATAGTTGGTCCTGAAGGCAATGTCATAGTGCCTCTGGACGATAATCAGATCGCAGAGGTGCAGTATGGGGATAGAATGGAGGGAGTTGGTTTCTACAACACCGAAGAGAATCCGCTTCCCCCTGGATCCTACAGGATGGAACTCATAGTGGTCGAGGGTGGGAGGGGCCTGATAGTGGCCTATGAGGACTTTGTGGTGAGAGGATAGGCCATTCTAGGGTGTGGCATCGGTGACTTCTGGATTCCCAACATGCCCCGATGCACAACGAGTTTCCATTCTTTGGTTATGTGTGGCCCTATTTCCTCTCGATCAATTCGATGAGCGTCCCATCCGGATCCTCTATGAAGGCTATGAACGAACCGCCAGGGCTCAGCTTGAATGGTTCGTCCGTGATCGTGATCCCCTCTTTCCTCATCGTCGAGATGGCCTTTTCCATGTCATTGACCTCGAAGGCCAGATGGTCGAAGACCCTGTCCTCGTATTCCGCCTGAATGAACTTCTTCTGGTCCCGGTAGAGGGTCAGCTCCAACCTCGCCCCCTTCCCTTGGGGGTCCTGGAGAAAGGCGATCTCGGCGTTGTTCTTGGGGATATCGTTGCGGCTCAGGAGCTTGAGCCCCAGCAATCTCGTATAGAAATCGATCGACCTCTCCATATTGCTTGTGCGGATGCTGGTGTGGGTGAACATGCTTTCATCTTAGTTCATCTGATATATAGGAATTCCTATATATGTCCTTAGAGATTCGGTTGTATTTCAAATTCATCGATGAGATTCTAGGGCATTAATAGCAAGAGAAATAACAAGTCTTCTTTAACTTGTGAGCATCAATTCGACCTCATCCACGCGCGATGCTGCAGCTCGATTGAATTCGCCGTCAGCTTAAGCACACCTTTCATGGAACCCCATTCCGTTCCTCTGACGGCAATGAAGCGTTTGATAAGATCTTCCAGCGCGCTTTTGACGGAGCACTTCTCGTATCCATAAACCTCCACGACTTTGCGCCTGAACTTTTTTGCTAGGGCTGCGCTGACCTCGACCTTCACAATTTCGGGCATAAATACGTAAGGTCAAAAGGTCAACATAAGTCTTTACTTTCCACTATTATGGGAAGTCACGATGCTGCGATGTTTGCTGGAGAAAGAAGGAGCACTCCGTAATATGAGTGGGTGCATTGTTGTTCGAGAAGCTTCAAGTGGGATCACTGCCCGATGATCTCCTGGACGTTGGTAGGTGAAGTTCCAGACAGGGGCTTCTCCTATGTCAGAACGCTGAGGATAAGCCACTTGAGCTCCCGATTCCCTTAGATCAAGTAAGCCTTTAGAGCTAAGGGAGAGATCAGAAAGAACCCGACAGGCTTGAAGGAAGAGTAATGTATATATATGGCAGACTCTCTGTTCTATGTTTCATGGAATCTATCATTGAGACTGCCTCTAGGCTGAAGGCACTAGCAGATCCGGTCAAGCTTGAGATCGTGGGCCGACTGTATAAGTCAGAGAAGACGGTGGAAGACCTATCGCGCGAGCTGTCCATACCACAGTCCACCCTCAGGAAGTACTTGACCGAGCTCGAGGAGTCTGGTTACGTGGAAAGGCACGGAGGCGTCAAGTCCAAGTACATCACGAAAAGCTTCGATGTTCGGCTGAATCCGCAGAAGATCTCAGAGGCCGTCCAGCTGTCACAATCGGCGTTAACGCCCCTCATCGTCGAGGAGAAGGGAAGGAGGATCGTGGAGAAGCTAAGGTCGATCGGGCCAAGGGTCAGGGAAGGGAAGCTGAGCGTTTACGATGCTGCCCACATGCTCGGCGTGACCTACCTGGAGGCCTACTCGCTGTTGGAGGAGAACCGCTTCCTGAAATGAGGCCGAGCCTTTGACCGTCGTTGCAGATGCCAGCTGTCTGATCTACCTGCAGAGAAGGGGACGTCTGGGGGAATTCTTGGAAAGGGAGCAGGTCGTAACGACGGAGAGGATCAGGCAAGAGCTCGTTGACATTCCATTGAGGAAGGCACTGCAAATCAAGAGCCCAAAACTCAGGGCCCTTTTAGAGCGATCTGCTGGCGAGATGAGGGACTTCATGGAGCGAGGGATGATCGTGGTTGAGGCAATAGACCACAGTAGATATTCAAAGTTACTCGACAGGGTAAGGAAGAGCATAGCAGCATTGGAGGAACTGGAGGAGCACGAGGTCAAGGCGGACCACACCGTAGTAGTCCTGGCCGTTCAGGTTGCAGAGCGGCAGGGATCGATTAAAGTTGCTTCGATCGACAAGGCCATCAACAAACTCATTGCGTCGATATCGCGTGAAAGAGGCCTGAAGATGACGTTCATAGAAATCTAGTTCCCCCCCAGGGCATATAAATACGATCTCTTCGGCTGATTATCGTTCTGGGGAGATGGAGGCTGAAACCACACAGCCATCATCGACGGCATCAACGAACTCAGGCTTTCCTAGAACTACTTCGTATGCCTCCAGTGATTTAATGCCATGAACCTCGAATGCGCCATTTAGGTTTTCAATTCTCTCCTTTGCCCTGCCATCCACGTAGCAGGAATATACCGACTTCAGGGTCATCGCTGAATTGATCCTCATTGAGCCATCATAATTCGCCGTTATGATCAGGAATTTACCCGGATCAAATTCCAGCGGTATCAAGTCGATTATCTCGCCGCCTTCCGAATTGAATGACGAGAACGAACGGCGTAGAATGGAGCGACCATGAGAGGCAAACCTCGCCACCAGGGGGTGAAGTTCATCTCAGCCCGAAGACAGGATATACGGGACATCTTCATGCTCTCTGGAATCGAATTGAACTGGAACCTAATCAGGGAGATCATAAAGGCGAAGTGTAGAGGGGAATTTATCAAGAAGAGAATTGGGCTCATAAAAGCCAAAGTAATAAACAAGAACTATAGGGATGGCCTGCACGGGGCATTTGGGAAGATCCCAGACGGGACGTTTGACAATTGCAGCTCAAACCTGGTCAAGTTCCTTGATGGCTTGACGTAACGGAGATATGTTCACATCCTCATCGTTGCGATCTTACAAGATGCTAAGCGTTTAAATTAGGAGCTGCTAGTATGAAAACATACGAGTCCAGGTAGATCATCCGGATCCTTCATTCAGCTCCTCATCATACTCGTGAGCTCCGATGCTATCCTAAAAAAACCTAATTAAAGCATATATAATGGATGTGTACTTACAAAATGGATGTGAAATTATGGAGGAGCCCAGATTGGAACCGAAGGCCGGGGAGATGGCCCTACTCAAAGCGCTCTCGAAGGGCCCAAGAACCTTTGGCGAGTTATCCAAGGTGGTGAATGTGCATACGTTGCAGAGACGTCTGTCCGAGTTCAAACAGGAGGGAATGATATCGCGGGCTGTTTTACCTGATCGAAATGTTGAGTATGCTCTTACGCCAAGGGGCCTAGAAGTGGCCCTGAGGTTGCTCGGCATAGAGCGGACGCTCGCCCCGGATCTAAAGGACCTGATGGGTGAATGGTACGAAACCTTCGTTCAGGAGTGGGAAGCGTATTGGGATATGAGGCCTAAGCTCCTCATGGAGCATAGGGGCAAGTTTGCAGCGGTCTGCGGTGGCAAGCTGTTAGCTGTCGCGGATACGCTCCAAGAAGCCGCTAAGAGGGCTCGGAAAGTATGTGGAAAACGCCCGATGTACGTGGGCAAGGTTGGTGAGGAGTTCGAGCCCGCCATTATAAGGTCGCCCAGGCGGGAGGTGGCTTAAGGTGAGAGGCAAGGGAAAGTGGCATTATAGCCATAAGTACTCTCCGCCAGCTCCTGTAGCAGTAGTGACGCTTGCCTCTCCACATGCCGTATCAAAAGGGCAGGCCCTGATTGACACCGGCGCCGATATAACCGTCATATCCAAGGCGAAGGCCGATGAAGCAGGAATAAGCAATCAGCCCCCAATTAGTCTGGTCCTCATGAAGAGCCATGAATATACCGGGCTGGCTCCGGTCTTTGAGGTAAAGCTCAAGTTGGGGGACAAAATGGTTGAGATAACGCCTGCAATCGCCACTATAAGTGACGAAGTCATTATCGGAAGGGACGTGCTTAACAAGTTCATAATTACACTTGACGGACCCCGGGAAGAGACTCGTCTTTCATGAGGTTCTTAAACGCCTGGGAATTTTTTAGCTCTAAATCCAGGCAGCAGATCGCGAGAGATGCAATGTGACATCTCTAGCTGTGAGGTTCAACGGAGCCCTTGAGCTGCTATACGCGTGTTAATACTGGCAAGGTAAAACATAACACCTATTGAAATAAACATGAACCCACACCATTCAGAGGTTGGTTAACGAGGATTTAATAAATAAATATGACTGTAACTCGGCATTCAACGGACATCAACGGTTTTCCTCAAACCTACCCTGTGACATATGAGGCAATAGACCACAGGAGATATTCGAAGTTGTTCGACAGGGTTAAGAAGAGCGTAGCAGCGTTGGAGACACTGGAGGAGCACGATGTAAAGGCGGACCACACCATAGTAGTCCTGGCCGTTCAGGTTGCAGAGCGGCAGGGATCAACCAAGTTGCTTCGATCGACAAGGCCATCAACAAACTCATTGCGTCAATATTGCGTGAAAGTGGCCTGAAGATGGAGTTCATTAATATCGGGGGAACTATCAAATAATGGGCGGTACTGTGAAGGTTACCTTGCCCTCTTCCTTCAGCTCCTGCACCATATACAATCTCTTGGAAAATATGAATTGTATATCCATACCTCGAAGGAATGGTGCTAGAGAATACAAGCTTTAAATACTACTATAAACCTAGTATTATATATGACCGAGAAGGTAACGTCGCTAAAGATCGATCCCGAGCTCTGGAAAAAGGCAAAAATGTTGGCGTTGAAAAGGGGTGTCACATTGAAATCCCTTATTGATGAGCTACTCTCGAACGAAGTTAAGGCCGATGAGTTCCTCGTGGAGGGGGAATCCAAGGCTTCAGAAGAGTTACTAGAGGCTTTAAAGAAGAGGAGGGAGGAGGGTTTGGTGCCCTTTATAATTTCATCAAGAAAAAGTGCTGTTGAATTAGTCAAGGAAGGCAGGGGCAGATAGGAAGGATCGAGGTAAATGGTGATGCAGGCGAGAGGCTGCTATGTCGATACGAGTATAATAATAGCAAGATATAAACCAGCAGACGACCTACATAAAATCTCCAAGACGCTATTTGAGAAGAGCGACCTCAAGCTCTACATATCCCCAATAACGTTGATAGAGCTTTATTCCATACTTTCCAGAATTTCCAAGGAGCTGGAACTCCCGTTAGTCAAAGGACCCCTGCTAGATACACTCATAGCATTTATTATAGAAGATTGTAAATTAATCATTGTATCAAGGACACATGCCATCGAAGAAACAATTGTCGGACAACCCTACAAGTCGACTATAGAATATCATATATTGATGAGGTTCGCTGAAAAACTAAGACTCAGAACGCTAGATATGCTCCATTTATCTTACGCATGGATGATCAAAAGAACGCTTGGCATAAATACCTTCTTGACAGGAGATGATGAGCTCTTGGAGAAATCGGAAGTAACAAGGAGTGTATTGGGAATAAAGACTTTACACCCAAGAATGATTTGAACAATATCCCATAGATGGAAACCGTAACTATTTTGGATCTGAGGACCCAACCTTAGGAAGACCCACGGGAATTTGGACGGTGTTGCATGGGCTGAAAATGGGACGCTAAATATTCGAGTTCGAGGTTTTCCCTTCCCCAAGGCTTAAAATACGATATCTTCGGCCGATCATCGTCCTGGGGAGACGAAGGCTGGAATCACATAGCCATCACTAATGGCGTCAACGAACTCAGGTTTCCCTAGAACTACCTCATATGCCTCCAGTGATTTAACGCCATTAACTTCAAATGTGCTATTTAGGTCCTCGATGCCCTCTATTGGCCTGCCATCCACGAAGCAGGAGTATATCGACTCCAGGGCCATCGCAGAATTGATCTTCAGTACACCATCATAATTCGCCGTTATGATCAGGAATTTATCCGGATTGGATTCCAGCGGTATTAAGTCGATTATCTCGCCGCCTTCCGAACTGAATGACGAGAACGAAGGGGGAAGTGTGGAGCGACCGTGAGAGGTAAACCTCGCCACCAGGGGGAAGTCGTAATCATAAGCTGACATCCACACCCTCGCGTTCTTCCAATCCGAGGAATAGGGGCAGATCCTGTACTCGAGGTCGTGGAAATCGGGATCCGAGAATGTAAAGCCACCCTCCGGGGCCACAGCCCCTGACCCGTCTCTCACCAGCATGAATTCCAGGATGTCCTCGTTCTCCCCCCCACCGCCGCCGGCCCTGAATCCCTGCTCTCCGAAGTCGAAGACCGCAACGCCATGGTCCCCTCCTTCCAGACTCGCCCAATAGCTAATTGGCCAGAAGTTCTCGTCCATCGGCCTCTCCACCACCCCGAAGGGCACGTGGTTGATGAAACGGGAGGCATTGAAGGACGGCCTGAGCTCCACTGTGAGGGTCGTATCCGGAAGGGCCTTCACCTGCAGTGAGACATCCACAAAGGGCGAATCCGCGTAAATCGTGTAGGTCTCGTTGAATGTCACGTCCCCCTCGACGATCACCAGCCTGATCGCGGCAACGAGGGGGCCACTCTGGAGGACATCAACTCTGCTGACCCTGAACTCCGACATCCTATTCAAGACCCTCGTAATCCTCATGCTGTAAGCCCCGCCAAGGTCCTCATAGTAGGTGATCTCACCGGAGCCCCTCCCCAGCACTTGGTGACCGGACCTGAAGTCCGTCAGGGAATCGATTGTGCCTCTCTCTCCCAGGTTCAGTGTCAGATTTATCACGTTGTTATTCAATACGACGAAATCGCCCCTCAACGAGATCGAGGCCCCATTCCACATGGGCGGGGAAGTGCCGTTGATCAGGGTGAAAGTTCGGTAGCCGATGGAGGGTATGTCCCTCGCATAGAATGCAAGTGAGACGTTCTTGGTATGTCCGTTATCCGTTTCCGATAGGATCTGCGTTGGCAGGTTCTCGTCCCCATCTACGACGCCGATGGAGTTCCAGGTCGCGGGGACCTCCACGAGAGCGCACACGGTCTCCGAACGATTGTGGGACAGGGGGTTGAATACGACGATCTGGTAACTGCCATTCCCCGCGGCGAATTCCGTGATCGTCTCGATCACCCCCTCGAATAGTGATCTGGTCCCATCCTCCACCTCTTCGAATCTGGGCCATTCGCTTGAGAGCCAGGTGGAATCGGGGCTTGTGCCGGTGATCGTATCGTGGTGATGATTCATGGACGCGAGCCACCTCAATTCGTCAGCCTCCTCGATCTTGCCCCGCAGGTCCGAATCCAAGTAGCGTAAGATCGGCAAGTACTTGTCGAACGTCGTCAAGTAGTACTCGGATAACCTCTCGGAGGCCCTCCCCTGGGGCCTGGTGCCATAGAATCCCTGCCAGAGGGGGTTTATGTCGACGGCCAAGCTTGGGATCTTGTCGAGTTCGTGCGATACGACCCTATCGAAGAACTCCTCGGGAGTGCCGACCACCAAACCAACGCCCGTCTCCCCCAGGTATTCACCGTTCCACCTGTCCGCCAGTTGCGTCAGGGTGTTGCTGAAGTCGACGAAATCGGCCCCCACCAGCAACAAGAGCGTCGTCGATCTCGTCCGGCCCTCCAGCGCGTCGACGAGGTTCAGCAGCCTATCTTTCACGGAACTCGGATCTTCGACATCCCTGAGGAAATCCCCCTCCCAATATCCCAAGTTGTATGTCAGGACCTTGGTGGAATTGTCGACCGGACTGATCCACCAGAATATGAGGGGGAGGTTTTGGTCCTGCCCACTTCTCCCTATGTAGAGGCATCCGTAGCCGGATTGAGTCAGTATTATGGGGAGCGAGGGCGAGTGCCCAAATGGATCGCACTGCATTGAAACGGACGAAGGGGACATGCCCAATGTCCCGTTGACCCATCGATGCCCCATGAAGATGTCCCAGACGATTCCGGGTTCCGTGACCAGATTCGTATCCGGCTACGTCACCATTCCGCCAGCGAGGCTTATCCTCCCGCTCCTTGCAAGTCCGGCGAAGGTGAGCCGCTCATCCCCGTTGGAGTGCTCATAGAAATACCTGACGAAGGCGAGGGTGTCCGCGGCGAAGGTCAGATTATCCTGCTCGGACAGATCCGCCATCCCCCTTGAGATGATCTGATACACCCTCTCCGAGGATTGGTTCCAAGGCATCCACCAGTCCGGGTCCCAGTGACTGTAGGGAACCAGAAAGATGACTACCTCGGCATTATCGAGAACGTAGTCCTTGGATATATTCAGTATGAAATATTAATGGCGATAGTCTTGGCCATAGGAATAAGCCGATAAACACGGATATGCCGATGATTAAGAGGCAGAGCATGAATTGCTGATCGGGATCTTTACCCGCGTTGGGCATTACGAGGGCTACTCATCGAGGGCATATAAAAATCTCCTACAAGCCCAGACGTGAGGCTGCGCTCGCAAAGGATAATCTCTAAGGACCTTTTTCACAAACTCGCTTTTTCGTTAAATATGGTGCTTTGGAGCTTGAATCGATCAGAACCTGCCATTGAGCGCCTCAGTTACAACTCTCGATAAAACCTCCATGGCCCAGACCTTGTTTAACCTCATGCATCCAACAACTCGGGCGAATTCAGTACCTCACCTGTGATAATGCCAAGAAGTGAATGTTTATATATGCATATGCACATAGTATTATTCATGACGAAGATAATATCCCTCTCTGAGGACGCGTACAGGACCCTGAAGAGGATGAAGATGGGGAACGAGTCATTCTCAGACGTAGTCATCAGGATTACAAGGGAGGGGGGAACGAGATCGCTCTTGGAGAGCGCAGGCAAATGGGAGGGGGACGACATAGGGAAGATATTCAAGGAAATCCTCAGCGAGAGGGAGAAGGCCGCCTCCAGAAAGGTTCGGATATAAATTTGGTATGCCTAGATACTGACATATTCGTATCGCTGTTGAGAGGCGATAAGGAGGCCATCGAGTTCGTGAGTAAGCTGGAGAAGGCCAACCAGCCCATTAGAACGACCATAATCACGGCGTACGAGTTACTTAAGGGAGCAGGGGCCTCCTCCATGCCGGAGAGAAACCTGGCCAGGGTCAGGGACTTGATCTCAAGCGCCAGGGTGTTGGGCTTGAGCTATGGAGCATGCGAAGAGGCATCGAGGGTATACGCGGGCATGAAGAGAAAGGGAAAAACGATGAGTGAATTCGATCTGCTCATCGCCGCAATAGCCATGTATAACGATGACATACTGATTTCAAGGGACGAACATTTTAAGCTCGTTGAAGGCCTTACGCTTCGAACTTGGTAGTTAATGGGAAGCTTGTTCCATATAAGGGTTCACATACTTTCGCCTTTTGTTATCTTTGAAGAACCAGTAATGAAGTAGCATGGAATTCGATAATGAGGAGTTCCTGTCAGTGCAGATCTGGTTCAACCTCACGGCAACGACGGTTGCGCAAAACCCGACAGAACGGATAATTGTCGGTAGCCCAGAGGGCCCTCTTTTAGCGAGCTTTCATGTCGCCCCGGGCGCACTCAATATGTATGCCAACTATATGCGGTCAAGATTCTATCCTAAAGGATATTCGCTTACCACAAGATTTATGTATTACTTTCTATATAAGTATTACAGGCGAAATTAAGTATGATTAAAGTCGTTAGCGTGACAAAGAAGGGGCAGGCGACAATACCCAAGGGCATCAGGGAGAAGCACGGAATAAAGGATAAGGTCGTCATAATCGATGGAAAGGGAGGAATCCTGCTAAAACCGCTACCTAAGCCAGATGAGGATCTAGGATCCTTGAGGGATCTTTTCAAAGGTAAGGACGCGAAGACGCTATTATCGGAGGCCAGGGAGGAGGAATTCGAAAAGGAGAAGAGATTGATCAAGAATGCCAAAACCTAAGGTCGTGTTCGATTCGGAGGCAATTTTAGCTTTTTACCTCGGGGGGAAAGGCAGCGAGTTCGTAAAGGATCTTCTAGATACAATCCAAAAGGGAGGGGCAGATGGCTTTTTAAACATAATCAATCTGGCTGAGGTATATTATATCCTATACAGAGCTGATCCAGAAATAGCTGAAGAAAAGGAGGAAAGCCTCCGCCTATACGGGTTGAAAATCATGCCTGTGGACGATGATGCGTTGTGGCGCGAAGCTTCAAGAATCAAAGCTAAGTACACGCTCTCGCTCGCAGACGCCTTTGCCGCAGCGACCGCCAAGACACTTAAGGCCAAACTTATCGTCGGCAGCGATGAAGAGTTTAAGAAAATTGGTGTTGCGTTGACTGCGATTAGAAAAAATGGGAAATGAGATTGGACGGCACGGACGGAGTGGGTGACATCGCTAAATGCATATGAGGTCGTAAAGAAAGGCTCGGATTATTTTAATAAATTTTCATGCAGATCTCAAAAGGCCTTTCGAGGCTCTAGACATCCTACTCGATGAAAGCAGACTTGGAAAATCTTGACAAACCCCGAGCATAGATGGATGACGAGAAGTACAAACCATTATCGAAAGGGATGTCATACCGAAACCAATCAGAGGCGAAGATACTGCTGACAATGAGGCCTTTGCTAGTCCAAGGGGCCATTGTAGGTTTTTAAATAGGGGGCTGGCAATCCATGGAAAAGATTAAGTTATGCTTGTCTACATATGTAGACAGGTATATGTCTCCTGCGAGACCTCGAAATCCGACCATAGCCGCCCTGATCCTCAGGATAGTGGATGACCTGGGTGATAGGGTATCCTTTAGGGCAGTTTGGCTGGAGGCGCGGAAGCGAGGGGTTCTCAGTCGTGACCGTGCCGTTCGTGGTTATCTGGATCTGTTGCTGGCCGCTGGGTTACTCTCCGTTAAACGCGTGAGAATGAAGGCACCTTATCCAAAGGAGGTCTATAAGGTAACTGGGCGTAAACCAGTTGTCTTCGCCGGCCTACGATGTCTACAGTACTATGGGTTAACTTGGGAGTCAAAGGAGAACGACCTCCTACCCATCGCGTCGGATTTGGAGGGAGTCATGAGAGGTCACATATTCCAGCTTGGTGGAAGGATGATCGTCATAGCCAGCCTCGAGGACTGCCTGATTTATGTACTTAGACATGACGCCAAAAGGGGAACGGGACACACGGAGTTGGTGGCAGCAATGCTCACTACGAGATCTGTGGATCTTCCATACTTGTTGCGCAAGGCTGATCAGTGGGGGCTCGGCAAAACGGTCAGGTTCCTCCTGAAGAGGCTCGAGAGGTTCTTCGGATCTAGGCCGGAGGTTGAGGACTTGGTCACCTTCATCTCCGTTAGAGAGAAGTTCCTACGTATAATGCGAAACTATGCAAGCCACGGGGTTGACCAGCTCATTGAGGAAGACGGCAGGGGAACACTAGGCCTCCAAATCGTGAGATCCCTCAGCGACGATGACATACTGGCTGCAGCTGGCAAGCAATCAGGTGCTAGGGGATGAGGAGACCGACCGACATCAGGGCTCCCCCAGAATTGTGGATTCCGGTGTTGAGGGAGTCCTATACCTTCCTCAGAGGGTGCGGGGTGGGCGATCTACTTCTATATGGCTCTCAAGCCATGTCCGTATACATGCGATATCCACTCAGAAGCAAGGACATCGACTTAGTCAGCACCCAGATGCGACCGCAACTGTTGGACGAGTTGACGAAGCGACTCGCCCGCTTCTCTGAGACAAGCCCCAGGAACACAGTCATGACCCGCTCCACGGATAATGGTCTAGCGAGGACCTACTCCGTTTACCTCAGGATGCGAGGTTATCCGCTAATTGTGGAGATCTTCGATACCGTATTGGCTGGGAGAAAGCCAAAGATCCTCTGGCCTCATATTAGAACGGTGCGCCGGTGGGATATGGAAATTTACACCCCCACTCCGGAGGCCATTGTAGCATTGCGGCTCTCGTTCAGCCCTCCGGAGCGCATCAGCCGGCTAAACGCCATAAGGCTCAATCGCTTTATCAAGGCAAGGGAACGTAAACTCAACTTCAAACGGATCCTGAAAATCCTAGAGGAATGGGGGACTCGCGAACTCGTTTGGGATAACCTGAAAGAACTCCATGGTCGACATAAGATGCACATACTGCACGACAGCGATATCGATGCCCGAATTCGTAACCTCCCTAAAAACCGATTCAGGGCATCTCGATGCGCATCTTGGAACTAACTAACCAAAGGCATATGAAGTCGTAAAATAAAGTGGGAATGGACCACCGTGCGTATAAGCATCCTTGTTCATGCTCATTGGGATTCTCGTGTGGTTCGATCAGTACAGGCAGGATTATGCCTTTTCGATCTCAGACCTTTTTGACAGCAGGATACACCACGAAAAAATCATTGTAGCTGCATTCATCTTCGCCGTTTCCATTTCGGTTTGGGATGATCCCATACACCCTCTCCGAGGATTGGTTCCAAGGCATCCACCAGTCCGGGTCCCAGTGACTGTAGGGGACCAGGAAGACCACTTCCTTGGCGTTATCGAGGACATAGTCTCTGGAAATATTAACGGCAATGTTGCCAGTATGAAATATCAATGGCGATAATTTTGGCCATATGAATAAGGCGAGGAACACGGAGATGCCGATGATGAGGAGACAGAGCAGGAATTTCTGATCCAGATCTCCATCCGCGTTGGGCATTACAAGGGCCACTCGTTGAGGGCATATAAATCCCTTACAATCTCGGATATGAGGTTGCGCCCGTAAAGGACAACCCTAAGGTCCTTCTCCACAAACCGGGTTTTTTCGTTTAATATGATGCCTTGGAGCTTTAACTGGTCAGGATTAAGTTATCTTGACGAGGTTGGATGTGAATAATCTTGCCTTCTCTGGCGGCTGCACATGGACCTCGAATGGGTCCCTTATTCCAGCCTTCCAGAGTTCAAGATATACCTTGGCGGATTCGGCCACCGTAAGTATGAGCACATCTATGTCGCTCGAATACGCGTACCTCTTTTCTGCAACCGATCCGAAAAGGTACAGTTCGGCCCTATCGTCAATTTTTTTTTATAACGTCCTTAATTGTCTGCAAGTATTCATTCAGGTTGTTAAAGGCTTCTCTTCTCTTAATGGCCATCTCGATGATGATCTCATGAGACATTTCTCATCGTCTCCTCGACGGCCTTCCTCAATTTCTCCACTTCTTCCTTCCTGAACTCTCTAGTTACGTATCTCGATGAGATGTACGCGTCTTCTAGCATGCCCAGTTCCAACAGGTATTTATCAAGCGTGTCTTTTAACCTGCCACTGAGCTCTTCAGTTACAACTCTCGATAAAACCTCCATGAGTGTTCTCACGCTGTGAGTTCGAGGATAATCTACGCCATTCTCCAACAGCCTCGCTATGAGGAACAGCTGCAAGGATTGCTCCAGACTGAAAGCGGCAAGGCTGAAAAAGCCAGCATTCGTTTGATATTTCGCAGTTTCTATGAACTCCTTCGACCTGCTGAGTAGATGTTCTATCTCATCCCTGCGGGACATTCCTCATGAACCCTATCATACATTGAACCGCCTTCTTTATAACGGTTCATAGTATATATGGGAAAAGGGACAGATCCGTCCAGTGTAAAACATTTATAATGTAATGCCTGTCTTACTTAATTAGCCAAATAACATGTCAGAGATAGCTGTCGTCCGTCTTAGTTCAAAAGGTCAGGTCGTCATACCGAAACCAGTCAGAGGTGAGCTTGGCCTGAAGGAAGGAGATCGGCTATTAGCGTACGCAAAGGGAGGGTTGCTGGTCATGCGAAAGGTAGGGAGGGAAGCGAGTATACTTTCCGTTCTAGCTGCCAGCTCTAGGAAGAAGGTCGCCACTTTTAAGTTGAGCCGGAGGGAAGTCGAGAGGACAATTGAGGAGATGAGGAAGGGAAGAAGGAAAGAAGCTCAGAGTGGTCTTTGATACAAACGTACTCGTTTCTGCTTGGCTCTGGGAAGGAAATAAATCCAAGATCGTGGAGTTGGCTGAAAGAGGAGTCATATTAGGCTACAGTTCGCCAAAGTTTAATTCATCCAGGCGCGAGCAATCCTCGACGAGGAAATATAAGGAAGGTATGGCAGCCCGATAGGGAAGGGGTGGTGAAAACGAAGATAGTGGCCAAATACAGGAGCAGATGTAGAGTCTGTGGGGGAACAATTGAGCCGGGAGAACAGATAGAATGGGAGAGTGGGAAGGGCTCAGCTCACTTGGAATGCGCGAAGAGCGAAGATAACAAAGGGAAACCCGAAGAAC
>Ga0315280_10004227_pt1 | contig 21377 bp, 15 predicted proteins | sample YL17G06_40_MG_FD_203697 | JGI IMG/M metagenome (GOLD analysis project Ga0315280, IMG submission 203697) | Sediment microbial communities from Yellowstone Lake, YNP, Wyoming, USA - YL17G06_40 | ecosystem: Environmental > Aquatic > Freshwater > Lake > Sediment | place: USA: Wyoming | collected...
TGCCATTATCCGTCACTTGAGTCACAGGTGATGGGACTAACCATCATAACCTCTGTATCAGCATAAAGTTATGAAACTTTAGCACAGTTCTCCTTTTAACCCTTGCCTTTTCGCTTTTACCTTTTTAATTTTACTTATGCCGTTTCTGCGGGTATAATAAAGTTGTGGTTAGTGTCACGGTTTTCAGACCAGCGAGTTGTTAATTCGTAGTTCACGGGTATTGATGAACCATGAACAACGAACAATCAACTAAAATTAGGGAGGCAGGATGGATGTAAACTTGATTCTATTCAAAAAGGACGGCTCACAAAAGGCCTTTCCTTTGCCGAGCAATATTACGGTAATTGGTCGGCGTCGCGGTTGTGACCTGCGCATCCCTCTTAGCTCTGTCTCCAGAAGGCACTGCCAGATAAGCTGTAACAAAGACACCTTGGAAATTAGCGACCTCGGGTCGCGCAACGGCACTTATCTAAACAATAAACGTATAGATGATGAAACAACTGTCCGGGCAGGCGACTATCTCAGAATTGGTCCTTTAACATTTTTACTACAGATAGATGGCCAGCCTAAAGAAATTGTCCCGCCACAGCGGCCTAAATCTGTCTCTGGTCCGCCAAAAGCGGAAAAAAAGGAAAAACCGGCGCCAAAGGCCCCGGCAGAAGAGGATAGCTTCGTTGACCTCGAAATCAATGAGTCCGACAAATCTGACAAGTCCGATTCTTTTCTGGACGTGCTGAAAGACCTCTAAACAACCGACCTTTGGGCGGGTCGCAATACCGCTGGCGTGAAGCCGGTATTAAAATGTGTGCCTGATTTTTTGAACATTCTCTTGGCGCTGTGTGTGCCGATAAGTTATATTAATACGAAATACGCGGATTTTTTATCTTCGGTATTTGTGGCATGGGAGAGCTTATGCCGGTATTGGAGTTAATCCAAATCTTTCTGCCGGGTTCGGCGTGCTTATCGGCACGGACGGTCGATTCTGTCCTATCTGCGCCTGCACTATCCTTTAGCCCGATTAAACTCGCCTGTCTGGTGATATGGTTTTACCTGTGCCTTTATTTCGTGCAGCGGGTTGAATTCAGTCCGCTGGTGCCAAAACAGTATAAATCTATTGCAAATATCATTACCCTTTTCACAGGCCCGATACTTTTACTTACACTGCTAATAGCCGATACTGTAAAAAAGACTTCCGCGAACGAAGGTGCTTTTTTAGAGATAATAAAACACCAGATACGAAATGTCTTTAGCAATATCCGCCGCACTGAATCGAGAGACGATGAAGACGTCCCGGCAATAAAACTGCTCGATTCATCAGGTAAAACCATAGATGAAATATACGGGCATGGTCACGGCAAACGGCCGGACAGCAAGATTCTCAACCTGACGGAGAGAGTTATCGCCGATGCTCTCGACCAGCGAGCCAGCGATATCCTGATCGACCCAAAGGACGAAGCAATATACACAATCAGACTGCGAATAGACGGCGTTCTAAGAATAGTGAATGAACTGAACGCTGAAACCTGCAGAGCAGTCATAAACAGCGTCAAAGCTGTTTCGAGTATGGATATTTCCGAGAAGAGAAGGCCTCAGGATGGCGCTTTCATCGCAAAGAGGGGTAAGAGGACAGCTTCTTTTCGAGCTGCCAGTGCCGGCGTGCTCAATGGGGAAAAATTGGCGCTCAGAATTCTCAACCAGGATGCGGGCACCTTCACGCTGTCCGATGTAGGGCTTACGGAAAAGCAACTTTCGATAATCGAAAGTGTAATAAAAAAACCATCGGGGATGGTGCTTATCTGTGGTCCGACCGGCAGCGGCAAAACCACAACGATGTACGCTATGCTCAACCAGATAGACCGGTTCACACGGAATGTTATCACGATAGAAGACCCTGTGGAGGCTTTTCTGCCCCAGGCAAGCCAGATTGAAATTAATCCGAAAGCTGATATTACCTTTGCAAAGACTTTGCGCAGCGTCCTCAGGCAGGACCCTGATGTAATATGTGTGGGAGAAATACGCGATGAGGAAAGCGCAGAAATTGCGCTTCGGGCGTCGCAGACCGGCCATCTTGTGCTGGCAACATTACACTGCGACAGCAACACCGCAGCGCTAATTCGGCTGCTCGATTTAGGGATATCGCCTCTTTTACTTGCGTCAGGGCTTAGTCTGTTGGTCTCACAGCGGCTGCTTCGTGTGCTTTGCGAGCACTGCAAAAAGCCCGCCCAACTATCCCAGGGTCTGATTGAGGAATTCGAGAAAAAGGGTATAGAATATGGAAATATGTTCCAGGCCGAGGGATGCCGCTGCTGTAGCAGAACCGGCTATTTCGGAAGGATAGCGGTCTGCGACCCGCTGCTTATAACCGACCAGCTAAAGGCCGATATTGCAAACAACAAGGCCCTGATTACAGAGTTGAAAACCGAAGGTGTAAGAAAGGACAAGTTCAATATGAGGAAAGAAGGATTGAAAAAGGTGGCATCCGGAATTACAACTCTTGAAGAACTCAAAAGAATGGTGGGATAAAACTTATGATATTCTGGGCAGGCATATTAGTGGGTGCATGTTTCGCATACTTCACCTCTAAAATAGGGTTCTATCAGACCTGGGCAATGGTGTTTAACATCGTAGTATCGATTTACCTGGCTATTTTTTTAACGCCCGTGATTGCCGATGCCATTCCCGCAGCCACAGATACCGCGTATGGTTACGCTTTGATTTTGACAGCCATTGCAATAGGGTCGCTTGTGATTTTGCAGGGTATAACATACACGCTTTTTACAGGGCAATTCAGCGTTACATTTCCAAAGGTATTTAATTCGGTCGGCGGCGGCATTCTGGGCTTTTTAGCCGGATTTCTTGTCTGGAGTTTTCTGGCAGTGGTAGTCTCGACAACGCCGGCTTCGGCGAATAGCACCGCTCAGACCATCGGTTTTGGCAGGAAGGTTGAGCAAACCAATGTACCTTACATATCCTGGTGGTGCAATCTGGTCAATACCATGACCGCTTCCGAGGATAGTACCCCGCAGGAAGTCATCAACGCCCTGCTGGCTGGCGGCGAGAAGAAAAGAGCGGACAAAGGTATCAGGCGAGGAGGGCCGAACAAGCCAACTGAACCGAATAGTACCCAGAAACCTCCTGCCGAGAAAAAACAACGCAGCCGGTCGAAAGGTATCGACCTTGAAGATATTTGAGATAGCCGAACGGCTGCAGAAAAGAAGTTCGTATGAAACCAAGGATGGTAATAGGTGGCGTAGTATTGATCGCCGTTAGCATTGCTGTTTGTAGTTGGGCTTCACAAAAGACAGAAAGCGTCCGCTGGAAGCATCTATCGACAGTAACGGGCGACCTGCCCAAACCTAATAACGGCGACCAGCAGACATCGAGTCTGGTACTGGATATTGACAAGGACGGTGTCAACGACCTTGTTATCACGGAAAGGACAAAAGCACCTTCGGTTCTATGGTATCGCCGCTCCTCAAATGGCTGGATAAGATTCATCGTCGATAATGAGCCTCTCCATATCGAAGCTGGAGGCGACTTCCACGATATTGACTCAGATGGTGACCTCGATATAGTCTTCGCAGGCGACTGGCAAAATAACAAGGTCTGGTGGTGGGAAAATCCACATCCGAACTATGAGCCAAACACTCCCTGGAAACGCCGCGAAATCAAAAACTTCGGCGCAAATAAGCACCACGACCAGATATTCGGGGACTTTGATGGTGACGGGAAAGCAGAACTTGTATTCTGGAACCAGGGCGGCTGTAAATTATATATCGCCGAAATCCCCGATAAGCCCAAAGACACCGCATCCTGGCAGTGCACAGAAATCTATTCCTACAGTGGTGACAATGAAATGGAGCAGCGAGGGACATATCCCGGCTTCAAAGCCGTCAACGAGCACGAGGGACTGGCCAAAGCAGACATCAATGGCGATGGAAAAATCGATATAGTCGGCGGAGGCCGATGGTTCAAACACACCAGCGGAACCACCTACACACCAAACATCATCGATGCCGGCTACGCATTTTCGCGCTCAGCAGCAGGACAATTGATTAAAGGCGGCAGACCCGAAGTAGTCCTGGTCGTAGGAGATGGCTGGGCGCCGCTTATGATGTATGAATGGAAAAAAGGGGTCTGGGTGAGCAAAAAACTGATTGATGAGGTGGACTGCGGCCACTCATTGGACGTCATTGATTTCAACGGCGACAGCAATCTCGATATATGGCTGGCAGAGATGCGCCTCAACAATGGAAATCCCGATGCGAAAAATCTAATTTTGTTGGGTGACGGCAAAGGAAATTTCCAAACAATAGAAGTATCAAGCGGTATCGAGCTGCACGAATCCAAAATCGCAGACCTTGATGGAGATGGAGATTTAGATATCCTGGGGAAACCCTACAACTGGCAATCCCCCCGATTGGACATCTGGCTTCAAGAACGTCGCCCGTGACTCGTCTCTCGAATTACCGGTCATGGTTCACAGTGGACCTGCTGAAGGGCAGGTCGAACAAGGACCGGCTGGGAATGGGCCGCCCGGACAGGTTTCGCAGCCGAGAGTCGAGGGCTTACTTCGACCTACTGAAAAGCCGGAGAACAGCTTTTGCAAATTCGGTCCTTTGCACTTTTCACAAATATGTTTATGACTTCCTGTCCTTTTCTCCAGGAACTCCATCGTATGACCGCAGTCGCTGCACTTGTATTCAAATATCGGCATTTTCAAACCTCAGCACAGTACTTTAACTACTTCTCTATCGGCATCTTCTCGCCCGGCCTGAGAAAAACAATCTCCCATTTGGAAACCCCTGCCACGAAAAGCCGTGCGCTCCTTCCAGCCAATTTGTCGGTCTCGTGCTTTGCCGTGTCCAGCCCTGCCACCTGCGGATACCATTTCGATTTCTCAAGCGCATTCGCATCCAGAATCTTTAACGGTCGTGTCCAACTGCCCGGCTCACCAAGGTTGGCGTTAAAGCTCACATAAATCCCTTCCTGCGTCCAATCCTTATCTTTTGCGCGATTGAGCAGCATCACCCACACATTCAAGTAAGTATTATAGTGAATGGAAGGTCCCCAGAACGCATCGGCATCGGGGCGGTGCCAATCAATGGTCGCAGAAAAAATCGGCGTAACGTGCCCGCCGAGGCCCGGCTCATTCCATGCCCCTCGATACCACTTGAAGACCTTTCCTTTCGGAGCATCACGGTCTTGGTATCTCATCCGTGCCACGGCTACGCCCTGTTCGGCCTTGTCCTTGTGATAGGTGCTTATAAAAAAGTACAGGTGCTCTTTCTTGTTATCCGCAATCACAAAGAAGTCGCCATTGCCGCCCACAAAATACTTGTTGGCCGATTCCATATCGTTGGAACCAGCCGGCGATTCAAGAATTATACCCAAATCCCGCCATGTAAGACCATTATCTGTCGAGACCATTTCGCCGATTCGTGGCGCCGTCCTGTTAGCCAGCGGCGGCTCGTTGTGGTACCACATATAGAGCTTCCCATCATCGGCCTTGTGTGTTGACTCAATCCAGCGTCCGCCCATAGTCCAGCCCTTCTCGTTGTCGAAGCTGACCCGTTGTGAGGGCTGGCTGAGGCCAAAAAGGTCTGGCCCTGATACGCGAAACGGATGCCCCGTCGAGTAAAACATATACATAGTGTCCCCATCCCAGTGCGCGGGGCTGCTGCAATCAATGTCCCCTGCTGCATTTGGGTCCATCCCTTTATGTATCACGCCGGGAAACTGGACCTGTGGGGCACTGCGTATAACGACCCGCCCACCGGCAGGCCCACCTTCCCCCCCTTCAGCAGGCCAAAAGGCAGGCAAACAGACAATCAGAAACACAATCCTACTAAAAGCAGACAATTTAACTGTTTTCATACTGCTCGCTTCCCTTCCTTCGCCATGCGTCCGTCCCAGGCAAAGAGAACAGAATGAGTTTACCAACCTAACTTCGGACGTTCAATAGGATTCCCTCTCGGATTGGTGATTCGTGACCCATGACTTGTGAACCGTGGCCCAACGTTCGGGCCACGAGCGACACTACCCTTATCGGATCCACCTTCGGCAGAAACAATGAACCACGAGCCACGGGGCACGAGCGACGAACTCCAAACGTTATTCAGGAAAACAATAATTCGAGGAGATGGTCCTGCTGCGAGTAGTCCGGGACAATGATGTGCGCGCCGGCTTTTACAAGGCGGGTGCGCTTTTCGATATTCAGGCCGTGCCTGCGAATCTCATCGCTTGCAATGCCTATGGCAATCCCATCTCGCTTGCGAGATTCCCGCATCTCAACAGGGCCGTCGCCGAAGACCGCCAGCTCCGGGCCCTGCAGATTATTTTCTTTCATTATCCTTTCGATAACCATTTTTTTTGAATACTTGGTGACATCACCAAGTGCCCCGTAGATGCCGCCGTCAAAAAAATGGGCATAACCAAGCGCTTTCGTCTCGGCGATGACATCCTGGTGGTCCGTTCCGCTTGCAAGATAAAGTTTTATACCCCGTGCCGTGAGGGCCTGTAGGAATTTTAACGCACCTTTGATTGTATAGTCGCTGATGTCGAGTTCACTGCGTTTGAACTTTGCGATTCGCTGGTTGACAAGCTCCATCAGGGCATCGTTGTAAATCCCTTTGTAGCCGAATTTATCAAGGATTCTGTCGGGCGGGACAATGCCGAACTCCCTGACCATCTCAACAAGGGCCTCCATCTGGATAATCGTCTCAATGCCGGTGGATTTATCTATGTATTCGAGGACGCGGTTTCGGACTTTATTGTAGAGCGTTTCGTCAGCGGTTTTGTATTTATCGCCGAGGATGGCCTTAATCATCACCGGCGCCATTATCTGTTCCCAGCCCTGCCTTAGAGTGCTTATGGTGCCATCGTTGTCAAAGACTGCATACTTTATCCTTCCCAGCGGTATGGATTCGTAGCACAGCTCTATTTCCGTGTCACCAAGGTAATGTGCCCGGCGGCGGTCTTCGGCAAGCTCCGGCTGGTAAATATAGTCGGCGTCCTTGCCAAGCGCCAGGATTTCCTCACCCGATGCAGTGCCTGTCTGAAATAATTTCTGAACCGTCACGCTGGCGGCAAAGTTGGCAAATTCCGCCGCCTCGGCAGGAGATATTCCTGCGCCCAGACACAAGGCCAGTGCACTGGTCACTGTGTCACCTGCTCCGACAGGGTCAAGCTTTTTGAGCAACTGGATGCCGGGTATCTCATAAACGCCTTTCGAGTCGGCGGCTATGATACCTCGCGGACCGCGTGTAAGAAACACCGGCTTATTAAATTGCCGATAGAGATTCTCGGCGTATGTTTTCACATCCGCCGATGTAAGAATATCGTCCGGTTTGACATCAATTCCGTTCAACCGGGCCGCTTCGAGCTGGTTTGTCTTACGGTAGATGTGTTTGAATTTGCGACCGTAGTGCCTTGAATCGAGCAAAATTACTTTCTTGGAAAACTGCGGGAAAAGCACGTTGGCCTGGTCGATGAAAGATTCATTCGTGATGCTGCCGGGGACCTGCTGGTTGACAATCAGGACATCGGCAGCTTGCAGGGCATTACGGATGCCTTCCAGCAGAAGCTGGTCGGTCTGCTTGGTGCGTTTATTGAAAAAACCGAAATCAATCCGGGGCTGTTCATTACCTTCAAGATATGGCTTACCGAATGTCACGGTGTCAAAATTTTCCTTCTGAACAACCAGATAAGTTGTATCAACGCGCAGGTCGTGAAGCTGGCGCGTCAGTTCTCTGCCGAAGATGTCGTCTCCGATAACGCCTATGACCTGAATGGCTGCCGGCTCAAGTGCGGCAAGATTGGCAACAACGTTCGATGCTCCGCCAAGGGAATAATAATGTCTGCCAACCGCCCGCCCTTGCAGACCGGTCTCGGCAGATTGTTCGGAGCCGTGAGGGTCGAGCAGCCAGTAGGCATCCAGACAAAAATCACCATAGACCGCAACCCTGACTTTTTTGATTCGAGCTACGATTTCCTTGATACGTTCTTCCTTCATCGTTTTACACTTTCTGGTTGCAGCTTATCCAGAATCTTTTTATACAACAACGGAAACGTTTGTTTCTGGTCACCCTGTATATAAAAACCCTCACCGGCAAAGGCCTGCGGAATTCGCGTTACGATGCTCTTCTGGTCGCGGAAGTAATAACCCTCGGAAAATTCATCCGTCATCTGACTGGGGTCATAATCACGGAGGTCAAAGTCTGCCGTGATAATACTATTCGGCGGACTGCCTGAGCTGGCAGCCATTGAGACAGCCTTAAGGAGAACCTCCGGGCCGGTGACAGCACTCCCGATATTTAACACCACACCGCCGTCCGTCAATCTGGTTATCTCGTTTGTGTATATCAGAAAATCTCTGCCGGAGCAGCCGCCCTTGGCCTGGCCATCGAAAGATGGATGCTGGTCGGTCACGTCCGCGCCAATTCCAACGTGAATGGTAAAGTGAACATTATTCTTGTAGCAGGCTGCTATAACGCTGACTTCCGGATGCAGGAACTTGCGCGGCGAATCGTCTTTCCCAACCGTCACAAGAACCTCGTTGCGGAAACTTTCGTCGCATATCATTTTGCCAAGCGACTCGCCGAAGCCAAGCTTGCGCTGGTTACCTAAAGATAAGGCGCAATTAATGTATGCAAATTCGTAGGCCATTCCGAACAGCCCCTTGCCGAGCGAGTCGGGGACATATTCGCTGGTCTGGCCTATCAGTGCCAGTTCAAAATCGTGAATGGCCGTTGAGCCGTTGCCGGCTACGAGACTGACAATATGTCGGTTCACAAGGTCAACAAGCAGAGGCCCCAGGCCATTTTTTATTAAGTGTGCGCCGGTAAATAGAACTACAGGCTTGCCGGCCTTTCGAGCAGAGATAACAGCCAGTGCAATCGTCTCAATGTCACTGCGAGTTTTATCTGGTATATCTATGGCAATACCGGCAATGTGTGCCGGGAATACAAGGTCCTTAAGTGTCACTTTATTTATGCGCGTGCTTATCGGATACGTATTGATTCGACCAGGGTCAAAGACGTTGTACTTACCGTTGTAGTCCATACGTGGCTCTCTACCGTTTGATTTTTGCAAGCAGCCTTTCAAGCCGCTTTATGCACTCTACCATACAACGGATGGTGTGATAATTGACCTTCCAGGAATGGCTCATGTGCGTCCAGATGGGAACACCTTCTCTTGTCGTCAGCGGCCACCACTCCCCTACCGGATGATTTATCATTTTGTCGAAAACAAACCGGTGCACATTTTCGTATGCCGGCCAGTATCGCGGCCCGAACCGCAGGCACGCCTCAAGCATTCCAATCATAACCTCCGCCTGCTGCCAGAACTCTTTCTCCATATCATAAACGCCGCCCGCGTGCGGACCCTCGACATACACCCCGCCGTATTCCCAATCGATGCCGTTCTTCATTCCGTGGTCCATCGACTTTTTTATAACTTTTTTATATTGCTCAAAGAAGCCATCGCCCAGAATGTCCGTCGCGTGTGCAAGTAACCAGGCAAACTCAACATTGTGCCCTGCTGAGGTATTGTCCTCAGCGTGTGCCTTTTTTCCGCCTTCGGCAAACCGGTCCCAGCCCCATACAATGTCAAACTTTATCTGCGGCGCGACCTTCCAGTCCGCCCAGAACTGCGGTATGCCGGTGCCATACTTTCGATGCAGGATTCTCTTAAGCAAAATCTCAATATCTTCTATCAGTGTCCTGCGGTGGATGCTTTGGCGGCTGCATTCATAGAGGTTGGTAAATGCCTCTATCAGATGCATGTGCACATCGAGGGTCTTTCTGTCACCGCCCTTGTTGCCCGGGCCGCACAGCTCCCAGTTACGCTCGAACATCTCAAAATACCCGCCGTACATTGTGTCGGCACAATGCTTCTTAACAAGGTCGAATACCTTCTCGGCATATTCCAGACCTCGCGGGTCGCCTGTTGACATCGTATATTCGCTGAGGCAATACATCGCAAAGCTAAGACCGTAAAGGATTTTCTTGTCGATGGTGACATTGCCTTTGCGGTCGAGCATCCAGTAAAAGCCGCCATACCGATTGTCCCACATCTTGCTGATAAGAAAATCAACGCCATACCTGGCAAACTCTGCGCACTTGCCGCCGCCATAGCCGGCCCGATGTGCAGCAGACATCGAATAAACGGTGCGGGTCTGGGAGATTAAGGATTTTTCATCCGTGCCGGCGTCTTTGCCGTCTTTGTCGAAGTGTGTGATAAAGCCACCGTTCTTGTCGTCCTTACATCGGTTCAGCCAGAACGGCAGCAATTCTGTAGTCAGATGTTTCTTGCACTCCTCTAAACAGCCGGTTACTTTTTCCTTGTTTATAGCCATTTTGAAATCCTTTCATTCAGTCTTTAGACCAGCATTTGCAATGATAGCGTATAATAACAAAAACGCCCGTCTTCATCAACGGGCACTTTTACCACAAAGGCACCAAATCACAAATTACCTGATTTGCTAATACCCTAAATCACAATTAACCAATTAACTAATTAACTATTCCCTCCGCTTTCTCTGCGGCTATTTTATCTCGTTTAATCCGTGTAAATCTGTGTTAATCCGTGTCCCTCTAACTTTTCGCCTGGTCGAGGATGAGGTCTTTGACCTTCTGGCTGGGTAGATTCAAAGCACCATAAGCAGCGGCGGCGGCACTGCGAAGCGCAGGGTCGGTCTGGTCGGAGCTTATAAGAGCGTAAATGCCATCGAGCATCTGGTCGATGAGCATATTGGCGTTTAATTTGGCCGAGGTAGCAAGTGACTCAAACGCCGATATCCGCACCTCAAGACCATTATCGGTATTTAGTGCCATTGCCGCAATTGCCCTCTGGGCATCAGGACTATTTAGATGTGCCAGAATCTGACCGGCAAGGGTTCGGATTTCCGTCCGCTTATCATTTGTTGCATTTATCAGGGTACTGATAGCAGCAGATAAATCGATAACACGATTTCGGCTCTGAGCCAGTTTGAGCATAACTTTGGCTGCGCGGAGGGCATAGCTGTTGGCTATCTGTTCGGTCCAGGCGCCCGCACCTTCAGAACCGCCGGCGGATGGTTCTTCGGCGAGGGCCTCGGCTAAATTCTTAATAACCAGTTTGCTTTCGGGAAAGCCATCTTTGGGCCCGGCTGAAGCTATCGCTATCGCCGCGCTGTACCTTACCATTTTATCCCCGAATGATAAGGCCTGGACCAGCGGCTGCTGGGTACCGACCCGATAAAGCAATGACTTCTCACCTGCCGTTGTAGCCAGTGCCTCGACGACACCAAGTGCCACGTAAGCATCCTTGTCCTTGACAGCCCGTGCAATCGCCTGATGAAGATATTCAACACCTGCAGTGGTGGCATAAACAAGTGCATCCGCGTGGCGGTCGCCGAAATAAGCGGGCATTTTCAGACTCGCGGACTCCGCTTTGAAAAAGGCTGCCACCCACAGTCCAATGGCTTGGCCAAAGCCCGGGTCGGCCCTCAGTGCCCACTCGCATGTCTGCATAGCCATAAGTTCGTTAAAGTAACTTCTGTCCACCTCTTCGCGGACCAGTTTCTGGCTGTTGGGGTCCCAGAACCATATATTGGCAAAATTGGCATCTTCTACCGGAGCCAGCGATTGCGCATGGTAGTAATATTTTTCGGCAAGCTGGTAGAACAACTGCGCAGCAGGAACTTTCGCCTGAGCCGGGTCGATTTGCAGAAAACTTTTCGTGGCCAAATCACGAAGTTCAGCCGACTTATCTTTTTCGATAATATACCTCAGAAAGGGTTGCGACTGCGGATAGCCAATCTTGCCAAGCGCCTTTATTACCTCGGCCTTAACCCCCACACTTTCAGTCTGCAGAGCAGCCGTAAGAGGCCTTATCGCATCTCTGCCGACTTGCGGCAAAGCCCATACAATATATGGCAGCTCTTCTTTGCGGGAGCTGTCGGCCATTGCATCGAGCATAAATGGTATCGCGTATTCGCCGGCGTTCTGCAGTCTTTTGACAGCGGTAAGCCGGCCGCGCTCCGCCTTGCTCAGCCTTCTTATTTCCTCCACGATAATCCTCGGGTCGGCCCGGCGGGTGAACCGGCCCTGCTCGATTATAACAAGGATTTTTCCAGTCAGCTTGGCTAACTCAGGCTCGGGTGCAACTTCGTTGACCCTTTGTAAAATCTCATACCCCTGCGGATTTTCTTTGATTAGGGCAAGTAATTTCACAGGGTCGGGGTTAGCTTGTAGAACGGCCTGGCCAAACCCTTTAGCCAGGTCGAACCGCCCAATCTTTATATAATGCAGAAAATCATTCCAGTTGTCCTCAAGACTCTGGCCAAAAGTAGTTCCAACTAAAAAAAATGTTATTACCACAACCGCCGCGACAGTCTTCCTGTTTAACATCGAAATATCTCCAAAAACGCGTTTGTCAGCCATCACTCACAATAATATTCGCCCACAGACTCAATATACCATAAATAATACCCCCACTGTCAACAAAAAACCGCCCGTCGGAGGCCCGATAAAAGAGCTTCCGATATTTTTATATTGCATTAAACCCCACGCTCCGTATATAATTGAGGCACAATCCTCGATGTGGAAAAAATGATTTCTTAATGGCAGGAAGCCGGCGGAAGAAATAACAATATGGTGTGGGAGAAACAGAGTATGAAAAAGCCAATCGCGATTTCAATAATTTGTCTAATGCTAACAGTCCCCTGCGCAGCCAGAATAATCATAGTTGACGATGATGGATGGGCCGACTTTACCACAGTTCAGCCGGCAATAGATGACTCCAATGACGGCGATGTCATTGTGCTTTTCCCAGGCATATACAGCGGCATCGGCAACAAAAACATCGATTTTAAGGGCAAGGCCGTTACTGTCCGGAGTGTCTGGCCGGAAGACGACTACATAGTCGCCGCGACAGTAATCGACTGCGAGCATGCCGGCCGAGGATTCTATTTCCACAGCGGCGAGGACGCAAACTCTGTTATAGACGGCCTGACCATTACAAATGGTTCTCAAGCCGGCGGCAGCGGAATTTGCTGCATTAACAGCAGCCCAACAATCGCATATTGCATCATAACGGGGAATTCAGCCTCGATTGGCGGAGGCGTCGATTGCTATACGAGTAACCCAACGATTACCAATTGCAATATAAGTAAAAACACGGCCACGGATGGCTCAGGCGGCGGCATACACTGCTATAACAGCAACCCAACCGTTACCAATTGCATTATCAGTGATAATACAGCCAACTCAGGCGGTCCAACGCCGGCTGGAGGAGGAGGAATTTGGTGCGGACAAAGTACCGGCCAATTCAAAAACTGCGTTATAAGTGCAAACTCAGCCGAACTTTTCGGCGGTGGATTCTGCTGTGATAGTTATAGTTATCCGACTGTTACCTGCTGCACGTTCACAGGAAACTCTGCATCCAATGGTGGTGGAATGTTTTCCAGCCAATTTTCCAGCCAAAATCAGGTAATGGTAACAAGTTGTATTTTTAACGGTAACCGCGCGGGCTACCGCGGTGGTGCAATTGCTGGCAGCGGAACCTGGACCAATTGCACCATAAGCGCAAACTCAGCCAGTGACAGCGGCGGTGCGATTGCCGGCTGGGTAACTTTGACCAACTGCACCTTAAGCAGTAACTCGGCCAACAATAGCGGCGGCGGGATATTCTGTGTGAGTAATCCCGCCTCAACATTAGTCAATTGTATTTTATGGGCTAACTCAGTCGGCGGTGTGATAAATCAATCCACTCAAATTGCTGGCATCACACCACTGGTAACGTTCAGTTGCATCCAGGATAACGACCCCAATGATGGAAGCATCCCCTTCGGGGGCACAGCCAATGGCAACATAGATGATAATCCGATGTTCGTCCGTGACCCCAACGATGGCGGAGACGGCTGGGGCACAGGCAATAATGACGATTTCGGCGACCTGCACCTAAAGACCGACTCGCCCTGCATAAATACCGGTGCCCCATACTTTTTCGCCAAAGGTCAAACAGACATCGACTACCAGCCGCGCATAATGGGCCGGCGGGTCGATATGGGGGCCGATGAATTCCTCATAAAATTGGTAGTCGTTACAAAACCGCAGGGAAATGAAATCTGGGCTGCCGGCAGCATACACAACATCGTGTGGGAAAGTGACATATATGCAGGCGATGTAGATGTGTTATTCAGCCAGGACGCCGGCAACAACTGGCAGACCTTCAAAACTGCTATACCCTGCACCGGGATTGATTTGTGGCAACTGCCGAACGATGTGGATTCCAATCAGTGCGTCCTTTCCGTAGTACCGAGCATTCCCGACGCCAATGTTGTTTGCATCCACAGCGGGCTATTTACCATTCAACCATATTCGCCCGGCCCTGCCGTTGATGCACGGTGGAAAACGCTTGGCGGTGATTTTAAGCGCACGGGTTTGAGCGAAAACTTCGGTCCGGAATTTGGCTGCGTGCTGTGGCAGTTCAAGACGCCCGGCGATGTGCCGACAAGTGTCACTGTCGGCTTAGACGACAGAGTGCATATCGCCTGTGAAGATGGCAAATTATATACGCTCGACCCCAATGGTTCGCTATTGTGGAGCTATGATGCAAATTCACCGCTTACCAGCTCACCGACCATAGGGCCCGACGGAAGCATCTATGTCGGCAGCGCAAACGGCAAGCTGCACGCCATCAGCCCTGATGGCAGCATTCGCTGGACCCACAATACAGACGGCCCAATTTATTCATCCCCGGCCGTTTCAGCAGATGGCGAGATATACGTCTGCTCACAGGATGGTATCCTTTATGCCCTGTCACAAGACGGCAGCGAGTTGTGGAGCTTCCAGACAGATGGGCCGGCGAAGCTTTCCGGCTCGATTTTTGCCTCGCCGGCAATAGGCACCGACGGCACGGTCTATATCGGCGCTTTATATGACCCGAACCTGTACGCACTTGACCCAAATGATGGAACTGTAAAATGGGTGTGCAATTTTGATGACCCCTGCAAGCCCGACGGCAAGAAGGAAGGTGGCTGGCCTTTTGCCTCACCGGTTGTTGCTGCAGACGGCACCATATACCAGACGCTTTTATACGACAGCAACCTGTACGCGATTGAGCCAAACGATGGCGCCGTCATCTGGAAAACAAACTTGGCTGACCCACTCAGCGGCTGGTTCGACCCAAATTACGCTAAAGACTATGGCGATGCCGATGGCTGGTCCGAGCCGGCACTGGGACCAGATGGAACAATCTATGTTAGTTTCGATGACCCTTACCTGCGGGCAGTCGAACCTAACGGCAGTATCAAATGGATAATGCCATTAGGGACATCTGGAGGCTTCACGCTGACGGTGGGCAGTGATGGCCTTATTTACGCTGCCTGCGACGCCAACCTCTATGTGGTGGATGTCAACGGCTGGGAAATCGCCCGATTCCAGAGCAAAGACTTGCTCAATTACCCTGTAATTGCAAGGGACAATGTAATAATACTCACCGATGCAAATGATGCATCGCTGCTAATCACCGATACAAACAATACCGTCTGGGCAATCAGTCGAAATGGCTGTAGAGACTTGAACTTCGACGGGGTCATAAACTTAAACGATATTGCCCTGTTGGCAGAGTATTGGCTTGAGTGCACGGATGTAAACTGGCCCTGCAATTACCAGGGTGAGCAAATCTACTTAACAGCCGACGTGGATGCAGACAGGTATGTGGGATTTTCCGACCTGGCACTGATAGCGAACCTCTGGCTCGGTAGTGAAAAGCTGCTTAAGCTGTCGCCACAACCCGAGCCTGCGAGTAACCCCAGTCCACCTAATGGTTCAACAAATGTCTTGCCGACCTTGACCTACTTAAGCTGGACTGCCGGCTCTTATGCCGTCTGGCACAACGTGTACTTTGGAACCGCCAATCCACCGCCGTTCGTGGGCAGCCAGACTTATACTACATTCAATCCGGGGCAACTGACGCTCGCCACCACCTATTATTGGCGCATCGACGAGGTCAATCCAATGGGCACAACTACTGGCGAGCTTTGGAGATTCACCACACGCGGCAAGATGATAGTTTGTTTTCCTGCCGATACTCTCGTATGGGTGGATGGAGCTACTGTGCCAATCTCAAAAGCCACCCCTGGACAATCGGCCGGCAAACTCAACTGTGCCCTCGTAACATCAGGTTTGAAACAGATTGAGAAAGTTGAAGAGCACCAGGGGACATTCCAATGTTACGACATAGCCCTCGAAAATGGCGACTACATAAGCGTTGCTGATTCGCACTGCTTTATGCTCGATTGCGGACAATGGGCGGCGGTGCAGGATTTAAGAGCCGGCCTCAAACTAAAATCCTTAAACGGCCCGGTTAGCATCAAAAATGTCACAAAGAGACAAACCCATCTTACCGGAAAGGTCTATAACCTGAAGGTCAAAGACTCAGACCGTTATTTTGTGGGTAAAGATGGAATAATTGTGTGTGATTATTAAGCACCGTCTATGAAACCAAAAATAGCTTTTACTAAAAACGACCTTATTATTGCTGCCGGTTGTATGGCCTTGCTGGCGAGCAGCTTTGCTGCCATTGGTATAAGAGGACGAGAGTCCGCCAAAGTGATTGTGTGTCAGGCAAACCTCAAACAATTCGGATACGCTGGAGCTGCGTATCTAAATGACAATGATGATACGTACCCATCCCCCTGGCTCAGTTTGGTTGCGACAGAGTACCCTTCTCCAGGCTACGAACGTTTTTGTCGGTGGCACGATGCAAGATATCCTCCCGACGGGCCGCTTTGGACGTATTTACAAAACAGAAATGTGCTCGTATGCCCGACATTCCGCCCCCTCGGCAAGTTTTACGGTCAATCGCATCCTTCGCATAACGCTTCCATACCTGTTGCGGTTCAGTATAGCTACACTATGAATGCCTACCTTGGTTCGGGGGCGGAGTGGGTTGTTGGAGGTGGAGTTTATAAATTTTCTCAGATAACAAGAAGTAAAGCGGAGGTATTTTTCTTCGCAGAAGAAAATATCTGGCTAAGGCCCGGCTGCAATTGGGTCATCAATGACACCGCCCTAATTCCCGATGGTCGCGACTGGTTCGGGACCTTTCACAAAAGCCACAAGGCCGATTTAAATTCAGGTGTAGTCAATGCTGTGTTCGTGGATGGCCATGTGCAGCAGGTGCGTTCCGCTCTGGGCAAGAACCCTAACGATAAGTCACAAATGGAATTTGGCAGATTCGAGAAATATGGCTGGCCGCATAGCTGGCCGTTTCAATGATGAAGCGTCCAAATAGACGGAACAGACGAGGAATTTCAAGGATTATTAATAGAATTAACCAGCCGGATTAGGAAGGTCATGAAAGATAGAACCAATTTTAGCAAAAAAGACGCAACAGTCATCTTGGTTTGCGTCGGTTTGCTGCTTATTAACATCGCAGCTATTGGTGAACGGGCCAAACGGTCGGTTTGCCTTAGCAACCTTAAGCAATTGACCCTTGCCTGGATTATGTACGCAGATAACAACGATGACAAGCTCGTTAACGGCGATACAGAGGAGTACGGCGCTTTTGCAAACCAGACGGGGGCTTATGCCCCTGGCGGGTACCACTATCGTGAAAGACCGTGGGTTCTCAGAGATTGGCAAAGCAGTACTGTGCCGCCGAAAAAAAAATCCATTGAGCAGGGTGCCTTATTTCCATACTGCAAGGACGTAAGACTCTACAAGTGTCCAATTACCGGCCCAAATGACCTGCGCGGCTACAGCATAGTTGATGCTATGAATTGTAAGGGCTGGGATAGCAAGAGGGTGATGCTTAAAAAAAGGTCACAGATTGACAGGCCGGGAGAAAGGTTCGTTTTTGTCGATGATGGTGGCACTGCCGGGGCTACAATGGGCGGCTGGACCTGTTATGTGAAGGAGGACGAGTGGTGGGACCCACCGCCCATTCGGCACAACCTTGGTACAAACTTCTCTTTCGCAGATGGCCACAGTGAATACTGGCAGTGGAAAGACCCGCGCACGGTAGCATTTGGAAAAACAGGCCGAGCTTTTTCCGGGCCGCAACCGGGCAATATAGATATTCGCAGGACCCAGTTAGCTGCGTGGGGTGCCGCTGCGATAAGGTAATTCAGCACTATCCACAATATATGAGGAAATCGTGAGATATAAAGGTGCACTAACAATAAAAGACACGGCTGTTGTTTTGAGCTGTATTATTTTTCTCTTCACAACTCTCGGCGCCATTGGCAGCGTTGGTCGAGAGCGGGCCAAACGCACTGTTTGTCTTTCCAACTTGAAGCAATTGACCGTGGCGTGGCATCTGTTTGCAGATGATAACGATGACAGAATAGTTAATGGCGAAGCATATTATGAACCTGGCGGGGCCCCCGCGGCACCTGTTCCCACGAGCGGTATCCATAAGGGTGAGCGCTACTGGACGGGCAACGATTGCGCCAGTAATTTTATGTTGGGGGAACAACGACCTCAGAATATTCAAATAGCAGCTATAAAAGCTGGGGCGTTATATCCATATTGTGGAACCGAAAAGCTTTACCGCTGCCCGTCTGGTATTCGCGGCCAGATGCGGACATATTCGATAGTTGATTCTATGAATGGTCTCGCCAGGTCAGGAACCATAAGTGGTAACGTAGGGGTGAGAGTAGGCAACACGGTGCTGTGGGTTAAGAAGAAATCGGAAATTATCGACCCGAGTCCGGCATATAGAATAGTTTTTCTTGATGAAGGCCGAGTAACTCCGGATAGTTACGCTGTTCATTACAACGACCCTCCTACCCAATGGTGGGACCCGCCGCCGGTCCGGCATAACGATGGAGCAACCCTTTCTTTTGCCGATGGCCATACCGAATACTGGAAGTGGAAAGGAAGGGATACGATAGCAGCCGGCAGGATGGCAAACCCGATGCACCAGTTTCAGCCAGTCACGGCTGCAGGTAGAGAGGATTTGCAGAGGATGCAGAAGGCCGTGTGGGGCAGACTGAGTTATACACCCTGATACGAGAATATTATGAGAGATAAAATTGTTTTTACAAAAAAAAGATATCGTAGTTGTTTCTTTCTGTACGGTTTTCTTACTCGCTAATCTCAGCGCCATTGGCAGTGGCGGGCGAGAGTGGGCCAAACGAACAGCTGCCACTAAAGGAGCCTTATTATGAGTAAGCAAAGACAAAAAAGTGGGTTTACCCTGGCAGAAGTAAAGGTTTCTAATCGCGGAAGTGGCAGGTTTCAAGAGGCGTTTACGTTAATTGAGCTTTTGGTGGTAATCGCCATCATTGCAATACTCATGGCAATCCTGATGCCCACACTGAATAGGGCCAAAGAGCAGGGCAGACGCGCTGTTTGCCTTAACCATATAAAGACACTGACATTGTGCTGGATTATGTATGCCGATGATAACGATGACAGGATTGTTAACGGCGAAGCCTATTGGGCCCCTACCGACCCCCCCGCTGCACCCGTGCCCACATCTGGTCCTCATAAGGGCGAGCGCTATTGGGTGGGCAACGATTGCGCTCAGGACTACCCGCAGGGAGAACAACGACCGCAAGACATACAAATACAAGCTATCCGGCTCGGAGCGCTATTTACATACTGCAAAACCGAAAAGCTTTACCGGTGCCCAACCGGTATTCGTGGAGAGATGCGCACGTACTCCACAGGTTATGGTATGAATGGTTGTTTCGATGCAACTGGAACTTATATTGGTAACGAGGGAGTGAGAGTGGGCAATACGGTGTTGATGGTTAAGAAGAGAACAGAGATTACCGTCCCCGGTCCGGCATTCAGACTGGCTTTTCTTGACGAAGGCCGGATAAGTCCAGATAGTTACGCTATCCATTACGTTATTCCCAAATGGTGGGACCCACCGTTTGTCCGACATGGTGACGGCACGAACGTCTCTTTTGCTGATGGCCACAGCGACTACTGGAAGTATAGAGGAGCAGAGACGATAAAGGTCGGCAAGATGGTAAACCCGCCGTATAATTATGCGCCTACTACCAACGAGGGCCTGGCTGATTTGCAAAAGATGCAGATAGCCGTGTGGGGCAGACTTGGTTATACGCCCTGATGTGAGAATTTTATAAGGACGATGGAATTGCAGTTAGCTTTCCGGTTTGACGTCAAGGCAATACCTGTTTTCAGCGTGAAATAAACTCATCCTTATGCTGTTCCCACCATTTCTGCCAGCGCTCGGCGGTCTCCTGCACTATCTCCTGGACTCGTTTTTGCCATTGTTCGCTTGGCGCATCGGGGCCAAGCTCCGCCGTCGCTTTATGGCCAAAATGCTCGTGCCCCTCGCTGTGGCCGGTAATCTTCTCCAGCGCAGCGGTAATCTCAATTACCGGACAGCCTATCATAATATAGTTGACTTCACCGTCACGGTCCCGCGGTGGTCGGTGCTGGTATTTCTGGATGAACGCTGCCAGTTGTTTGTCTTTGAGGTTTAGCCCGTACTCACCTTTATATTCAGATCGGCCTAACTCTTCAATCAACGCCGGCACTACCTGCCTGTCACCGATAGCCCGTAACGTAAAAGCAATCAAAGTCCGGGGTGCGCGGCGCTCGCTCCGGTGCAACTCAGAAATCAATTCAGGTACGGCTGGCCTGCCGATTGTAACCAGCTCTTGTATAGCTGTTGCCCATTTTTCCGACTCCTGAAAAATATGAGGGCACTGACGCAGGATGAGTATCTGCTGGCGAATCTGGCGTGTTTGCCCTTCGCCCAGCCATTTTTCAATTTCTTCCTGCTGGTTGGCCTTGCGTTTTTCATATAGGGCAACGGCTTCGCTGCCTGGCCGAAGCGATATATCCCTGAACTCTGCCCATTCGTATGTCCGGACTTGAGAGCGAAATTCCAGCAGTCGGTCGTGCATAAGCTCCGGGAAGCTCGCAGTCGTGCGACGGAGATTTCCTCAGGGACTTCACACACAACTTTGCAAACATTCGTTACGAGTTTAATGTTAGCATGTATGTTACTGGCGAAAATATCACCAACGTTGGTCTTGTCCTGTGTTTTATCTTTGATGTTGTTTATTCTGATACTACCTATATCCTTTGTAACAATTACATCTGTATCCAGTGGAACCTGAATGTCCAAATCTACATTGATATCGTTCCACTCATCATCGTTGAGCTTTGTTACAGTTACAGTAACGGTCTTTTCCTCTTCATCTATAACTACTTTGACCGGCTCGGCTTTTCTTTGTCTTTTCCGGCTCCTTGCTTGTCCTTTTTAATCATATCGCTTTGCTCTTTTGCCGGAGCTTTTTCTTTTGTCACTTTCGGCTTTTCTTTGTCTTTTCCGGCTCCTTGTTTGTCCTTTTTAATTAGAGCGCTTTGCTCTTTTACCTTTGTTTCTACTTCAGCTAT
>Ga0315280_10004228_pt1 | contig 21376 bp, 25 predicted proteins | sample YL17G06_40_MG_FD_203697 | JGI IMG/M metagenome (GOLD analysis project Ga0315280, IMG submission 203697) | Sediment microbial communities from Yellowstone Lake, YNP, Wyoming, USA - YL17G06_40 | ecosystem: Environmental > Aquatic > Freshwater > Lake > Sediment | place: USA: Wyoming | collected...
CGCAGAGCAACCTGTTGCTCGAAGTCGGATCGGAAAACGGGATTAGAGTCCTTCTGTCCACCAACTTGGAGCCGCTTGTCGAACGGCTCAAGGGAAGTGGCGAGATCGTCCTCGACGAGTCCAAGGAATTCACGCTTGCCAAGGATGAAACGGTTAAATTTGAGAAGCGGCAGGGAGATGCGCCCTATTGGTGGTCCTACAAAGTTGGGGATTATTCGGAAGCGGCGCTCCTCAAGGCTATCGATATGTACGAGATGATGCTGGGCTGGGGAGAGGAGATTACGAGTGCGCCCCTGGCTGCAGAGTAAATGCTGAAAAGCTAAGAAAGGATCCAAACTGCGCTTTTGAGCGAATAACGGCCGCGGTTTGTCTACTGGCGAGTGAGAACCTTAATATACGAACGTGTGGTAAAGGTAACCTGCGGGCTCGTGGTCTAGCTGGTTATGACATCGCCTTTACACGGCGAAGGTCGGGCGTTCGAATCGCCTCGAGCCCATCTGTTTTTTGCTTTTTATCGGCGCTAACGCTTTCGTTTAAAAGGAGAAGTGAGTTTAATCCTTTTATTTGCGCTTCTAGGTCATCTAAACGATCTTCGAGATTAGGTTCTTCTGAGATTGTGCAAATTTTGCCAACTTTTTTGTCAAAAATGACCTTAAAAATCACCTTATCGTTATCCTCAGCTATATAGACTCTTACAGTCTCTCCGATAAGCTTTTTGAACTCTCTTGGCAATCGAATCGTAGGGTATTCATGCAGTAGTGTACTGCTATGAGCGCTGATTTTACGTTTGCACAAAAATTGCATGCATTCTGTTGAAGCTTCCTCGGTGATAACGATAACGATATCAAAGATTAAAACTAGCCTTTAGATGTAAAACTAGACGGTCACCATCAACGATTCTAGAACTCAAGCGTTTTAGAAACGCTCTTAAGACATTCTCAAAGAAAACTTGTTCAAAAAAAGCGGTTTAGGAGCAGCTTAAATTAGTGATTCTTCGCTTTTCAGCGCTCAAAATTGTTTTTACGCAATTTTTGGGTTCTGAGTAAGAGAGGGATAATAAACTGGGATCACGTCTTGAGCGACATAAAAAAAATTCTAACCCCAGTATTGTGGTGGGCGATTTTAGTAGTGATATTTGTCACTGTTCTCGCATATCTTTCATGGATTAAAACTTGGCTACAGCTAGTAAGCATAGTTGTAGGATTTGTTTTTCTTGGTGTTGTGGCTTCTGTGCCCTTCATTTATTATGGGATCAAAAAATCAAAGTTTTTTCCTATATCTAAAAAAATTATCAACATCATTTCTTCCACTTTTTTTTGTTCATAATATTTATTTTCGCATTTTTTTTTACTGATTGGCTTATAACTCACACGTTCATTTCTGCAGATAGGTTCTATGCTTTTACGCTTGGAATTACTTTCCTCGTATTGTATACATATCTGGCAATTCGCGCATGGGCATCTCTTCGACAAGATCAGTTCGTTAACATCTTCTTAAAACCCAATAGCTCGCTGCCGTCTTCGATAGAATCACATCCCACGTGGGAGTCGACCATTAGGACAAAATGGTCTACAGCATATCCGGCTTTCTTTATAATGATTTACAATTCTGGTGTGGCTATTTATGGCGCCCGCTATTTGGAAGGCGCTTTGTTTTTGACAGCAATTTCTTTAGCTCTCTGCTCCTTTTTCTTGGCGTCTTATTACACATTTGAACTACATAAGACCGAAGTGATCGATGCACTTAAACTCGACGACTATGTCGTAGAAGGAACCCTAAAGCTACCTAAGAAAATCCGTCGAGGGAGTACGCATAATATTTCTGTCGATCTTAAGCCAGTAGATAAGCCTGATGACCCTCGCGATATGCCTTTGACAGTCGAACTCCAAGCAGCTGGCTTAACCATTAACGGGGAGTTGAATAAAAAGCGGATAATAAAGCCAAAATCGAGCGCAAGCTATCTGTGGAACTGTTATTTCCCGAATTCCGGGAAGCATATAATTAATCTAATTTTTAAGCAGAGTTTAACAGATTCCGAAATGATCGAGATTTTGGTCAGAACTCAAGATTTCACGGTCATTAGATTGTATCGGGAATTGTGGGCACCATTGTTAACTCTAGTTATACCAACCATCCCATTTTGGCCACAAATCGTCGGATATTTCTTACACCATTAGAAATCCAAGCCCTTAAGAAGATTGAAAAAGCAAACTTTCGACGGAAAAAAGAAAAGGGGAGCTTCAAGTTTCGCTAACGGACCCTTTTTGCACTCTACGATAACATGAAAACAGAAACAAAAGACATTTTGGCGAAAATTTTAGTTTTAATACTCGTCGTCGGCCAATTTTAGACTTTCCTACAAACGCATTTTCACCACGCTTCAGCAAACATCATTTATCCTGACTTATTCATTTCCACACTGCTAGTATAGTAATTATAAAGGAGCTAGAGCTAGTATATTGTTAATGTAGTCACTATGGGCGCTAAATACGTTGATGAAACGTGGGATTTTAAAACTGCTGACACCAAGACGCACACGAATTGTTTTCATTCATATCCTGCTATGATGATTCCCCCTGTAGCAGGTCGATTGATCGATAGCTACGGCACAGATGCTAAGCTCTTGTTCGACCCTTATTGTGGTACGGGAACATCACTTGTTGAAGCGAATTTAAGATCCTGAGGGAACCACGTACTTAAATCCATTTTTAGAATTTTACTTACCTTATTTTAAGTCAAAATCAAACTCGTCAATCTCCTGAGATCCTTCGCTTGTGTAAGATCCTGCAAGTGTACCATTGTCGAAGTCTAAGTCTAGATCAAGTTCGTCAAAATCCCGTATTGATCGCCGTATAACGTCTGCTCGAAACAGTGAGGTTTCGCTTTGATGGAAGGCGCACTCATATTCCTGCTCATACCAATATCTCCCCAATGCTTGACGCTCTTCGGCTAAAAACGCTTTAGAAATTCGCTCACATTGATTCGCTTTTATGGAAAAGCGTTTCCACGCATCGCCTCCATTCGTAAATTCATTGAAAAACCATCCTCTTTGACCGTGTGGAGTGCCCATCGCGATTAAACGACCATCCGAAACCGCTAACATTGGTCTAACTGAGAAATAGAGCGAATCAGGAACTAAAGCAGCTTCGTCAATTAAAAGGAGATCAACGCCAGAAAAACCTCTTATTGTCGATTCTTGAGAAGGTAAACTCACTATTCTTGAACCGTTCCGCATTTTCAACGTTAATGCTGTTTGAGATTCGGCAGGAACGGGTCGCTCTAAGCGATGGTAAAAGCCAATTATGCGCTTGAATAACTCGCCGGATTGCCTAAGCGATGGCGATAATACAAGCACTAACGAATCAGGATTATTGAGACAATAATGCAAACTAAGCACGCCACATGCGGTCGATTTTCCTATTTGGCGTGCCGCTAGGATCAGGATGCGCTTAGAATCTGAATCTAGCACTAGTTCGCGCTGCCAATCATCTAAGTCAAAGCCTAAACTTGCAGCGAAGCGAACCGGATCAACAGAAATAACGAGATCGTTTGATAATTGCGCTAATAGGTTCTTGCTGTTATTACTGATCATTCGCCGTAATCCCGCTACTTAAACGTGCAAGCGCATCACTAACTTTTAAACGCGCGTCTGGGCCCAATGGTTCAATAGCTGAAATGATGGTTTGCTTTAAGATCAGCCATTCGTTCGACATAAGAAGGTTAATTTGTGGCCCTTCGTTATATTGACCTGTCACCTTAGCCATTAAGTCAAGTTGCTTAGTTTCTGAGTTGATAGCCATTAACGCGGTTTTTCTATCGCCTTCGGCTAGTGATTCGTTGTAGATTGTAAGGACGCGATCATGTGAAGCCGCAAGCGCATTGACCACATTCAAGCCTTCAACTTCTATCGGTTCGGGTTTGATAGATTGCACTACGCGCTTAGCAACGCAGTCTTTCATATGGCGTGAAACACGCGCCGTGTCTAGGTCCATCCTTCGCGCCGCTTCGGTTTGCGTGATCTCGCCACTAACGATTTTAGCTTCGTATAATTCGTGGTCAGGATGTCTGCACATACTACAACGCGGCCTTATCACTACCTTTTTTTCGTGCGCTACGCGCTGCGCTTGCCTTTTCTGCCATCCGTTAGCGTTCATTTTCGCTGTATCAGCGCCTATAAATCTTCATCTCATCTTCGTATTTTTGCCGTTGCTCGTCTAACCATCCTTCAATAGTTGAGTACTTGGCTATGTTATCGTTAGCGCATCTGAGTTGTACCCGTGCTTCGCTATGATATTCTACTGATTTGCCCTCTAATGTGGCCTTCGCTGCCCTTTTCTTTTGTTCTGCGTCATTTAAAGCAAATTCCGCGTAAGCCACTTTGTCTTTATAGATACGCCCCCCTTTGCTGTACTCATCTCGGTTCTTTTTTGCCGTCTCATATTCGGCTTCTAGCTTTTCTATTCTAGCGTTCTTTGCGTTGATGGCGTTCTCTGTGGTCTTTATTTTTGCATCGTTATCCGCTATGAGTTCATTTATCACTAAAAGACGTGCTTTGGTGTTTATCTCTTGCTCAAGCGTATCAGATTCTTTAGGCAAAGGAACCGCATACTTTTCTTTTTCAAGCGCTACGCTTCTTTCCGTATAACGTGCTAGGTTAGCTTCGAGTTCACTGCGTTCTATGTAGAGATCGTCAAGTTGGCCAAGCTTACGGCCCTGTGCATCGCGCGTACCTATCGGAAAGCCATAAGCGTCTAGTCCGTTATTGGGCGCTACGCTCTCTCCGTTGCCGTTCCCTATGGCTGCTTCCGCTACTGCTTTCTTTCGTTTTCGATAGGTCCGCTTCCATAGTCTATGCTGTTCGCGCTTTGCTTCGGGATCAACTGCCTTTGCTGCGTAGAGAGGTCGTGCGTCTCTCTCCACATCAGAAGGTATTGCTAGAAAGTGTTTATAGCAAAGAAGGAAAGCAGTCGCCCACTAAGGTTTATCGGGAATTCAACAACATTATGCGGCTCAGTGGTCGAGAGCAGGTTTCACATAAGACGCTTTCAGCACTCATCGCTGAATTGGAGTTGTACGGCTACGTTGAGGTAGAGCGAAAGGGACGCGGCAGGAGGCGTGGTGTTGATTTTTATATATATCCGACTGACTCAGTTGAACGGAAGGCACTGTTAGATGCACTTAAGGATTTAGTTATTTAATATCGCACGTGCTTTAAATCGAAAAAAGAAATAACGAGCTAGGACATAAGGAATAGATAATAAGGTAGCAAAATGGATGCAAGAAGAATTGCGATTGTAGCTTTTTTCTTGGGCTTCCTGCTGATACTAGTAAGCTTTCTGTTCTTTTTCCTACCTCAATGAATAACCTTAAATGGACGGTATGGGGGATAAGGCGCTGGGCTCAGCTGGAAAGCTGAAGATAAGAGGTTGCCTTGTGCAACTACAAGACCCGCAGATGCACACATTTACCTCAGCGCCATTATGCGAGAACATCCTTTGCTTACTTTCAATATATAAGTGTAGGGCGTTCAGAGCTGGAGAATATATTGAAACTTATGCCAACAGAAAAAGAAAAAAAGATTTTGTGTATTCAAGGTTATAACTGAATTACTTGGTGAATAAGGCAAGAAGTCCACCGATAAACAAAAAGATAACTCCTAACCAAGCAAACCAAATTACTAAACCTGGTAATAGCGCTATAAGGGCTCCGAGTAGAATAGCAAGTCCTATCATCGCACCTGCGCTCATTTGTTGTTGCTCCATCATTTTCACCTCCTGTTGAATTTTAATTTGATCTTAAGCGAAGAGTATCACTCTTATAGTTTCGGATTCTATCCTGCAGGTGACCTTTCATTGCAGGCCGGTAGGAGAGGTTAAACGGAACACGCTATACCGTGCTGGCCCAGACGTTTTTGACTGGAGCAAAGCCTAAAAAGTCTTGGTGGGATCGGATTAGGGGCCGCTAAGAATTATCTTTCGGAGGAACGCCAAAAGAAATAACGAGCTATGAGAAAAAGAAGCAGTAACCCGAGAAATAGCATCGCTAATATTCCAAATATCACTATTATGCCGATCACTGCCAGAAGAAGGTAGTATAACAGTCCGTGTGATGCTTCAATTTCTAGAAACTGTTCGGGTTGCTCTTGCTCCGTGAAATCAAGATACAGCGTTCCGTTTTCATTCATCCTGATGCGATCATCCATGCGAATCACTTTTAGCCATTAATCGAAGTTCTTTGACCTTAGCTGAGGAAAATATGAAATGAGTATTCTTGTGAATGTAATAACAAGCATAATTGTTCTGGTAGTAACATACATTATAGCTTCTCTTTACTATCCTTTGCTGGTAGGAGGCGCAGCATATAGTCCTACTCCGAGGAAGACTGTAGCTGAGGCTCTTAAATTGGCGGACCTTAAGAAAGATGAAGTCTTCTACGACCTTGGATGTGGAACAGGAGACGCCCTTATAGAAGCCTCAAAGTTATGCGACCATGTGAATGGAGTTGAGATAGAGCCTATTCGATGGTTTATAGCCAAGCTCAGAGCAAGAAAAGCCAAAGTCATTCTAGGAAACCTTTTCAAGCAAGACATTTTTGACGCTGATGTTATATTCATATTCCAATACGAAGGAAGGATAAACAACAGAATCGCGATGAAAATAAAGGCTGAAACACGAAGCGAAACAAGGATCATAAGCTATTGTCACCCAATAGAAAATATGAAGCTCGTCAAAAGCCAAAAAGAGATTCTCATTTACAAGACATGAAAGGTTCTGTCAAGATGGAGAAGTCGGGCGGGGAAACGGTCATCACCCTCACCGAGCAGGGAAGGTCCTTCCTCGGTGCGGAGAGGGAGGACGAGAAGGTCCTCAGGACTTTGATGGCAGGCGACAGGCCCGAGGTCACCGCGCCCTTCGGCATCAAATACCCTGTGCTGGCCTGGAGCCAGGGCTTCGAGCGTCTGGCGATGCTCCGCTGGGGGCTGAAGGACATCCGCGACCTCTACGTCACCGACATGGACATGCTCCGCCAGAGCCCCATCTTCTGATCGCCTCACAAGGTCCAAAGGGCTGGCCAGATGGAATACATCGCGCCCAACACCAGCACCGCATCGGCGATGATGTGGATGGCGAATACCGGCCACATCGAGCCGGTCCTGCGGTAAAGGAGCAGGTAACCGGGCGTGATCAGGAACTGGGCGATGAGGAAGATCTGAGACCACGGCGTGATGGATTCGAAGGAAGGCAGGAGCTTGCTCCAGAACAGGACGTGTATAAGGCCTACGAATATTACTGCCATCAACATCCCGATCACCCCTCCTATGAAGCGCTTTCGCCTTTCCGTCCAGCGCGTCTCGAAGGCGTCGAATATGTAGACCCAAAGCAGCTGTTCCATGGCCGCGTTGATGGGGACCCAGATGAGCAGTGTGAGCAGGACCCCTCCCAGGGATCGTTGACGGGTATGATGGTCAGGTAGGCGATCGTCTGGATGAAGATCTGGAGGGCCAACAGCCCAATGAAGAGCTTGAAGGACCAACTGACCGGTCTGACATAGTCGAGGCTCTTCTTGCGCCAGAGTACGATGGCCACGCAGAACACTCCATAGTACAGGATTAGGGGCAGGAAGGCTCCGCTCCAATCCGCAGCAGCCAGCAGGCGATTGGCAGGAGGAAGGTGGCGATGAGCGCCAGGCCGAGGTCGAGGTTGGTCGCTTTGAACTTCAGGCGTTCCACTCTATAGGAAAGGATCCCTGGCAGGTCCATGCACGGTCATCGGTATTCAACATAGAAAAACGTATTCAGATGCTCAGGCCTCCCCCCATTTCTTCGGCGGGTTGGCCTTCGCATCGTACTCCTTGGCCTTGTCTTCCGTGCCAGCTTTCGCATAGGCGATGGCCTTGCTTACTCAAATTAAGCTGATGTTGAACGCGCAGTGTTAAAGATTTGCGATGGCAACAGTTGACTAACTGTATTCCCCTCACACTGTCAGGGCCTTGTGTGAAACGAGACAGGGGAATTCCAGTGAAAATCCTTATCAGCATGTTTTCGCGATATTCGCGCTGAGAGGGCCTTAAGGACAGAGGCAAAAAACAAGAGGTGAATAATCCTATGAAAGAAGAGCAGACAAATCTGAAGGTCGCAACCCTCGCGGGCGGCTGCTTCTGGTGCTTGGCGTCCGATTTTGAAAAGGTGTCCGGCGTTGCAAAGATTATATCAGGCTATACCGGCGGTCAGAAGGAAAACCCCACCTACGAGGAAGTCTCGACGGGTAAGACGGGGCACTACGAAGCCATACAGGTATACTACAATCCTTCAAAGGTGAGTTATGAGCAGGTCCTGGGCGTCTTCTGGCGTCAAGTAGATCCGACGGATTCGGGTGGGCAGTTTGCTGACAGGGGCCCTCAGTACCGTACGGCGATTTTCTACAACGATGAGGAACAGAAGCGCATCGCGGAGAAATCGAAGGCGGATCTTGAACAATCCGGGCAGTTCACGAAGCCTATCGTCACGCCGATTGTGAAATTCTCAAGGTTCTACGAGGCGGAGTTCTACCACCAGGATTACCACAGGAAGAATCCCTCACGGTATAAGATCTACCGGTTGGGCTCCGGCCGGGACCAGTTCCTCGATAAGACCTGGGGAAAGGAGAAGAGGACGGGCACCAACCCCGGCGGCAACCCGGGGGGAAAGAAGACCTATTCCAAGCCCGATGACACAACTCTGAAAAAGAAGCTCACACCGCTTCAATACGAGGTAACGCAGCACGAAGGCACGGAGCCGCCCTTCCAAAATGAATACCATGACAACAAGAGGGAGGGGATTTACGTTGACATCGCATCTGGAGAGCCCCTCTTCAGCTCGCTCGACAAGTACGACTCCGGGACGGGATGGCCAAGCTTTACGAAACCCCTGGAGCCGGAGAACGTCACGCAGAGAAAGGACCGGAAGCTCTTCGCGGTGAGGACCGAAGTGAGAAGCAAGCATGGGGATTCCCACCTAGGTCACGTTTTTCCCGACGGGCCCGCGCCGACGGGGCAGCGTTACTGCATGAACTCGGCGGCGCTTCGGTTCATCCCGAAGGAGGACCTGGAGAAGGAGGGCTACGGGGAGTATCTGAAGCTCTTTGCACAAAAGAGTGAATAATCTGTTTAGGCTGTCCGGTCTAGCTGCTCTGTTTCGTCAAGGAATAGATCGGGCTTTTTCAGGACCTGCAGCCGGTTTAAGAAAAAAACTACCTGAACTTTTTGGTGAAAAAAATGGATAGTTCAAAGCGTTCTGAGACTCCTGAAAACAGTGTGAATAAGATCCACAAGGACATCGCAGTCGAATTCCTCAATTTGATCGGGGTAGGAAGACCAAAGGAGGGGCTGCGCTTCTTCACCCCTGACTGTAAGACTCACAATCCCTACGTCATTGGTGGCATGGACGCATTGATCGATGCAATGATTGCCGTGCAGAAAAAAGGAGCGGAAGGAATAATACAAGGGTCGACGGCTGACTTCAAGCTTATCGTGAGGAACGTTCTTGCCGATGGAGACCTCGTTGTAGTGCATACGCAACTCTCGAGCTCTAATCCCAACAACGGAGGGTTAAGGCAAGTCCATCTTTTCCGTTTCAGCAGTGACAAGATCGTCGAGTATTGGGATATTACGCAACAAGTGCTGGAGAACGCACCTAATGCAGCTGGCGCATTCTCTTAACGGACAATTGTGCTTCTCTCTGGTTAAACCATGGTTTTACCTTTTTTAAAGAAGCGATTAGCCAAAATAAGCCGCTAGGTTGTCCCAATAATATTCGACCCACCCAGTTTCGAGCTCTGCATAAAGATCTTCAGGGATATCGCTCTGGGTGAAATCTAATCTGGTCTCTTGGCCTTGGGCCTGCAGCTCGAACGTCACCGTGGAATAGTGACCTTCGGGCCGCTGAGTGGCCCGCCATTTTTGCACGATTTTCTTGTCCGGGATTAGTTCGAGGGTCGTTCCAGAGGCCCAGCCGTCGAAGGCACTAAACTCCGCTCCTCCTCTCACGACTTGTATCCCGCAGCGAGCACTCGAAGCCCTTCAGCGGCCATTTTCTCGCTTGTTCGCGCGATTTCGCTTTTTTGTGCGTCATCGAGTGGGTGGCGCTGGCCGTCGACATAGACGGCAGACGACAGCGCAAGAATGACTTCAGGAGCACCCTTTATGTACGCCACGCGGCCATCAGCCACCGATTGGTGGAGGGTGACCATATACTGGTTGACCGGGTCAAACGGGATTTCATCGATTCGCGGAGAGGCCTCCTCAAGCGCCCCCTTATAGAGTCCCGCCTTTGCGCCAGCAGCGAGCATCGCCGCGTCAGTCGGATCCCCGAGCATCCCGTCCGTCTCTGACGTGAGGACAGCGTCATTGCAGAGAGACAGAATCCTCAACAGGACGCGCACGTTGTCATCAGGAGCGACGTGCGCGCCATCAATCAAGAAGTCGCCAGTGGTCGAATATCCTAGACCGGTGACCGATACTGACGTGTCTCCCGCACGGAGCGCTACAACGTTCATCTCATTGCGCGTAAGCGTGCCCGTCTTATCCGAGAGAATAACGGTCGTTGATCCGAGCGTTTCGATGGCAGAAAAGCGCCGGACGTAAGCGTTATTTCGTGCCATCGCCCTCACGCCCGACGTTAAAACGACCGTGATGACCGCCGGAAGCCCCTCAGGAATGGCCGAGACGGCCTGACTCACGGAGATGAGGAAGATATCGTAGAACGACTCACCACGCAGAACGCCGAGACTGACGATCAAAGCACTCGCGAACACAACGACGACAAAAATCCAGCGTCCGAGCCTTGCAAGGTTCTTCTGCAAGGGGGTGGCTTCTCGCTCAGTTTCCGTAATTGATTGAGCAATCTTTCCGAACTCGGTAAGGTAGCCGGTAGCTACCACGGCGGCCTTGGCCCGACCTCTCGTAATCACCGTGCTGGCGTACACCATGTTCGATGCGTCGGCGCGAGGCGTCAACGCTGCCTGCCGGCCCACCACGGTCGCGCCTAGCAGCTCGAACCGACCGGCCCCTTCCTGCGTGCGGGTGTGGCGAACGACAAACAGCGCGCTTCCGAGCCCGACAAGGACGGCGCTAAAGCCGCCGCATCGCCAAGCGACGAGCCCCGCAAGCGTCGGCGTATATGTGGCCAAGCAGCGCTACCTCTCCCGGGATGTTTGCTGCGTCAAAGATGAAGGCGTCAAGTGATTCGGCAGTTGGGAGGAGCCCGTCTAAAGCGACCACGGTAGCGGCCGCAATGAGGGCGGGAAGCACGACACAAACGGCTAGCACGAGCCAGTCCCGCCGGAGAATCAGACGGAGCAGCGCCCTTGTGCCGGCGTACGCGTTCATGTTCATCTCGTGCCGCCTTCCTGAACCTCATAGTGGCGCAAGAAGAGATCTTCGAGCGTAGGAGGGGCGCTCGTGAGCGCACGCACGTCGAATTGGATCAGATATCGCATGACGCGATTGATTGCGTCCGCATCCACGCTGAATCGGTCGAGACCCGTCGACCGTGAGGTTGTGCACGCCCGGCAATCGAGCGAGCCCGGTGATAGGAGGTATCGTGGGCCTAGCGTGCGCAGGAGTCGCAACGTTAATAGCGAAATCAGAGAAAAAGATTTTAGGAGGGATTCGAAGAGACTTCAGGTTGTTCACCAGGCTCTTCTCGAACGCATCTGTGTTGGACCTCGCCATCGTCTCTGGACTCGCAGGGTTTGCAAAGAGGCACTATTTCGCGGGGTGATCCAAACGTGGATCTTTACGTGGAGCAACGTCCATGTTGCCGTTCTCGCGGCAGCGGTTCTGTTCGGTATCACTCATGCGATCTCGATCCGCTATGCACTATTCATTGCAGGGCTCGGAGTGGCATTCGGTTACCTCTTCTACTTCACTGAGAGCCTTTTTGCCGCGATGCTGGCTCATGCGGTCTACGATTTTGTCGCGCTCTACTTGGAAACGCGCGTTATCGACCAGCGGCATGTTGCGCAAACTGTAAACCATTGAGGGCACCGCAGTGAATCAGTGGGGCCAATAAGAATAAAAGGAGATTAGTTTAGCTCACAAGTTACTGGCAATCCCGCTACAAAGATTTTTACTAGTGTGCTCCAAACGAAAGAGCATGTAAGGCTTTTGTGTATTCACTTTAATATCAATTAAGAAGTCTTGAATCAAGATCAAACAAGCGTGCTTAAGAGGCGGAAAAGTAAAAGTGTCCACTGAAAACAAATGGTACCAAGCATCTAGCGAAGTTGTTTTTGACGCTTTGGGCTCAAGCGCTGGGGGCCTTACGGGGGAAGAACCAGCAGATAGGCTACAAAAGTACGGGTATAATGAGCTAGTAGGTAAAAAACGAGGGCCGCTCGTTCGCCTGTTATTGCAGTTTAACAACCCGCTTCTTTACGTACTTATGGTGGCTGCTCTCGTTTGTTTCTGCCTGTACTACTTCTTGGATGCAGATACGTTGATGGATATGTGGGTTATTATCGGCGTCGTCCTGGCAACAGCTATCATCGGGTTCATACAGGAGGGAAAAGCAGAATCATCTCTGGACGCCCTGAAAAAAATGATTATCCCGCAATGTACGGTGCTCAGGGATGGGAAAGAGACAGCTATTCCGACACGCGAGGTGGTTCCCGGAGACGTCGTTTTGCTAGAACACGGTGACCGCGTTCCTGCGGATCTGCGACTATTTTCAGTAAAAGACCTTGCTGTTGATGAGGCTGCGCTCACCGGGGAATCAATTCCTGTGCAAAAACACGTTGATGTTCTGAAAAATCCAAATCTAAGCCCTGGTGATCAAATTAACATGTGTTTTAGCGGCACATTTGTCACTAGGGGACGCGGACGAGGTATTGTAGTAGCGACCGGTGAGCAATCGTTGCTGGGGCAAATTGCCCACGTCATGGAGGAGACCAAGAAAATCGCGCCTCCTATCATGAGGAAGATTGCCGCCTTTACCAAGCTAATAATAATCGTCTGTGTCTCATTTGGCATTATTAATTTCATCTTGGGACTACTCCTCGGCTACGACTGGACTTACATGCTCCTGGCAACGGCCGGAACCATTGTGGCTATGATACCGGAGGGCCTGGCCGGTGCCATAATCGCCGCGTTTGCCGTAGGGGCTACCGCCATGTCACGCCGGCACGCCTTGATTAAGAGGCTTCCGGCTGCCGAGACGCTGGGATGTACCACGGTAATCTGCTCGGATAAGACGGGTACTCTGACCAAGAATGAGATGACGGTGACCAATGTGTATTCCGGAGCGAAGGACTACCGGGTAACGGGCGTCGGCTACGAACCGAATGGAGACTTCATCTTTGATGAAAACATTGTGGAGATGCTACACGAAGACCATAATAGTCTGACTGAAACGCTACGAGCGGGAGTGCATAGCAGCAACAGCGTGCTCGAGAAAACTGAAAATGGTCATGGCATCAAGGGCGACCCTACCGAAGGCGCGTTGGTAGTCTCTGCCGCCAAGGCAGGCATAGAAAATCATTTGCCGCGCCTGGATGAGATACCCTTCAACTCAGAGCTTATGTACATGAGCACCCTGCACAAACACGAAGAGGGGCACATCATCTATGTCAAGGGCTCCCCGGAAAAAATCATGGACATGTGCCAGCAACAGCTCACCGATAACGGGCTGGAGCCACTAAACCGTGAAGCAACGTCGGCAAAAGTAGAGGAAATGGCAAAAGACTCCCTCAGAGTCATCGGCGTCGCCTATAAACGTGTAGGCACAGAACATGAGTCTCTAGATACGGCACATTTGCATGACATGGTCTTTCTCGGTCTTGCTGGCATGATAGACCCCCCCCGCGAGGAAGCCATAGAAGCCGTCAAGGCCTGTAAAAGCGCCGGCATACGCGTGGTCATGATAACCGGTGACCACGTTGAAACGGCCAAGGCCATTGCCGGTCAGCTTGGGATAGTGGAGTCTGACGGGCAGGCCTTGAGCGGTGAGGAAATTGAGCAAATGAGCGATGAAGAGCTGAGCAGGGCGGTTAAGACAATTTCGGTGTACGCTAGGGTAGCCCCCGAACACAAGTACCGGATCGTCGACCAGTTGCAAAAGCACGGAGAGATTGTGGCGGTCACGGGCGACGGGGTCAATGACGCCCCGGCGCTGAAGAGAGCGGATATCGGCATAGCGATGGGTATAACCGGCACCGAGGTCAGTAAGGAAGCTGCCGACATGGTCCTGACCGACGATAATTTTGCCAGCATTGTCGCCGCGGTCGAAGAAGGCAGACACGTATTCACCAACATCTGGAAGGTCATTCTCTACTTGCTGCCCACCAATGGGGGACAAGGGTTAGTAATGATCGGGGCGGTACTATTGTCTCCGCTGATTCCCGTCTTTGCGCTACGGCTACCAATCGAGCCGGTACAAATACTCTGGGTAAACCTCATAATAGCTATTGGCTGTTCCGTACCACTTATCTGGGAGCCTAAGGAAAAAGGGATATTGAACAGACCTCCGCAAGATCCGAACGAAAAACTATTTAACCCGCTCTTCATTCAGAAAGTTATTCTTGTATCCGTAATCTCGGCTCTGGCAGCCTTCGGGCTGTTCTTGGCATTTACCAACATAGTGGGAATATCGGAAAATAATCTGACGCAAGCACAAACTATTGCTTTCACTACCCTCATTACGGTGCAAGTTGCCATTCTATTCACAGCGCGATCGATATCAGATTCGGCTTTTAGCTTCAGCCCGTTTTCCAATAAATATGTATTAATTGGTGCCGGGGCGACTTTAGGGCTTCAGCTCTTAATAGTCTATTCAGCGAGTCTGTTTGGCATCAGCCCATTCCGAACTGCACCTTTCCCGGCAATATGGTGGCTGCCCATAATACTGATCTCAATCTTTGGCTTCTTTGCCGTAGAATTGGAGAAACTAATACGAAAGCGTTTGACGAAAGCAAACACAACACGCGTCTAATAGCGCAGAGAAGAAGTTTTGAGTGACAGATGTGGTTTGGCTGTAACGATAGCCAGTGGCGTCGTATCATAATACATTTTGGATATCGCCTGACCCCATGAGCTACCTCATCCGGCATATGTCGTTTGTTCCTTCGAGCTTGCGACGTCCTTATGGTTTGGTAGGTGTCATTAGACATTGACGTCGTCCAATCTGACGCCCATTGGCATCAGCAAACGCCGTAGCGTATAGCTCACTCGAGAAACAAAGGACGCGCACGGGATGGGTTCGATGGAAAAAATTGCGATTCCGCCAACGGTGTTGGCTCTGTCATCTTCAACATCCTTTTCTGCACAAAATACCTCGCGGGGTTTTACTAATGAATAGCTTAGTCGCGGTGAATATATGAAAGCCCTTATTTGCGTTGACGGATCCCCAGTCACGAATGAGGGCTTTAGGTGCGCAGTAGACGCGCTTCGGATCGATATCGAGTACACGCTTTTGTACGTGCTTGAAGAGCACGGCATCTACGATAGCTATAAACGGGTCTTCAGGGAAGACTTAGAGCGGATAGAAGAGCTCTTTGAAGACGTCGATTCAGAGAAAGAGGCGGCAAAGAGAATGTTTGTTCTCCCCCTGTGCGAATATATGCGTGAGCGCGGCCTTACCGTGAAAACGATCATTCGTGAGGGCCCAGCTGGCCGACAAATATTAGACGAGATACGCGAAGGCAAATACGATCTCGTAGTTCTTGGAGATAGAAAAAAACTCTCGCTAGTACGACGTCTCTTAGGCGGGACGCTAACCGAATTAATGCATAATGCAGATACGTGCGTTATGATTGTTTGGCCCCCTCGACCCTAGGGCTGTGCTCTAAGCTTATTAATAGAAGAAATGGCGCATCATGCGATGCTAAAATAATGATATCACGAAAAAGCAGAAAATAGAAGCGAGAGAAAGGGGCACCGGAGCCACAGGACATGGACTCCGGCAGCTAGCAACATCGTTGCTCCTGAGGTGATCACGTGATGTTGCTGCCTTAACTAAACGCTAAGAGATATAAGCATTTTCCGTTGCCTGAAAACGTATATGACGCCTATATGCAAATGGACAGGTGGCACCTTTTAAGATTACTGCCTAGATTCAACTAGGCTTGAAGTAGCTTATGTCTCTTCAATCCACTTTAACATAGTTTCCAGCGCCAGTTCCGCATTACCTACCTGGCAGTGATTTTGAGCCTGATCCTCCTTAGTAAAAACTCTATCAGTGACCGATTTAGCGTTGATTAATGCATCAACTTGCTTTTGATGCAGCTTAACTCCAACAAAATGGTCTTCTTTCCCAGATAACAGCAATACATCCTGTGCAACCCTTTCTGAATGGATGTTTTCTTCGTTCATCTGGAAAGCAATCTCCATAGCTTCCAGGGGCACCTTTTTATCCGTAATATACATGAGGTTGCCGGTGGTCCAGGCCTCCATATTCCCCTTTTTAATGTTTTTCAGTACCATGTTATTGGTCCAATCTCGGAAGTAGGTAACAAAAAAAAGCATCATCTTTTGAGCTATGATATTTGGAACCTTCATGTAATCAATAGCGTGTCCCTGGGCAATTACTCTCGTTATTCTTGGTTGAAATGCCGCTGCTCTTAGACAAAACCATCCGCCCATGGATATTCCAAGTAACACCACATCATCCAGATTGAAATAATCGAGAACTGCCCCCGTAGGTTTTTCCCACTCAACATCCAAAGGAATTCCATATTTTTTCCGGGCAGCCCCCTGTCCAGGACCTTCAAAACCAACCACCTCATATCCATGACTGGAAAAATATCGCATCCAAGAATAAAATTCCTCAATATACGAATCAAAACCCCCATGGAGAACGATAGTTCCTTTACTCGTTCCCTCTGGTGAGGTTTTTATCACTGGCAAAAATCCGTCTTTGTATGGTACGTTAAATCTTTCCAATCCTTCTCTTTGAAATACGCTGTAAAAAAGGTCGCTGAACTTATCGTAGAGTGGATCCTTATCAGGATCATCTGAAAATGTGTAAAATTCAGCAGCCCGGTAATAAAAAGCCGCATTCATCAATCTGTCTTCCCTAATGGCTTTTTCAGCCAGTTCTACCATTTCATTTTTCCAATCTTCAACGTTATTCATCCTGGCGCCAACCTCTTCCATATCTTCAAATCTGGCATATCCCTAGGAATACCAGCGATTCAATTGGAAATTGAAGAGCCGATCTTTGTGGAACTCAAGATATCCTACTGGGAATTTAAATTCGGTTTCTTCCATTAATACCTCCCAGTTCAAATCAAATATTTATAGGTCGTCCTTTTTCCCTAATCATTGACAATCACACCATCTTCAGCACCAACCAACCCATGGCATACAGAGCCGCCGAACAGACGTGATTACCCAAAGCATCTTTTTTGCACTGATGCTAGGAAGCCGCAATAGTTATGTAAGAACATACGTATGTGCCATGTACGGGTGATGGAGTTCACCGTAATCGCATAAGGCTGATGACTCCTACGAAATTCGCTAGCCGACGGAGGAAGTCACCGTGTATCCTGATGCGACCCCACTGCTCGAAAGAACTGTTATTTCACTCACTATTTTAGTCGCACCGCGTCGGTTATCATCCACAGAGTGAACTCGCGCAGATGAAAACACTGCTGGCGACGGGAGTGAATGAGCAATTTCTGCGATTTGACGTGCAACAGCTCGTCGGATATGTCGCAAGCACGCGAAGCGATGATGGAGGGTACTGCTTCTATCGCCTCAATGAATCGAACGCACCAGACACGTTCTATGCAGTATACGTGCTCACCGCACTTAACCGGCCCGTACCGGAGCCCGAACAGACGATAGAATTCCTTCAACAGCGCCAAGGTAGCAATGGCTCCTTCAAGAGCCCCTACATAGCCGATTACGCGCTCCGCGCACTTGATCTCTTGGGGGTGCCGCCGCTCTTCGATCCGGGCGAGTTTCTGAATCACCAATTGAGCAGTACCCTCAGTATCGTATCTAAGCCGTACTACGAGCTCAGCATCTCGTTTCTTGAATCTCTGGGCAGATCCGTTGCGATCCTCGCCCTCCGGCACGAAGAGCCCACACAAGCGGTCAAGACTGACGTCGTCACCGCGGTACGTCCTTACAAGCGTCCCGAGGGAGGATTCGGTGTTGACCACGCGTCAATCTATTCGACTTACAACGCGGTACAGGCGCTCTCCTTTTCCCCGTCAGACTGCCTTACAGGCGTTTCTCAGTGGATACGGCGATGCGAGTGGCAGACAGGAGGATTCTCGCAGACGCCTGCGAATACGCCCAACTACCTCAATGAGATCCACCAAGGACTCTCCATCATGCAGGCGGTAAACGAGCGCCCCAGCTACCCACACGAGACCGCCCGGTTCATCGGCCAGCTTCAGAACGCCAACGGTGGGTTTCGGCGGGCTGCCGCTTCAGGCATCTCGAGTCTCGAGAACGCTTTTTATGCGCTCAAGGCGCTCGTTGAGCTCAAACGCTGGGTGGGATGACGTGAAAGAAGTCCAGAAAATTAGGATGTTGAGGTATGCAAAATGAAAGTGCCGGTTTTTGGAAAAACGCTCACAACATGTAAATGCAAGAGCTGCCCTACCCTGATGCAACAGTTCCTCAGCGGCGCACTCTTCTGCTCCGTGAGCGCGAGAGAAAAGGTATCCGAGAGACACGGATGCAACTGCCCGGGCTGTCAGGTTCACTATGACTATGCCCTTAGCGGCGAGTACTTCTGTATTCAGAGTGTGACTAATGACGCATAGCGCGCTATTGCGCACGCATCTCTCGATATCAGATGGGAGACAAAGAAATTGGGGGAAAAGCAGGTAGGTGATTGGCACGTTTAGCATAAAGCGCATAAAAGGACGGGAGGTTCTCGATTCGCGAGGCAACCCCACAGTAGAAGTTGAAGTGCATACTGAGTGCGGCTTTGGTCGAGCCATCGTGCCCTCCGGCGCCTCGACGGGCGAGTGGGAGGCGATAGAGCTCCGTGACAAAGAGGAACGATACAACGGGAAGGGGGTGCGCACGGCCGTCGAAAACGTTAATTCCCTCATTGCTGATGCTCTTACTGGGCGAGATGTGCGCACCCAACGGGCGATCGACGATGTCCTCAAAACGCTTGACGGTACAGACAAAAAGGGCCACCTTGGGGCCAATGCGCTGCTCGGGACGTCCATGGCGGTGGCCAGAGCGGCCGCGCACCCGCTCGACGTGCCTCTGTTTCAGTACCTTGGCGGCGCCAATGCTCATACCCTTCCCGTGCCGATGATGAACGTCATCAACGGGGGGCGCCACGCGGGAAACGACCTCGCAATACAGGAGTTCTTCATCATACCCATCGGGGCCCCGACGTTTGCAGAGGCGTTGCGCATGGGCGCAGAGACTTACCACGCACTCAAGAATGTCTTGCGGTCAGAGTATGGTCGCAGCGCTACGAACGTAGGCGACGAGGGGGGCTACGCTCCTCCGCTTTCCCGCACCGCCGAGGCCCTTGACGCCATACAAGACGCGATTGACGCCGCTGGGTACGCGAAGGAGCTTCGCCTCGGAGTGGACAGTGCCGCATCTGAATTCTACCAACACGGCTTGTACGCGATTGACGGGGCACGACTTACGAGCGGTCAATTGCTCGATTACTACGTAGACCTGGTAGAGCAGTATCCACTAGCGCTTGTCGAAGATCCTTTTGAAGAGAATGATTTCGAGAGCTTCGCCGAGCTGACGTCCGCGCTGAAGAACACGGTCATCATCGGGGACGATATCTTTGTCACTAACGCGTCACGACTTGCTAAAGGGATCGCACAAAAAGCCGCTAACTCGCTCCTCTTGAAGCTCAATCAGATCGGCACTATCTCTGAGGCATTTGACGCAGCCACGCTTGCTTTTAGGAACAACTACTCCGTTGCGGTCAGCCACCGGTCAGGGGAGACGGAAGACACGATCATTGCCGACGTCGCCGTGGCGCTAGGCTCAGAGTTCATCAAAACCGGCGCCCCGGCACGAAGTGACCGCACGGCGAAGTATAACCAGCTCCTGCGGATCGAGGAGTGGCTGGAGGACGCAGCATATTATAAAGGCGGCGACTTGGGCTATCTCCTCTGAAGGTCTGTTGGACGCGAAGCATTACCTCTAGAAAATGAATATAGTGTAGACTAACGCGTCCCCACAGTGAGGGTCGGTGTAGCTCGTCACTGTCGAGCGTGGCGTCGTCGGGACAGCCGCAATAGTTATGTAAGAACGTAAAGATGTGCATGTACGGGTGATGGAGTTCACCGTAATCGCACAAGGCTGATGACTCCTACGAAATTCGCTAGCCGACTGAGGAAATCACCGTGTATCGTGATGCGACCCCATTGCTCGTGGGTACCGCTTTTTTACTCGCTATTTTAGTCGCGCTACGTCGGCCAGCATCCACCGGGTGAGCTCGCGCGGGATGAAGGCCTACTGGCGACGGCAGTTAATGATATTGAGAAATGACCGAGACCTTACAGGCCATCGAATGAAGGGAGGAGGAGCTAAAACTTGAGGGATCGAATGCTGGCAGGTCTTAGACCAAACGTCATCGTCCTGGGGCTGGTGAGCCTTTTTACTGATATCAGCAGTGAAATGATCTATCCTCTGATACCGCTCTTCCTCGTGAGCGCCCTCGGCGCAAGCTACGTTGACGTGGGAGCGATCGAGGGGGTAGCAGAGAGTACAGCGAGCATCCTCAAAGTCTTTTCCGGTTGGCTTTCGGACAGGTGGGGCAGGCGCAAGCCCATCATCGTCGCAGGATACAGCGTCTCCGCTCTCGCAAAGCCGCTGCTCGCACTGACGTCGAGCTGGCCTCAGGTGCTGGTGACGCGTTTTTTGGACCGTTTTGGGAAAGGAGTGCGCACTGCTGCGCGCGATGCGCTCATCGCTGAATCGAGCGATGGGCGGTTGGGAAAGGCGTTCGGCTTCCATCGAGCGGCCGATACGATCGGGGCCGTGGTAGGGCCACTCATCGCGTCGGTGCTTATTGCCCTTTCCTTCGGATTTCGTGCCATCTTTCTCATCGCCTTCGTGCCGGCACTGATTGGTGTCGTGCTGATTCTGCTTTTCGTGCGCGAGGCAAGAAGCCCCCCTCCGCAAGCGGAGACACCCCTGCAGGAGGCGCGACTCAATCCAACGTACTTGAACGCGCGCTTCAGAACGTATCTCCTTGTCTTAGCGATTTTTGCTATCGGAAACTCAAGTGACGTCTTCATCATCCTCCGAGCGCAAAACCTCGGCGTGCCGCTCGTGCTCATCCCCCTGCTCTACCTAGCTATGAACCTCGTATATGCACTCGTGTCGTTTCCCGCCGGGGTGCTCTCTGATCGCGTGGGGAGGAGACCGATCATTCTCAGTGGCTACCTGATCT
>Ga0315280_10004229_pt1 | contig 21375 bp, 15 predicted proteins | sample YL17G06_40_MG_FD_203697 | JGI IMG/M metagenome (GOLD analysis project Ga0315280, IMG submission 203697) | Sediment microbial communities from Yellowstone Lake, YNP, Wyoming, USA - YL17G06_40 | ecosystem: Environmental > Aquatic > Freshwater > Lake > Sediment | place: USA: Wyoming | collected...
CCGGTTGCCTTGATGTGGTCTGTCGCGGCCTGGTCCGACGACCTCCGCCTGGTTGAAGCCGCCGCGCCGACCCGGATCGTGGTCACGGCCAAGCGGCTCACGCGGGAGCCGATCTCGCCCTTGATCTACGGCAATTTCATAGAGCTGTTGAGCGACGTCGTGCCCTCGATGTGGGCCGAGAAGCTCGACGTGACCAGCTTCGAGTTCCTCCGCACGCCCGAGGAGCAGAAGCGCCGCCAGCCGCGGTTCACGTTCGACCCCAAGCTCGATCCGCAGGACCGGCCGTGGTACCCCGTGGGCGAGCGGGCCCACGCCGAGTGGGCGATCGACGAGGATCGCCCCTTCAATGGCAAAGCCGCGCAGCGGATCCGGCTGGCAGAAGCGGGGAGCGAGGCCGGGATTGCCCAAGATGGGATCTTCGTCGAGCAGGGCCGGACGTACCGGGTCGTGGGTCATTTTCGCCAGCAGCACCTGGCTGGGCCGGTATACGCCGAGCTGCGCAAGAAAGAGACGGTGCTGGCGCGGCAGCCGATCGGGACGATCGGGCCCGACTGGGCGCGACGCCAGGTCGAGCTCCGGCCCACGGCCACCGCCAGCGACGCTACTTTCGTCCTGGCGATCACGACGCCCGGCACGGTCTGGATCGACCGCGTTTCGCTCGTGCCGGAGGACACCGTCCACGGCTGGCGCCCGGACGTGATCGCGGCGATCCGGGCGATGAAGCCGGGCGTGGTTCGTTGGGGGGGAAGCACCACCGAAGGGTACTCCTGGAAGGACGGCGTCGGCCCGTGGGAGCGGCGGGTGCCATGGGCCAACAGGTACTGGGGCCGAATCGATCCGAACCTGGTCGGCATTGACGAGTTCGTGGCCTTCTGCCGGGCCGTGGAGGCCGAGCCGCTCATTTGTGTCCGCTGGTCGGGCCAAAAACCCTCGGACGCCGCCGCGCAAGTCGAGTACTGCAACGGCCCGGCCTCCAGCCCGATGGGCGCCCTGCGGGCCAAGAATGGCCACCCGCAGCCCTATGGGGTCAAGTACTGGCAGATCGGCAACGAAGTGGCCGGCGAGGCCTACGATGCGACCGTGGCCGATTTCGCCCGGGCGATGCGCAAGGCCGACCCCTCGATCAAGGTCCTCGCCTCGTACGTCTCGGAGCAGCTCCTGGCCAATGCGGCCGGCCTGATCGACTTCGTCTCTCCGCACCACTACGACTGCGCGAACCTGGAGGGGACCGAGGCGAGCATCGAGCAATATGCCGATCTCCTGGGCCGTTTCGATCCCGGCGGCCGGATCAAGCTCGCTGTGACCGAGTGGAACACCACCGCGGGCGATTGGGGGCTTGGCCGCCGCCACCTCTGGACGCTGCAAAACGGCCTGGCCTGCGCCCGCTACCTCAACCTCTGCCACGGCCACGCCGATCTGGTGAAGATTGCCTGCCGCTCGAACATCTCCAACAGCTACTGCTCGGGGATCATCCAGACCAACAACCGCGCGGTCTACGGCACGCCGGCCTACCACGTGCTGAAGCTCTACGCGGAGCACGGCGGTACGCACCCGCTGGCGTTAAGCTGCCAGTGCGGACTGCTGGACCTGGACGTGTCGGCAAACCTTTCAAGCGACGGCAAACGGCTGTCGCTCCTGATGGTGAATCCCCTGCGCGAGCCGGTCACGCGGACGATCGACTTGAGTGCCCTCGGCAAGCTGGAGCGTGCCGCGCGGGTGTGGACGATCGCCGACGCCGACGACGCCCGCGACCCCGAGGCCACCAACAGCTTCGCCCGGCCCGAGCGGATCGCCGCGCGCTTGCAGATCCAGGGCGTTCCCGGGCCCAGGTTCAACCACCGGTTTCCCGCCTACTCCGTGAGCGTGATCGAGCTTGCGGTGGGAACGGGCGGGGCAACAACGGAATGATTGGTAAGCCCGCGAGCCGCCGGGTAGGATGCGGCTTCCGCGGTGTGGCTTCCGTGACGCCACGCGGGAATCGGAGCGTGTCGGACCAGCAGCAGGTTGGAGGGCTTGGCGATGCCGGAGCAGGAGCAGGAGAATCAGAAGACGCCCCGCCGGACTTTCCGCTTTCAGTTCAGCCTGCGGTCGCTGTTCTGGCTGACCGCAGGCGTGGCGGTCCTGTGCAGCGTGGTCTTTGCCATGCCCAACTGGGCTGCCGTGCCCCTGATGCTGCTGTTGACCCTCGCCTTTCCCGGCGTGCTCGTGGTCCTCCTGGCCCACGGAGGCCCCGATCACAGGGCGTTCGCCATTGGCGCGATTTTTCCGGGCTGTGTAGTCTTTCTCATCGGCGCGGTCAATGTCATCGAGACGTTCTCAAGAAGCATGCGGGGGACCATCCTCGACGAGGATACGGCGCTCACCATGCGGATCCTTCTTCTCGGCGGGCTGCTGGCTACGATCCTCGGCGGGCTGCTTTGCCTCGGCGTTGACCGAGCGGTCCGCCGCAGCGGGCGGGGCAAAACGCGCTTATGACTGTCCCTCGATTCCGAAAAGGACCCGCGATGCTCCGGGAGGGGTCTCGTGGGTTCAGTCGTGGGAATTGACACCCGCTCTGGGGCGGGCTATAAGGGGCGACGGTGCCGGTCGAGAGGATGGTCGTCGAGGACCTCGTATTGCAGTATCGGCGGGGGACGCATGGGAGGAATCCGGGGGTTCATCGGCGCGGCGATGGTTCTGGCTTGCACGGCGACCGCCAAGGGCGCGCAAGCGGCGGAGGTCGATCCAGCGCGGCCCGATCCCGGCCACCGGCTCTCCGATCGCCTCGTGCTGGCCTACCACTATCCCTGGTACGGATACAAGGAGCCGCGGCAGTGGGACCGGACGACGGCCGACCATCCACTCCTGGGGTCTTACCGGTCCGACGATCCCAGGCTCATCGATTTCCAGCTCTCCCTGGCGGAGGAAGCAGGGCTCGACGGTTTCATCGTCTCGTGGAACGGCCCGGGCACGATCCAGGGCAAGATCCTCGCCCAGATGCTGGGGCAATTGGAGAAGCGGCCGCACCGCTGCTTCCGGCTCTGTGTGATTTGGGAGGGGATCGCCAATTACTCGGGCCCGGGCCCGCTCGCGGCCGACAAGGTCCGGGAGGCACTCGCCCATCTGGTGGCGACCCACGGGAGCCGGCCGGGCTACCTCCGCGTGGAGGGCAAGCCGGTCATTTTCGTCTATCAGGCGCAGAGCTGGCCGCTGCCGCAGTGGCGCGAGGTGCTGGACGACGTGACCCGCCGCCGCGGTCCGGGGCTATACGTGGCCGTGCCGGACGGATGGGAGGTGGATCTGGCGATCCTTTCCTGCTTCGACGGCCTGGTCCCCTACGCCGACAAGTACTACACCGACGACGTTCTCCGCAAGGGTTACCGCCGCCTTGCCGAGCGCGCGGGGCGGGAGAAAAAGCCGCTGGCGGTCGCGGCGATCGGCGGCGGAAGCCGGATCCAGAAACTCGGCTTCGACATCGATCGCAGCCAAGGGCGGTATCTCCGCGCGCGGTTCGGCCTCGCCCGCGAGCTGAAGGCCGACTGGGTGACAATCACTTCCTGGAACGAGTGGTTCGAGGCGATGCAGATCGAGCCCAGCCGCGAGTACGGCTTCGAGCAGACCAAGTACGTTCGCCGGGAGGCCGCGGCCTTCAAAGGCGCGGAGCTGCCGGCGCTGGGCGGGGCCCGGCTCGCCGTCGTTCGGGCGGAGTCCGGCAGCGGCCGTGGTTGGGCCGCGGCAAACCGGGGGAGTGGCAACCTCTACGCGGTGACGGCCGTTGGCGCGCGGCGCGGCCCCGAGATCGTGGCCTACGTTCTGCACCCGGGCGAGCAGGTGACTTTGCCGGCGGATTCCCGCCACGATCAAGTCACCGCTTCCCTCCTGGACGGCACCTCGGTCACCGCTGCGGTGCCGGCCGACGGCGCGCGGGCCGGCGGCGATGAGCTTCGTTTGCGGCCCACACTTCACCAAGGAGAATGAAGATGCTCGTCAATCGTCGAGAAGCGATCTGCGGGGGCGGTGCGGCGGCTGCCTCCGCGCTGTTGGGCTGGGGCCGCGGGGCCTTGGCAGCGTCGCCGGCCGCGGCTACGCCGCGGGCCGTGCTGCGGGAAACCAAGGTGATCAGCGACCAGCCGCACCTCTACCACGGTTGGCCGACGCTCGCGCGGCAGCGCAGTGGGCGGCTCCTCTTGAGCTATTCCGGCGGCCGCGAGGCCCACGTCTGCCCGTTCGGCCGTGTGGAACTGATGCAATCGGACGACCAGGGGCAGACCTGGAGCTGGCCGAGGGTCCTGCTGGATTCTGGAATCGACGACCGCGATTCGGGCGTCGTGGAGACGGCCAAGGGGTCGATCCTGGTGACCACCTTCAGCTCGCTGGCCTACGAGTCGATCCTGGCGAAGGCCGAGGAGGCCGCGGCGGGCCAGCCGGGGGCCTGGCCCGTGCAGAAGCTGAGGCGCTGGCGGGCCGCGCACCGCCGGCTGAGCGCCGCCCAGCGCAAGGCGGAGCTGGGCGTGTGGATGCTCCGCTCCACCGACGGCGGCATCACCTGGTCGGCCCGCTACGGGTCGCTCGTGAACAGCCCCCACGGACCGATCCAGCTCTCCGACGGGCGGCTGCTCTACGCGGGCAAGGAGCTCTGGCAGGGCCGGCACCGCGTGGGCGTATGCCAGTCGAGCGACGACGGCCAGAGTTGGCGGTGGCTCGCCGAGCTGCCCACCCGGCCGGGCGACAACCACGAGCAGTACCACGAGCTTCACGCCGTAGAAACCGCCGATGGCCGCCTGGTGGTCCAGCTCCGCAATCACAACAAGGCCAACGCCGGAGAGACGCTCCAGAGCGAATCTTCCGATGGGGGAAAGACGTGGAGCGTGCCGCACCCGATCGGCGTGTGGGGCCTGCCGTCGCACCTGCTGCGGCTCAAGGATGGCCGGCTGCTGATGACCTACGGCTACCGCCGGCCGCCTTTCGGCAACCAGGCCCGCACCAGCAGCGACCACGGCCGCACGTGGTCCGAGCCGCTGGCCATCTCGGCCGACGGGGCCTCGGGCGACCTCGGCTATCCGTCGACGGTCGAGCTGGACGACGGCTCGCTGGTGACCGTATGGTACGAGCTGATGAAGGGTTCTCCGCGGGCCGTGCTGCGGCAGGCGCGGTGGTCGATCGAGGGCTGAGATGTACGTCAGGTAGGAGGAATCTCATGAGAAGTGTCACGCGCTGGTTCTGCTTACTGACTCTCGTTGCCGCAACGTTGCCCTTTTCAGGCGGCCGCGCCGCCGTGGCCCAGGAGACGCTCAGCTACGGCGACCTGCTCCGCCGGCTGATCGACCTGGAGCACCCGGCGGTGCTTCCAGCCCCCGGCGAGACGTGTGCCCAGTGGTCGAGCTGGGACCGCCGCAGCAAGTACGACGCCCAGACCGGCAAGTACGTCGCCTGGGACGCCAACCGCGACGGCAACGGCATGATCCGCAGGGAAGGGGATTGCTGGGTCATGGCCGAGATGGAGGGTCCCGGGTGCATCTGGCGGACGTGGTCGGCGAGGGCCCAGGCGGGGCACGTCCGAATTTACCTCGACGGCCAGACGGAGCCCACCATCGATCTGCCCTTCGAGGCCTACTTCGACGGAAAGCACGCCCCGTTCGCTTACCCGATGCTCTCCTACGACCTGAACAAGCTCGGCTCAAGCGGCCAGAACCTCTACGTGCCGATCCCCTACCAGAAATCGTGCAAGATCGTCGCGGAGAAAGGTTGGGGGGCGTACTACCACTTCGTCTACGAGACGTTCCCGAAGGGCACGAAGGTCCCCACCTTCTCGCCCGCGCTGGCGGCCCAGAACGACACGGCGCTGAAACAGGTCGACGATTTCTTCCGCGAGCGGCTGGGGAGCGATCCGGCCGGCAAGCGCGAAGGGGAGCAGGTCGAGAAGGAGGCGGTGCGGGTCGCCGCGGGCGAGACCCGCCGCGTGGCCGAACTTGCCGGTTCGCGGGCGATCACGGCGATCCGCGCGAAGATGCACTTCAAGGACCGCGCGGATGAGATCGCCGCGCTGCGGAAGCTGGCGCTGCGGATCACCTGGGACGGCCAGGCGAAGCCAGGCGTGTGGTGCCCCCTGGGCGATTTCTTCGGCACCGCGCCCGGTGTCAACCGCTACAAGAGCTTGACCACGGGGATGACGGGCGAGGGGTTTTATGCCCTCTGGTACATGCCCTTTGCCCGGTCGGCGGTGGTGGAGCTGGTGAGCGAGGATGGCGCGGATCGGGAAGTGCAAGTGGAGATCGTCCACGCCCCGCTCGGGCGGCCGTTTGAGGGCCTGGGCCATTTCCACGCCAAGTGGCATCGCGACACGGTCTCGCTCCCGGCCGACCGCTGGCCCGACTGGCTCTTGCTCCGCACCGGCGGCCGCGGGCGGTTCTGCGGGGTGATGCTGCACGTCTGGAACCCGCGGGGCGGCTGGTGGGGCGAGGGGGACGAGAAATTCTTCGTCGACGGCGAGAAGTTTCCCTCGACCATCGGTACCGGCTCGGAAGATTACTTCGGCTACGCCTGGTGCCACCCGGGCCTTTTCCAGCGGCCCTTCCACGCCCAGACGATGACCCAGAACAACCGCGGCCACCAGTCGGTGCTCCGCTGGCACGTGACCGACAACGTGCCCTTCCAGAAGTCGCTGGAGGCGTGCATCGAGAAGTACTACCGGAACGAAGATCGGGGGACGCTCTACGCCTGCACGGTCTGCTGGTATCTGGCGCCGGGCGGGGACGATCCTTACCAGCCGGTGCCCGCCGACCAGCGCTACGGCTACGACGTCAAACTGCCCGTGGAGACCGGCGGCGTCAAGCTCCTCGGCGAGCCGCCGGGCGACGTCGAGATCCAGGGCATGGAAGGCTTCGGCCGCGGCAAGTGGGAGCGGAACGACCAGCTCTGGTGGACGGGGGCCAAGCCGGGCGGAAAGCTCGATCTGGCCTTCTCCGTCAAGCAGGCCGGCCGCTACCAGCTCCGCGCCGTGTTGACCAAGGCCCGCGACTACGGCATCGTCCAGCTCGCGCTGGACGGGAAGAAGCTGGGCAAGCCGATCGATCTGTATAACCCGAGCGTCATCCCCACCGACCCGCTGTCGCTGGGCACGCACGAGCTATCCGCGGGCGAGCACAAGCTCACCGTCCAGATCGTCGGCGCCAACGAAAAGGCGGTCAAGGCCTACATGTTCGGGCTGGACCGGCTGATCCTCGAGCCGCAGCCGTAGCCATCGGCGGGCTTGGGGCCGACGCAACTCGTCTGACACGTTGGCTGCCATTGCCCACGCTTGCTGGGTGCCATGCCCACGCTTGCCGTGGGCATGTTGTGCGGGTAGCATGGCCAAGCAAGCTTGGCCATGGCACCGGAGCTTGGCACCGGCCGCCTGTTTCACTTCGCCGTCACGTCGAGCGTCGCGCGGCGGACCGAGAAGCAGTCTTCGCCGGAGAAGACGAGGTGCACCGTCCGACCGTCGGCGCTCATCCACTTGGTGGGAAGGCTGCTGGATTCCCCGGGACCGACGTCCCACCGCTCCGTGTAGAAGACCGTGGTCCAGGGTCCCCACGGCTCCGGGGCATCGTAGACCCCAAAGCCGCCGGCAAAACGCGCGTCATTGCCGGGGTGGGTCTGGCACCACAGATAGCGGCCCAGCCCCGCATTGTAGCTCACCTGCGAGCGGTAGCAGTTGCCCGGATGCGTGAAGACGGCCCCGCGCCGCGTGATGTCCTCAGACCAGACCGGCTGGCCGTGCGCATCGAGCTTCACGAGGAACTGGTAGGCCGCGCGGTCCCGGATACGGTCCTTGGGCACGCGGGCCAGCACGAAGCGGTCGGCAGGCTCGTAGGCGCTCGCTGCGTCGTGGGAGTAGACGTAGACGAACTGGTCGCGGGCGCTGGCGTAGTTCTTGCCGAAATTGAGGAACGAGGGGCAGCCGAAACGGGCCGTGAACTTCCAGTCGGCCCAGGTCCACGTGCTGCCGTGGTCGGCGGACCAGGCGAGCTGCGAGTTTCCCACGTTGCGGGCCCAGAGGTAGAGCACGCCGTTGACCATCACGAGCCCGCTGGCCTTGCGGCCGGATGGACCGTCTCCGCGGGCTTCGAGGCCGGGCGCGCGGAGGTTCGCACCGCGGATGTCGGGCGGGCTGCCCGTCACCCGGGCCAACCCGAGGCTGAGCTTCTGCGGGAGAAAGGGCTCGAAGCCGCTTCCGTCGCCGTAGGCGGCGTACAGCGCGTCGTCGTCGGCCCAGGTGAGCGGCCAGTTGTCGCTCCCCTTGGCCCTGCGGAGGATCGACTCTTTGGCCGCCCAGCGGACCCCGCGGATGACCGAACTGGGCGGCACGGGCGGAGAGCCGCGCCGCGCGGACGCCGGGCGGGCCGCCGCGGCGATCGGTTCGAGAAACGGCTTAAGCACGCTGTAATCGTCGGCGGGGGGTGAGCGCTTCCACGACTTGCCCGCCCGGGCCACGACCACGTCGAGACTGGGGATGACCACGATCAGGCTGTCGTAGAGGCCCCACGACCAGTAGGCGTCGCGGGGCACCGCGGCGATCGTGCCGTCGGCATTGTTCCACCAGAGCAGCGAATAATGCGAAGAAGCGCGGCCGCAGTCCGCGGCGTTGCGCACGGGCAGCTTGGCCAGGCCCGCGTCCGGATTCCGCACCGCCTCAAGGAACGATGCGGGAAGGATCTCCCGGTCGCCCCAGCGGCCCTCGCGGAGGTACAGATAGCCGATGCGGGCCATCGCCTGGACGTTGGCGCTGAAACCGGAGCCGAACTCGCGGCGCTTGATCCCCTCCAGTAAGTCCGGCCGGTAGGCGTGTTTCCGCCAGCGGACGTCGGCGGGCGTGATGCCGATGGGCGTGAAGACCCGCTCGAAGAGCACGTCGTTGAGGTCGCGGCGCCAGACGAGCGTCAGGCACTCGGCCAGCCAGTTCGGTCCGCCGTCGCTGTAGCTCCACTGCGTGCCGGGCTCGAACAACAGCGGCTCGTAGCCGCCGGGCTTGTCGAAGCCCGCCGTCTGGTCGGCCAGCATGCGGAGCGTGATCCGGTCGAGCCAGCCGGTCTTGGCGTTTGCTTCGGGAGGCACGCCGAAGGCGGGATGGTGCTTCTTGGCCAGGTCGTCGAGCCGGACCTTGCCGTCCTTGAGGGCCAGGCCGAGGAGGGTCACGCCGATGGACTTCGAGGTGGACTTGAGGTCGTAAAGCGCGGCCTGGTCGCCCCAGGTCATGACCATTCTGCCGCGGACGACGACGCACCCCGACCCGCCGCCGCTTAGCGCGTACTCCCGCGCCTTGGCAAGCTGCGCCGCGTCCAAACCCACTTCGGCGGGCGAAGCGGTTGGCCACTTCCGCCCGGGCCACTCGGCGGCCGGGCTGCTGCAAGTGGCCGCCAGCAAAAGGCACAACGAAACGCGAACAATGTCCATCGTGGTGTGTTCCAATTCAGTGATTCAGCCCCGCGGGCAGGCAGCGGCACGCACGGCCGACGGGGCAGCCCTCCGCCGAAGGCGGTAAAGAGGGTCCGTCGGGTTGGCGGTTACTTGTGGATCGTGCAGCTCGGCAACGTCTCCTGGAGTCTCTTTACACCCTGGTCCGTGACCTGGGTGTCGTCGAGGAACAACGACTTGACTTGCGTCAGTCCCTTCAGACGTACCAAGCGGGCATCGGTGACCTGGGTTCTGCTGAGGAACAACGTGTGGAGTTGTGCCAGTCCCTTGAGATGCTCCAAGCCGGAACCGGTGACCCGCGTGCCGCTGAGGTCCAACGTCTGGAGTTGTGTCAGGCCTTTGAGATGCTGCAACCCAGCGTCCGTGACCCGCGTGCCGCGGCCGTGAAAAAAACGGAGGGCAACAGCGATGAACGTCTCCTGGAGTGGGTTCACCCCCCTGAGCGGAAATCGCGTGTTGCCCAGTTTCAGCGTGCGTAGTTTCGTCAGTCCCTTGAGATGCTCCAAGCCGGCGTCGGTGATCTGCGTGTCCTCAAGGTACAACTCGAGGAGTTTCGTCAGCCCCTTGACATGCTCCAGGCCGGCATCGCCGACGTGCGTGTTGTCGAGGTACAGCACCTGGAGTTGCGTTAGCCCTCTCAGGTGCTCCAAGCCGGCATCGGCAACTTGGGTGCCGTGGAGGCCCAACACGAGGAGGTGCGTCAGCCCCTTCAGATGCTCCAAGCCGGCATCGGCAACTTGAGTGTCGCGGAGATCCAATAGCTCGAGTCGCGTCAGTCCCTTCAGATGCTCCAAGCCCGCACCGGTGATCTCCGTGCCGCTGACGTCCAATGCCTGGAGTTGCGTCAGGCCCCTCAGATGCTCCAACCCGGCGTCAGTGATCTGCGTGTTGCGGAGTGACAACTGCTGGAGGTTGGTCAACCCCTTCAGACGCTCCAACCCAGCGTCAGTGATCTGGGTGTCGCCGAGTCCCAACAAGTGGAGCTTGGTCAGCGCCTTCAGGTGTTCGAGCCCGGCATCGGTGACGTCCCCGCCGCCGGCGTCGGAAAGAAAGACGCACTCAACCGTTGCGAACAAATCGTCCCCCAACAGATTCCGCAGCCACGCTGGTCCTCGCGGCCCTTTTCGGGGTCGCTGGATCTGCCAATCATACTGCACGCTGCCGCCCAAATCCCTGATCGCCTCCACCGCCTCCCGCTGCCGTCGAGCCTGCTGCAATTTCACGGCGAACCAACTCATGCCGATGCTCGCCAAGAGCATAACGAGCAGCAGTGTCCGCAGGTTGTACTGGAACCAGCGGCGTCGGCGTCGAGGTTGTTCGGGTTGACGTTCCGGAATGCTCATGGCCGCTTGCTCCGCGCGACCAACACGTGGAACTGCCGCAGCACAATGCCCGCCACAGCGGCTTAACCGCGCAACCCACGTGCCGCCGGCTCGCCCCGTCCCTTAGTCTACTTCGTTTGGCAGAGAACAACAACCGCGGCTGAATCACGTTTCGCGATCCTCGGAGGTTACGCCGGCCCCGGAGGGGCCAGCGTCAATAGCCAGGGGCGCAAGCCCCTGGTCGGGAGGTTGTCAATTGTTCGTGAAGCCCCGAAGGGGCGACAGAGGGCAGAGGATTGTCAGTCCCAAAGGTGCGATTCGTCGAACGGGAGGTTGTGCCGCCGCAAGAGGGCGAGGAACTCCTCCTGGAATGTCCTCGTGCGATGATGCTCGGCCTGTCGTGTGATATACCGCTTGACCGTCGGGACGTTCGAATAACTCACCGCAAACGCGCCGTAGCCCGCCTGCCAGGCAAAACGACGTTGGTTGGGAAACGTCTCGTGAATCCACTTGGACGAATTGGCCTTGATGTCCCTGAGCGCCTCGGCAACGCTGATCTCTCTGCCCAGCGAGCACAGCAGGTGGACGTGGTCGGGCATCCCCCCGGCCGCGACCAGCGCGCTGCCGCGGGCGCGGACGATGCCGCCGATGTAGTCGTGCAGTCGGGGCCCGAGCTCGGCGTCGATTAGGGGCGCCCGGTTGCTCGTGCTGAAAACGACGTGTACGTGCAGCGAGGCGAACGATTGGGGCATGAGCACGCTCCCACGAACATTGGACTGGCGCCCCTTCGGGGCTTCAGGCCGCTCATGCACCATCGTACCAGGGGCTCACGCCCCTGGCTATTCACGGACGCCGCATGCGCGGCTACATTCGTTTCTCCCTTGCCGGTCTCTGCTGGAACGACAAAAGGCCGTTTAGAAGTGCTCTCGCAAATCCCCGCGATTCTCAATCACTACCTTGGCACGCCGGCGGGGATCACTGGCGCACCCGGTAGAGGTGAACGCCGTAGGGCTCGAAGCGGTCGGCGAATTGCCCGCCGTCGGAGTCGATCGAGCGGTCCTCGCCGATCACCTCGATGTTGGCTTTTCCACTGAGCCCAGCGATGCGGAAGGTCGCCTGGGCGGGTCGGGGCTCCATCCGCACCGCGAATAAGTACACCGCCCCCGCGTGGCGCTTCACCACCGCGGCAATCGGGCCCGTGGACAATGCCTGCGCCAGGTCCTTGGCCGCGTCGGCCGGCTCGCACTCGACGGACACGCCGCCAGGCACCGTCGGGCTGTTGATCACCGCCGCCAGCTCGTGGACCTGCCGGTTGATTTCGCCCACCGCGCGGGCCATCTCCTCATCGGCCAGCAGGCCCGCCTCGATGAACTTCGGCTGGAACTGGTGGCAGAAGTACACCAGCCCCTGCGAGCCGTGGACGATCGCCATCCAGACCTCGGCCTTCACCTGCTGGGGCGTGGGCTTCACCTTGGGGTTGCTGATGCGGGTACACTCGATGCAGTTCCAGACCGGCTTCTTGCCGTCGGTCCATTTCCGAAGGCGGTCGATGCCCCGGGCGACGTACCACAGCTTGCCCGCCACGGCCGGGCGATCGTGGACCGCGGGATAGATGTCGAAGGAGGCGACGTCGCACGCACGAAGGTACTCCGGGTAATCCTCCGGATGGTTGGTGCGAACGCCGCGGCCGTACCAGCCGTCCCACGCCACGCCCTGGCCGAGGTTGAGCACGACCGGCCGGCTTGGGTCCTTGGCCTTCAGGCGCCGGTAGCTCGCGACGATCTTCTCCGGCGGGATCGGCGGGCCGTAGCCCTTGCCTTTGCCGAGCGACTGGGCATTGTCGGGCTCGTCGCCGTGCATCCAGCCGACGATCATCTTTTCGTCGAGGTGCGCCAGGGCAAACTCATTCTGCTCGCAGATCACCGGCATTCCCGCCCGCCGAAGCTCGGCAAGCTGTGCCTCCGTCGGACCCCTCCACAGACCAATGTAGAGATTGATCCCCAGGGCCTTGTACTTGGGTGCGTTTTTCGGGTCCTGGAGCCAGACGGCGGTGGGGAAGTAGCCCGGCTCCTTGCCGGGGCCGTTTTCCCAGGTGGCCAGCGGGCCGCCTTCCCGCGCTGGGCGATCCTGCCCGTTGGCGGGCAAACCGCCCGTTGCGAGCCAAATCACGGCCAGTCCGGCCAGGACGAATGGGCCGGCCCTCCCATGGTCCAACATGGCGTTGTCCTCCGCTTCTGGTTGGGGTGCAAGCACGCTGGGGCTACCCGGTGGATCGCCCGGCGCGCTTCCGTCGTAGCCGTGCGAGGCCGAGCGTGCCGAGGAGCGTCCCCAGGAGCACGGGAACGGTGGGCTCGGGAACCATCTGGATGTTCAGCCCGCTCAGCGGAAGCTCGGTGTCCGCCGCAGCCCTGCCGTCGAACAAGATCAATACGTCGTGGAGGCCGTCGGCGGTGAAGGCGAAGGTCCGCCCGTTGTCGACCACTTCTGCCATGGAGAGGCCGTCCACGCCGCCCCAGCGGACGTTGGCGGTGCCCGTCACCCCGGTGTCGACAAAGCCCCGGCCGTCGCCGACGTCGACGGAGATGCGGATCGCCTCGCACTGCGTGTTGTCGGTATCGACGTGGAAGCTGGTCGCGTTGTAGAGGCCGGCGGGCAGGTCGCTCAGCGACACGCGGATCACCCCGGCGTTGTTCTTGATGAAGTCCTCGGCCAGTTTCACCAGGCCGTTGTCGTAGGGCGGATCGGCGGCGAAGCCGTCGCCCCGGTCGCGCCAGTCGATGCCTCCCACGGCCGTGCCGGCCTGGTCGAGGTTGTCGATTGTCACGGAGAAATTGAAGCCCTGGGGAGAGGCGAACGAGGTCTTGGGGAAATTGGAGCCGTTGGCGTTGTTGGCGGCCGTTCCCACGGCCAGGGCGTTGGGCTCCAGCCGCCCGGTGGAGGGCTTGATGTCCAGGAGGGCCACGTTGCCGGGAGTGAAGGGGGCGGTCTGGGGGGGCTCGAAGACCGGCCCTACGCCCGGCGGCAACACCGCCACCCCGTACATATTGTTTCCCGTCCCCCCGCGCTCGTACGTCGAGAACGTGCCGGCGGGAACGTTCGCCTTGTGCCAGATGTTGAAGCGGTTGTTGATCCCGTTGCCGGGCCCGGACGCATCGCCGCCCTCGTCGATTCCCAGGTTCTTCCGCGTGTCCACGAAACCGTTGGCCGAAAGCCACGCCGGCTGCGCGACCCGCGTGTCCATGAACACGTAGACGTCCACCAGCGCCGAAACGCTCACGTCAAGGCGATAGTCGGCCACGCCGCGGTTGTCGTTGGCGATCATCACGTACTCGGCGCCAACCAGGCCCAGTTGGGCCATGTTGAGCTGGCCCTGCGTGTCGCCGTTGTACTCGTGGAGGCGGTCGGTGTATGCGGTGACGTCTTCGCCCAGCAGGGGCACGGTGAAATTGGCCCCTTCGCTTTCGTGGGTGAAGGTTTGGCCGGTGAAATGCGCACTGGTCGAATCCAGGGCGGTGCCGCTCTCGGCCACCGCGGTGATCAGGGGGGTGGCGTCCGTCGTGTCCGGAATCATGCCCAGCCCGCTTACGATGCCGGCCAGCGCGACAACTCGACCAAGTCTTGACGCGAACATACCCGAGATCCTTTCTGCCAGATTGTCGTTGCCCGCACTTGGCGCGCGACCTCGCCGCTGGCTGCAACACGGCAGTGCTCAATCTAATTCGGGAATCCGAGAAGTCAAGATGCGCGGGGGTCTTCTCGCCCGAATACCAGGCAGGGAAAGACTGTGGTCTGGCAGGTGGTGTGCATCCCCCACGTTAGATTTGTAGGGCAGTGCCACACCGCCGTGGATAATCCGGGCTATCACCGATCGGCGACCGCGGGGAGCCGTTTGCCTTCCGCTCCCGACAATTCCACGCCCAGGACGCCCGCGATCGACGGGGCGACGCTGCGGATGTCGATCTTGCCCAGATCGGTTCCGGCCTTTACGTCGGGCCCCCACACAACGCAGGCCGAGAGCAGGTCGGGCTGATCGGGCAGATACCCGTGGGTCCCGCCGGTCGATGCCCGCGCCACGACGACCTCCTCGCCGCCGGCTGCGTCGCTGAAGCTGTAGCCGGGCCTCGCCGCCAGCCAGAAGTCGGGGGCGTGAGGATCCTCGCGGCGGGTAGGCTGGCCGACGCGGGTGAATTCGTCGGGCCCCAAGACGGCCTCGACCCCGTCCACTTTTGCCAGCGCCTTGCGGAGCTGCTCGACGAGCTGATCGCGCCGCGGTTCACTCAACACGTAGACCATCGAGCTTCCCCCTTGCGACAGGCAATACGCTGCCGGGATGCCGGCCTTGCCCTTACCCGCCTCAGTCAGCCCGAGCCGGTGCAAGACGACGTTCGGGCGGATCTCGCGGTTGATCGAGAGAAACCCGTGGTCGCCGCAGACGAACAGCGTCGTCTTTCCCGCCCGCGGCGATTTCTCCGCCGCCTCGACCAGGTCCCGGACGCGGTCGTCGGCGTAGCTCATGCACCAATACGACTCCGGCGAGCGGGGGCCGTGGCGGTGCTGGACGTGGTCCGGCTCGACGAGGTGGATCAACAACAGGTTCGGGGCGTGCGTCTGGAGGACGTGGCGGGCCATCCGCACGTAAAGCCAGTCGCGCTGGACGCCGCCGGCCGGCTCGCGGACCCACGCGCCCTGGCGCTCCACCGGCAGGTGCGCGGCACGCAGCTCGGCCAGCCACGAGGCCGTGCCGAACTTCGGCCACGCCTCGTCGCCGGCCATGTCGGGCACGGTCCAGTCGAGCGTGCGGGCATTCCTTGTAGCGGGCCAGACCACGCCCGCGGTCTTCAGCCCGGCCCCGTGCGCCGCGTCGTACACCGTCGGCGTCTTGACGATCTGGTCCTTGTCGAAGAGCGGGTCGGGCAGAAGCGCGACCGGCTTCCCCGTCGCACGATCCAGGTAGCTATTGCCAATCACGCCGTGCCGGGCCGGGCTGGTGCCGGTGACCAGGGTGACGTGGTTCGGCCAGGTGACCGTGGGGAAGGAGCAGACCATGCCTCCGCGGGCCCGTGCTCCCTCGCGGGCGAGGCGGCGGATCGTCGGCATGTCGGCCCGAGGATCGTCGAGGTAGAAATTGGCCAGCCCGTCGACGCTCACCAGGATCACGCAACGATCCTGCCGAGGCTCGGCGGGAGCATGGCCCCCCAGCAACAGCCAAACCGCGATCGCCAGCGCGCACAGGGCGACAAAGCGAACGAGCTTTTTCACGGCAGGAATCTCCCTGAGGGTGCGTGAGATCATGCCGACGTATAGCACAAATCGCCGGCGCCGGCAACACCCCCGGCGGCTCGCGACTGCTTGCCGCCGCAAGGCCGGCATTGTACCATGTTGATGATCGAGGAGCGCGGGATGGCCAGCTATCAGGTCGCTCTTGTTCAGTCGCCGGCGGGATGGCAGCCGGCGTCGCCCGACGACGTGCCGCCGGAGTGCGGCAGCCTGGAAGAGGTGCTCGCCGAGACGGACGACTTCTTCGCCGCGATTCGCCGGGCGGTCGAGCACAACGAGGCTTTGCCGGGCGGCGGTGGCGGACGCTGGGCCGTCGTGGTCGATCCGGGAAGCCGGGGTCGGACCTGGCCGGAGGCCCGGCGGTGTACGCCCGTGGCCTACAAAGTGATCCCCCTTTGGTGGCCCACCGGCTGGGAGCCGCAGTCGCCGCTCGACGTGCCCCGTTGCGTGTCCCGGGCGGAAGGGCAGAGCGAGCACCAGCGGCTCTCGTACCCTCAGGCGGTTGCCGTGATGCAGGGGCTGAACCGGCAGGCCATGAATCACCCGGGGACCACGTGGTACGCCATCGTTGCCGTGGAGCATGAGCCCCTTTCGGAGAGCGTCTCTTGCGATCCCGCGGGGACGGAGACGGTGGTCGAGGTCCGCCGCCTCCACCTGGTCCGGCCCGAGGAAGGCGGCCGGGGCGACTGCTCGCATTGTCCCGCCGAGGCCCTCGACTGCTCGGAATCGGGGGGGACGAGCCTGGAGCGGACGACGCGGACGGTCGCTGCGGGCTGAGGCAGCAAGAAAAAGCCAGGGCGGCAGAGAAGCTGCCGCCCCGAGTGGCAGAATCGTGCCGCGCAAGCGCCCCTCTAGGGCGCATCGCGGGCTATTTTCCTTTTTCTTCGCCGGCCTTAGCCGCGGGCGGCGGCGTCTCGGACTTCTCCTTGGCGGGCTCGCCGGCCTTCTCCTCCTTGGCGGGCGCCTTTTCTTCCTTCGCCGGCCCGCCCTCGGGCTTAACGGCCTTCTCGGTCGCGGCGGGGGCCTTCGTGCCGGCCTCCTTGTGACCAGCCGTCGGGGCCGGGGCCTTGGGGCCCGGTTTCTTCGTTTCCCTGGTGCAGCCCAGGCAAAGGACGAGGCCGAGCACCAGCGTCAAAGCAACCAACGTCTTCATGGAACAACCTCTTGTCGGATCATCGGATCGATCGCTCTTGGCAGGACCGCCCTGCCCGGCCTTCGATCATGAACCCAAGACTGTCGGAACGGGCGGCGCTGCGAACCCTCGCTGTCTTCCCGCGCCGCGTCCCCACAAAGTTAGGCCAGGGCCAAGCGGGGTGCAAATGGGGGGCGGTCTGGAACCGGCCGCGATTCCACCCGAATGGGTGGACTGGGCGCCCGGAATGCCCCTAATGTTCGTGTTGCGGGGGGGACGATGCCTGTGTAAGCAACCATAAATAGGGGTACGCGAACCGCATTGCCCCCCTTCCGGTCCCTGACCGCCCTCCTCAAGGCCCCGCCCCCAAAATCCCCAGAAGCGGCAGAAATCGCTGTTGCACGCATCGGCGTAGTTGGTATGCTACGGGCGCCGGGTGGCCATAGGGGCTACTTCCGGGCGACGTGGGCCCTGGATTATTGGACCCGTAGGTTTGCCGGCGGCGCGGGCTGTGCGCCCCGCCGCGAGGGAGCGAGTGTTTCGATGTCGAAGAAGCTTTTTGTGGGTGGTTTGAACTGGAAGACGACGGACGAGGGCCTGCGCCGAGCATTCGAGCGTTTTGGTGAGATCACGGAAGCCAAAGTGATTACGGATCGGGAGACGGGCCGCTCCCGCGGTTTCGGGTTCATCACGTTCGTGGATGACCAGGCCGCAGAAAACGCCAAGACCGAGATGGACGGCACCCAGTTGGAGGGCCGCACCATCAAGGTCAATGAGGCCGAGCAGAAGCCCGCGCGGGGAGGCGGCGGACGCCCGGGCGGGTACCGCGACCGGCCGCGCGAGTGATCCCCTTTCTTGCCCGTCCGCCTTGGTGCTCCGCTGCTCTTCCACCCCTCTTTGCCTCGGAGCCTGCGCCGATCCCGGTAGCCGCCGGCAGCAATGATTTGACTGTGCCGCCCCGGTCCACTAGGATCCTGGTTGGGTCCGGCCCGCTGCCTGACTGTTGGGTCGGAGTATCGGGGTCCGTTGTCCGGGGAGGCAACCTATGGCCAAAGGCAAGAACACCAGCGGGATCGCGCGTCGCGATTTTGTGGCCGCAGCGGCGGCTTCGATGACCGTGGTCAGCCCGGCGCTGGTCTTCGGATCGGCGGCCAACTCGACGATCGAGCTGGGCTTGATCGGCTGCGGGGGCCGCGGCACTTGGATCGCCGAGTTGTTCCTCAAGACCGGCAAGTATCGGTTCGTGGCCTGTGCCGACTATTTCCCGGATCGCGTCGAGGCCGCGGGTGGGAAGTGCAAAATCGACCCGGCCCGCCGCTACACGACTCTGTCCGGCTACAAAAGGCTTTTGGACACGAAGCTCGACGCGGTGGTGATCGAGACCCCGCCGGCCTTTCACCCCGAGCAGGCCGCGGCCGCCGTGGATGCCTCGCGCCACGTGTTCGTCGCCAAGCCGATCGGCGTGGACGTGCCGGGCTGTCACCTGATTGCCCGCTCCGGCCGCCGGGCCACGGAAAGGAAGCTCGTCTTCCTGGTGGACTTCCAGACCCGGGCCGATCCGCTTTACCGCGAGGCGGTCCGCCGCGTGCACCGCGGCGACATCGGCCGGCTGGTCTACGCGGAGGCGAACTATCCGTGGTCGGGCGGCGGGCCCGGGGCCCCGGCTCCCACCCCAGAAGCCCGCCTCCGCAACTGGTACCAGTGGCTCGACATCTGCGGCGACGTGATCGTCGAGCAGGACATCCACGCCCTGGACGTCGCCACCTGGGTCCTCAACGCCGACCCCGCCCGCGCCATGGGCACCGGCGGGCGGAAGATCCGCGTGCACGGGAACATCTACGACCACTTCTCTGTCACCTACTCGTTCCCCGGCGAGTTGCTGCTCACCTTCAGCTCGATCAAGGCGATCCCCGGGGTCCGCGACGAGATCCGCTGCAAGGTCTTCGGCACCGGCGGCGTGATCGACACCGACTACTTCGGCGAGGTGACGATCCGCGGCACGAAGCCGTTTCCAGGCGGCAAGATTGAGAATCTGTACAACTCCGGCACGGTCGCCAACATCGTGGAGTTTCACCGCGCGATCGCCGCAGGCGATTTCGCCAATCCCACGGTGGCCCCCAGCGTGCGTTCCAACCTCACCAGCATCCTCGGCCGCACTGCGGCCTACAAGCGCGAAACGGTCACCTGGGAGCAGATGCTCCAAGCCAACGAGAAGATCGAGCTCGACCTGAGGGGATTGAAAAGTTGAGCGAAGACGCCCGCGTGCCGGGAAACGGGAGGGGGAAGAAGATCGCCCGCGGCGCCAGCCAAGGAAGATAGCCCGCGGCGCCAGCCGCGGGAAACGGGAGACCAGGCAATCCAAGAGCCCCCTAGCGCGACGTGGTTGCACTCGGCTGCAATCGGTGTTGCGAAGTCGACCCCAGGGGAATGAATACGGAATAGTGAATGAAGAATACGGAACTCAGAATGAACACTCCTCGGAGGGTGCCTGTGCCATCCCAAGGCATCACGATTCCGCTCCGGACGTTCGGCGCCGTCCATTCTGCATTCCGTATTCCGTATTCGCTATTCCCTATTCATTTCCTTGGCGCGAGTCTTCAAATCTTCTTCACCGAGCCACAAATCCGGCGATAACAGTGCAAGGCACGAAAGAGAGCCGCCATGAACACGAGTTTTCCTCGTCGTGACGTCCTGCAATGGGGAGTGGGCGCCGGATTGTGGGTGGCGCTCGGTGGGTCGCTCGCGGCCGGCGAGAAGCCGAAACCGCTCCGGGTCGGCGTCATCGGGACCGGCTCGCGGGGGACGTACCTCCTCTCCCTGGCCCTGGGTGCGGGGACGGACATCCCCGCCCTCTGCGACATTAAGGAACGGAATCTCAACCGCGCGATCGACCTGGCGGCCAAGGCCCGCGGCGGCCGCAAACCGGCCGGCTACTCCCAAGGCCCGACGGACTACCGGCGGATGCTCCAGCGCGACGACCTGGAGGCCGTGATCCTCGGCACGCCGATGCAGTGGCACGCCACGATGGCGATCGACGCCCTGCGGGCCGGCAAGGCCGCCCTGAGCGAAGTGGCCGCGGCGATGACCGTCGAGGAGTGCTGGGGGATCGTCCGCGCCGCCGAGGAAACCGGCAAGCTTTACATGCTCTCCGAGAACTGCTGCTACTGGCAGCCGGTGATGATGATCCGCAACATGGTCGAAAAGGGCCTTTTCGGCGAGCTCACGCTGGCCGAGTGCGGCTACGTGCACGACTGCCGCACCTTGATGTTCGAGGGCGACGGCAAGCTCACCTGGCGCGGCGAGATGGCCCGCGACTACCTGGGCAATCTCTATCCCACGCACTCGCTCGGGCCCGTGGCCCAATGGCTCTCGATCAACCGCGGCGACCGCTTCGTGTCGCTGGTGGCCTCGGCCACGGGGCGGAAGAACCTCCTCCAGTACGTGCGGCGGACCTTCCCCAAGGACCACCCCGCCCAAGAGATCAAGTTCAAGTCGACCGACTCGGTCACCACCCTGATCCGCACGGCCAAGGGGGCCTTGATCGATCTGCGTTACGACATCAGCTCGCCGCGGCCGGTCCCCTCGACCACGTACTACAGCCTCCAGGGGACCAAGGCGAGCTACGAGTCGCGGATCGACTCGATCTGGATCGAGGGCCGCTCCCCGGGCCACGCCTGGGAGGCGGTCTCGAAGTACGCCCGGGAGTTCGAGCATCCGCTCTGGACCCGCTGGAGCAAGGAAGCGGCGGGGACGGGCCATGGCGGCGGCGACTTCTTCGTGGTCAACGAGTTTTTCCGCGCGGTGCGGGCCGGCGGTCCGGCCCCCATCGACGCCTACGACGCCGCGGCCTGGAGCAGCGTGATTGAGCTGTCCGGCCGCTCGATCGCCGCCGGCGGCGCCCCCCAGGAAATCCCCGATTTCACCAAGGGAAAGTGGGAAACGCGGAAAGCATAGCGGTCCGACGCAACGCACTTGACGGGTGCCATGGCCAAGCTTGCTTGGCCATGCTGCCTGCACAACATGCCCACGACAAGCGTGGGCATGGCACCCAATCGGTCAATTCACGATGTTCCTCAAGGGCAATCCGAGGATCGCCCGGCGGCAGGCTTCGGCCCCCTTGAGCCGCATGTCCAGCAGGCCGGCCTCGCTGTAGAAGGCGGAGTGGGGGTTGAGGATCAGGCGGTGATGGGCGGGCTGGTGCGGGTCGCGCCA
>Ga0315280_10004230_pt1 | contig 21368 bp, 21 predicted proteins | sample YL17G06_40_MG_FD_203697 | JGI IMG/M metagenome (GOLD analysis project Ga0315280, IMG submission 203697) | Sediment microbial communities from Yellowstone Lake, YNP, Wyoming, USA - YL17G06_40 | ecosystem: Environmental > Aquatic > Freshwater > Lake > Sediment | place: USA: Wyoming | collected...
AATGTCACCCGTTTTGCCCAGGACCCCTATGATGTGGCATGGGGCATGCTCCTGCCGCTATGGGCATTATCGTGGGCATGGTGGCTGCGTGGCAGGCGGCGGGAGTTCCTCTGGGCATGGGGAACTACCGGCATAGTCTTTTTATCCTGTGTCATCTTTATGGTTATAGCGCGCTATAGGCTGCCCGGTGAGGTGATGATGATCCCTGTAGCCGCGGCAGGAATCCACCAAGTCTGGCAGGAGGGAAAGCGCCGGTTTATCTTAATCCCGGTCTGTATTTTGCTGGCATTGAACATCATTGCAGCAACGCAGGTGCAAACGATCAGCGCCTGGCTCAACCTGCACGGATCACAACTGGTGGGCGTGAAAACCACGGAATAGATACCTTATTTGATATGACGCTTAAGAATAACCTTGGATGGTTTTAGCATATACTTTGGAGGCTCCATGAGATTATTGATGATACCGCTGTTGGCAGCGTTGATGATTGGAGGTGGCATGGCGGATACCCTTTACCTGGATGAGATCTATCCCACCCGCATAGAAGGTGGCGAAGGCGGTGTGTTTTATCTGGTCTATGACCTGAGCAAATATCAGGCACCCGGATGGCAGCCCTACTGGATGAAGGAAGACCATGGTGGGGGAGGAGCCAAGCCCACCTCTGAGGAGATTGAGTCATATCTGGCGAAGCTGCCTGCTGAATTGCGGGTGAAAGTGGATATGACACCGGCTACTTTCTATGTGGATACATCGGAGGAATATCTGAGCGAAGAAACCAAGCTGGAGCCTAGTTTTGCGCCCTTTGCCAGCGAGGAAAATCTGCCGTCGGTGGACATGCTTTTGTGGCGTGGTAAATTTTCGGATGACGGGCTGATGGCAGCGTTTGAATATTACGATGAATATGCCCGTCCCGGGCTTACCCGTTCCGTTATGTATGAACGCCTGGCACAGGCGGCACTAAGTCACATCAACGATGGGGGCAATGCCGGATTGGGCGCCCGTGCCCTGGCTGCGAAATATTACGCCGCCATGCAACTTGCCGGCACCAAACCCCCGGCGCAGGTCACCGCGGATGCCGATTTGCGCAAACGGGTGGATGCCGAGGTCGCCGCCATCAAACCCGATGAGGCGCGCTGGAAACCGATCAGTTTCTATACCTGGACGCCTCAGCTATCCTACATCTACATCCGTGACCGCATCCTGTGCGAGCCATTTGCCGAGGATGGTGCCCAGGCGGCATTGGTGCTGGCGGGTATCCTGGCGGCAGATCCCGAGCTGGGGCAGGCATATCTTACCGAGCGCACCTGCCGCGATGAACTCACCGGCAAGCCCTATCGGGATTTCCTGACCATGTTCATCCAGGCGTGTGGCACCGATTCCCCCTTTGCCGTATTGTGCGATGAAGCAAAATTCAATGCCATTGTCGCGAAAGTCCAATCGCAGCTTAATCCCGATGAGGATATCAATGTCGTGCTCCTGCCGGCGGCATCCACTCCCGAGACCCGCTTTATGGCAACGCTTATGCCTGATCAACTAGTGGATTTCATGAACCTGTTTATGGCAGCAATCCGGGACGGTTCGGTTAGTCTTGACCCTGGCGCCAAAGGACCCTGGTATTTGTTCCAACAGCACGCTTTGGAGCCACTCCTCACATTGGGTAATACTCCGGAGGGGAAAAAGCTCTCGGTTTCGGATATTTATCAGGAGAGGTTGGATGAGGCATTTCAGGCGCTATATGCTGCGCACCGCGAGACCCACGCCAAGAATGCCGAGTTTGGCGGGGTGGGCGCTGCCGCACCATACTATGAATATGTGAACAAGATCAAGCTATATATCCAGCCCGTCAACAATATGGAACCCTTGCCTGAGGTCTACCGTCTGACCTCACTTGCCTATGAACGGCTGGCTGGAATACTGGCGCTGTGCTACGATGGTGGCAGTCAGATTCGCGGCTACCGCCCCCAGGGTGAGCAGGTGGAACTGGTGGCATCCAGCGAGGTGAAGAAGCTGGCAAGTCTCTATCGTGGCTTCTATCTCCTGGCATGTGATGATCTGGGGATGGCGCCTGACGCAATTTCGGTGGGGGACAATGCGCTTCGTCAGCAGGCAAGGGATTTCCTGAAGAATCCGCTCGGGGATGGTGAGCTTAAGCAGGATGTAAGGTTCCTGCTGCCGGTGGGGCGCGGCGGGGATCCGGGTAAACCCACGACATACTACTGGGCTATAGGCGGCATCCTGGAGCGAAGGATCACCTTCTCGTTTGATGAGCTTCCGGCGTTGGATTTGGGCAAGGGGAATGATGATGTCTACGAGGTCGGATATGAATCCAGCACCCGCAGAATTGGCGCAGCACAGTTTTACGATTTTGAGTTGGCGGGAACCAAAAGCTTGAACCGTGATGAGTTCAGAGCGCTGGTGGAAAAAGCCGGACGGAACCCCGCAAACTTGGAAGAAGCGTTGGAAAATTGGTCAACAAGCAGGTGACAAGGAAAAAAAGAAAAAAACCCCTCTGCAAAGAGGGGTTTTTATTAACCAATAATGTCTAGTGATACTGGGCTTTAACTTCACCAAGGGTTGAAGGATTCACATTGGTGCCGTTAATCATGTTAGCCGTGATCGGTTCATATACCAACTGAATGTAAGGCGTTTTCTGGATCGTATTTCTGGATGTAATGCGCAACAGGTGGACATAGTCACCAGCCATAAGGGTCTGCTGATCGGGACCTGTTACATCTACATAGAGTGCCATGCCATTATATTGCCCTGTGTTCACAGCTTTTTGCATCAGTGAAATACCATCAGTGGTAAGATTGAATTGGTTCCAACCAAGCTGAGGTTTATAAATACCGGTTTTGCTGTCTGCGACAAAATAGCCGGGACCGGATGAGCTTGGCTGATTGTTGAAGGTAATTGTCATCTCCTGCCAGGCGTTAAGGCATGGGTATAACCCCGCGTAATAAGTAGCCTCTCCAGCTTTATAAGGCGAAGATGCCTTATATAAACTGACACAGTAGTAAAATGTTGCCTTTATTACCTTCACTTTTCCCACAAATTCTGAGGGAACACCATAATGGAAATAGCTGATTCTTGTATCCATGTCGGAAAAGGTCGTTCCCGAATAGTGGAATTTTGCTTGTGAATCCACCTCAAGTGCCTTACCGTAATTCGCGTCAGGTTTAAGCATGGCAGTATAAGAGTCGCTGTCGCACTTAAGCGATATGACCTTCTGTACAGCGAATGCTCCGGTTACGATTAGAGTCAAAGCCATGATTATCAGGACTTTTTTCATTTGACTCCTCCTCTATTTGATGTCCATTATCTGAAACATCAAATATTCATTGAAAGTTCCCTTATTTACTACTCTCCAATATAATTCTAACATCCCTTTTTCAAAAATCAAGAGAAATTTTTTAATATCCCCTTCAAAGTTCCAACATGGACATCTATTGTATCCTGCAGATATCTTGAATAGCCTCCGCCCAAAGTTAGTATTAATGCCCTCCCCGCTCGTTTCGTCCAGCCCATTACCATCTCATCTCGTGCCATTATACCATCCTTGCTCAACATCAACTGTCCCAATGAATCCATCATCAAAATATCGGCACCTGCCACCACAAAAACCGCATCACCTCCGAATTGATCACCGGCTGTCCGAAGGGTTCGTTCCAATAATTCAAGATATTCTGCATCATCAACACCCTTCCGCAGCCCCACATCCAGATCCGAATGCTCCTTGGGAGGATAAATGTTCTGCTGGTGGATAGAGCATGTAAATACACTTTTATCATTTTTGAATATATACGATGTCCCGTTCCCCTGGTGGATGTCCAAATCAAGTATTAAAGCTTTTCTTATCAATTTCTGCTTTAGTAGAACCCTCACGGCTACAGCCACATCATTTAAATAGCAAAATCCTTCGGCATGGCATGGATAACCATGGTGGAATCCTCCTGCAAGGTTGACGGCAACACCGCTCTTAAGTGCCATACGGGCAGCCTTGATCGTCCCCCCACACATCAGAAGAAATGTGCGTGCGATTTGCATGTCCAGCGGCATCTCCGAAAGATAGGTGCGGAAGGTGTGCTTCCCCCGTATGAAATCCGCTATATAATTGGCACTGTGCACCAGGAGCAGTTCGGAGATCTTTACCGGAGCCGGCGTTACCACCCTAAATCCATCCAGCAAGCCCTGATCTGCCAACGCTTCATAAACAAGAGGATATTTAAGCCCCGGGAACACATGTTCGCCCAGCTCAAGCTTGTATTTGGGATGATAGGCAAGAATCGGTTTTGCCATGGCTTCCTTAATTGCGATTGATTATAGCCGATGATAAAATCATTACACAAGCTTATAAAAGGAGTCCCTCCATGAAACTGACCTTCCTTCTTTTTATAGCAGTCATCCTTCTTATCTCCTGCACCTATGTTTCGGAGCGGGAAAACATCAAGAACTGTAATTTTGAACTGGCAGGCGTGAGAATGTCCAATGTCACGCTAAGCGGGATAACCCTGGATTTTGATGTGGATGTGGAGAATATAAACACCGGCAAGGTAGTGCTGGAGCGGTTTGATTACACCGCCTATGCCAATAAGGAAAAACTAATAGAAGGCTCGTCGTCGCAAAAGGTGGAATTCAACGCAGGCGAAAAAAAGAAAGTGACTATTTCTGGAAACATCAATTTCAAGGATATGCGCTCGGGGGTGCGCGAAATCCTGACCAAAGGGAAGGATGTCTCATATCAATTGCTAGGAACTGTCTATCTTTCTACCATTTTCGGCGAAATACCCTTCGGCTTTAAAGTGCATAAGAAGATATAGCCATTTGAAAACCAAATGTTACAGCACTTAAATATCTCCGAGTTCGGGCTGATTGAAAAACTTGAACTCGCATTTGCTAACGGCTTCACCTGTCTGACAGGCGAGACCGGCGCCGGCAAATCCATGCTGGTTGATGGTGTTATGGCGGTGTTCGGCTCCCGGCTGGATAGTGACCGCATCCGCTCCGGAGCCAAAGCTGCCCGCATCTCCCTCCTGTTTGAATTGGACGCTGCCCAAGTTAAATCCCTGGCAAGCATAGGTATGGCAGCTTATGGTGGCGAACTCCTGCTGCTGCGTGAAGTGCCCCTGGACGGGCGCAGTCGTATTTGGGCGAATGGCACTGCCATCAGCTTTGCACTGGCACGGCAGATCGGTGACCATTTGTTGGAAAACATCGGACAGCACGAGGGGCAGGCGCTACTTGATCCCACCCGCCACCTCGCTTTCCTGGACGAAGCCGGCAGTCTCTCGCAATTGCGCGATGTTTACACGCAGGCGCTGCAGGAATGGCGACAGGCGGAGGTGCTGTGGAAGAGCCATATAGAGAGCCAGGCAGCTCGACTACGGGAGATGGAGAACCTGACCCGCGAATTGGCGGAGATAGATGTCGCTGCCATCAAGCCTGCTGAAGATGTGCAGCTCCGTGATCGGCGCCAGATTCTTCGGTCGCACGGAACGCTGGTGGAGGCGCTGAGCAGGGCGCTTGCCGCACTGCGCGAGGAAGAGGGCGCGCAGTCCCGTGCCGCCGAAGCCTATCACGCTTTGGAGGCAGCAGGCGGGATTGACTCCCGGCTAGCCAATAATCTTGCCAGCCTGGGCGAAATCATGGAGATGCTAAATGAGTTGGGCAGGGATTTAGCGGACTATGCAGAGAACCTGGTCTTTCTTCCCGGAGAGCTGGAGGATGTGGAGGAGCGCCTGAATCTGTTGGAGCGCCTGGGCAGAAGGTTCGGCAATAGCGCCGATGCCATCCTCGCTTATGCCGCCGAAGCCAGAATACGATTGGAACAGTTGGAGAGCGGTGCGGGCAACCTGGAAGAGCTGGAGCGGGATTTGGAGGAGAAACGCAAGCAGTTGGGAACAATCGCTGCCGAGTTGCATCAAAAACGACTGGAAAGCTCACGCAGGTTGGAAAAGGCGATGCAGGAAGAACTGGCTAATCTTGCCATGGAGAAAGCGCGCTTTACATCCAATCCAATACTGCGGGAAGACCCCAACGGACAGTGCAAAATAGGCGGCAAGCAGGTCAATTGCGGTGATGACGGCGCTGATTTGCTGGAATTCCTCTTTAGTGCTAATCCCGGGGAGCCGCTGCGTCCGCTGGGCAAGGTTGCCAGCGGTGGTGAATTAAGCCGGCTGATGCTCGCGCTTAAGACCATCACTGCACAAATCGGCTCTGCCAGCACCCTTATTTTTGACGAGGTGGATACAGGCATTGGCGGCAATACTGCACATGTGCTGGGGGAAAGGCTCCGCCGCTTAAGCACCAGGAATCAGGTGCTGGTGGTGACCCACCTGCCACAGATAGCCGCCCGCGCTAATTCCCAAATAGCACTTACCAAGAAGGAATCCGGTGGCAGAACACTAATCCAAGCTAGAGAGTTGATGGATGACGAACGGGTGCAGGAAATAGCCCGCATGCTGGGCGGCGGTCAACCTCCCACACCTGTCACTTTGAACATGGCAGATGAACTTCTGTCAATCAACAAAGAACGCTAGTCAATTGGTTTTTCATAAGTTATAATAAGCATTAATATTTTTATCTGGAGGCAGGATGATCAGTGATTTTAAGGCATTGGTAGCTGCAGCTGAGCAAAAAGGCAAGATGAATGTTGTATTAGCCGTATCGGAAGACTTGGAATCCCTGGAAGCACTAGCCATAGCTCATAAGGAAGGTCTGGCAGAGCCGATTTTGGTGGGAGACAAAGCCAAGACTATAGAGCTTTGCAATGGAATCGGCTTTGATATAAAGAACTTTATGCTATACGATGAACCCGATCCCTGCAAAGCCATCCAAAAAGCCATTGATGTAGTGCGGGCAGGCGAAGCCAGTGCCCTGATGAAGGGATTAGTTGATACTGGCAAGCTGCTCAAAGCGGTGCTGGACAAGGAAAAAGGAATAAAGGCTTCCGAACTGCTTACCCATGTCATGCTGGTTGGCGTGCCAACATATCCTAAAATCCTCCTCATCTCCGATGTCGCCATGGTCATCCGCCCCGATTTGCCGCAAAAAATCAAAATCATCCAAAACGCGGTAACGGTGGCTAATGTGTTGGGGATAGAAAAACCCATGGTTGCCATGCTCTGTGCGGTGGAGAAGGTCAACTATGAGCATATGCCCGAAACAGTGGATGCCGCCATCCTCAGCAAGATGGCGGAGCGCGGGCAGCTTGGTTCCGTCATCCTGGATGGACCACTGGCGCTTGATCTGGCGGTCAACCCTGAATCGTGCAAAATCAAGAAACTCGTTTCGCCTGTCTGTGGCGATGCCGATATCCTGATAGTCCCCGATATCGTCGCTGGCAATGTGTTCTATAAATCGTTCACCCAGTTCATGCCCGAGCATAAGTCCGCCGGTGTCATCATGGGTGCCAAGTGCCCGGTCATTCTGCTCAGCCGTTCCGATTCCGCCGATTGCAAGTTCTATAGCATTGCCCTGGCGAATCTTCTCTCATAGCATATCAAAATAATAAAGGCGGAGACGACTCTCCGCCTTTTTCATTAACCAACTAGTTTGGCAGAATCTTCGGCGCGTTTGAAATATTGAACTCGGTTACATCACCGGGCAGGGGGGGCGGCGCTAAATTGTAAGGATAGAGTATGCCGCTATCGTCGTAGCCGGCGCAAACAAAGACATAGACAGTCCGGTTGGGATACTGCGCCAGGACCTTTCGGTTTTGTTCCTCGCTAAGCTCCTGGGCATAGATAATCGCATTATCCAGCCAGGGAGAGTTGGCAAGAAACCCGCTCTGGGAATTGTAATAGGCTTTGATATCTCCCCGCATAAAGACGATTGCAGGCGCTTTAGCTTCCTTCGCTGCCAGCCGCGTGACTTTGCCATCTATGCCCAGATAACTGGAGGAAAGATCAGCCACCACATCCGGCACATAGATAATAACAGCCTGCACCGTCAGGAGGATAAGCGCCAGGCTCGTTGCCAGTGCCATCCTTCGCCCCCGCTGATAGAGCCAGATCAAACCCTGTGCTCCTAGTATAAGCAGGCTGGATACGCAGATGAAATAGTGCCGGGGACCAAGGATGATGGATCCGCCAAAATGAAACGCCTGCATGATGGCTGTATATATGCAAATTGACGCCAGCATCCAGTTCGCCATGCGTCGTCTGCCCGTCCATAGCCCCAGCAAAGCCGGCACCAGCGAGATCAATATCCACCCATGCAGTGTGGTTGACATCGCCAGGATATTTCCCAGCAGGTTATACAGGGCTTTTAGCGGCGTATGTCCTTTGGAGCCATAGAGTTCAATATAGCCGGCATTCTGCCCGAAGCCAAAGCTTTGCCCCGGATATAGCACTTCGTAACCCAGCAGCAGTGGTGCACCATTCTGGAGGTAATTCGTCCACATAAACAGCAGGATTCCCGGTATGGCGCCTAGTGCAATCCAGGCACCCCGCCACAAAGCATCCATGCGCCTGTGCTTCCACCAATCCCAGATGATGAAGGTCAATCCTGACGCCGCCAGGATGAACGGCATGGTGGGACGCACAGTTGAGCTGTACCCAAGTGCCAATCCTGCAACCAAAGCCGGTAATGCACGGCGATTCTGGCGGGAGCGCAGAAATCCCCACAGAAAGATCATGACGAGCAGAAGGTCGCTATTGTGGTAGATGGGGCTGGCGCTAATTAAATAGATAAAAGGCGAGAGTATATAAAGGATGATGACCAACCTCGAGCCTGCTTTGCTCAGGAATAACCGTGCCAGCGCATAGAGCATGAGCAGCCGCAACACGCCCAGGAAGGCACCCGACCACATCTCCAAGCCCAGCCATACAAATGGCACCAGCAGGAGGGAATGACCGATGGGATACATGCCGTGCCACATGCCGTTTTGCACGATGATGTGCAGCGGTCGGAACGATGCAACGAGGTCGGGGGGAGGCGCCAGCGCCAGCAGTTGCCACCGTGCCAGGATACGCGCCTGGAATATCTGAGCAATGTCATCGCCGATGTGGGGGATGCCCTCCAGCGGGACATATACCACCCACAGGGTTATACTGAAGAACAGCGCACTGGTGGCAGCCAAAAAAGCTGGGGTGGGAAGAAAGTGCAGTGCCTTCCTGATCAAAACCCGTGGGTCATATGCAAGCAAAAGGCTGATGCCGGCTGCCGTGAGTAAACAGCCGGGGATGACCAGCAGAATCTGCCATAGTTTTGCCGCACGGAGCATGGTTTGCTGCTCTGCACCGGGAACATTGGAGGGGCTTTGGAACAGGGCGTTGACCATGCTGATAAAGCCGCCGCCGGGGATTTGATTCTTTACAAAGACATAGCAAACAAGAAGCCCAAGCCCTGCCACAAGCAGGAACCATCCAAGAATTCTACTCGTCACAGATGGATTAGCGGCTTTTTGCACGATCAACATTCACCAATTGGCTTGGGTTGAAGCAATAATAATAGCTTAACTAAAACCACAGGGCGTAATAATATCGGAATAGTGGGAGAAGATCGCAGAGACGCCAAACGCAGCCTTTCGGGTGATGAATTCTGCGCCGGATGCAGCCAGCAGGGTCACGATGGGCATTATACCTGCGGACAGTGCCCCCGCACCACCCGCGGCAACCGGGGATGCCTTGCAGTCCTGATCGTTCTATCCATCACGCTGTGGCTTCTGCCGTTGGGCTGGTGGGGCAATCTCCTCGCGGGCTTGACATCTGTGGTCAGCTTTTTGTTAATATTGGCTTATGTAGCGCACCAGCATAGTGGAAAAAGTTACCACCGCAGAGAAAATTCCAACCTAGAAAAGGAGCGGAAATGAACGCTGACACCTGGCTCGTCATAGGTTATATCGTATTGGGGCTTTTAGGGCTTGCCTCCCTGTGGGTGCTGTTTCGCACCAAAGCCAATTCCTGGCGAATGGTTTCAGTTGGCGGTCTAATACTCACATTCCTCGGGTTTAACGAGAAGGTTTTCAAGGTTGCCGACCTTACACTTCTGCTGATTCTTACGCTTCTGGGCTACTTGTTGCTGGCTATCGGGCTTTTTATGTCGGGATCAAAGCATTAACGCAACATAGTTTAGTAAACCAAGGCAGGGGAATCTAATCGCTTGTTTCGTGGTTTAAATGGAATCATAAACCTAAACCATGATAGGAGAGATATGCACAAGATGACCGAGGCTGATCTGTGGGCAGCTTTTGCCGGGGAATCGCAGGCACATGTAAAGTATCTGGCGTTTGCCGCCAAGGCAAAGGAAGAGGGCTTCCCCAGGCTCTCTCGCCTGTTTGAGGCGATCAGCTATGCCGAGTTGGTTCACGCGCACAACCACCTGCGGGCGCTGGCGGGGCTGGGCAGTTCCACCGACAACCTTAAAGCCGCCGTGGACGGCGAGAATTATGAAGTGGATGAAATGTATCCCGCGTTCAATTCCGTTGCCGGCATGCAAAGTGAAAGCGCCGCGTTAAGGACGATCCACTATGCGCTGGAAGCAGAGAAGATCCACGCTGGGCTTTATACCCGTGCCCGCCAGGATTTGGAAACCGGAGCCGATGCACCGTGGCAGAAGGTCTATGTGTGCCCCATCTGCGGGTTCACCTCGGTGGATGAAGTGCCGGAAAAGTGTCCGGTTTGCAACACTACCAGGGACAAATTCAAGCTGTTTGAATAAACATAAGTTGCAAACACACTACTATCACAGCATAAAGGGGCTTAAGCAGCCCCTTTTTTAACTATCCACTGAGTTCTACTACTTATCAGGTGGCATAATCAGGTTGCCGGTGATCCGCTTGGTCATGCGCATCATGTTGATGCCGCCGCCCTGCGAGGAATACTCCACCGTGTCCATCACCGTCTTGATGAGCATGCAGCCCATCCCGCCATCCATGCCTTCATCCTGCAGTTGTTTTGGCTCCATGGGTTTGAAAGCAGTTATATCAAAGCTGGCGCCCCTGTCCATGATGATCACTTCCACCATATCGCCATCCAATGTGATGGAAAGATAGATCTGTCCACCTTCACGCCCCTGATAGGCGTGCTCCAGCACATTAGCACAAGCTTCATAAACCGCCAACACGAGATCGTCAGCATACTGGCTGGTAAGGTTCAGGCGGTTGCTCAGCTCTATGATGGAACTCCGCACCCGTTCAAGCGTGGCGGGGCTTGCGCGAAAACGCAGGAAATAGCTGAAACGGTTGGATTTGGTTTCGCTCACTGTCTTATCCTCTCAATCGCCAAAATAGTGATGTCGTCAACTGCTTCGCGGCGCGTACCAGTAAAACGCTTGACGACATTGTAGATTTCTTCAATGGCGTCTCGCGCGCTCTCAACCTTTAAGCGTTTGATGGTGTCCAGGAATCTCTCCTCCCCGAATACCTCACCGGACGGGCTTTGCGTATCGTAAATTCCGTCGGTATATTCAAAGAGCAAGGTGCCGGGTGCAATGTCCACTGTGCTTTCGGTAATGCGGGCATCAAAGAACGGTCCAACCCCCAGCCCCATGGGACGCCCCTGGCTTTCAACTTTCTCCACCTTGCCATCAGGGTGGCGAATAATGAGTGGCGGGTGCCCGGCATTGGCAAATGTCAGGCGATGGTTGCGCAAATCCACCAGTCCATAAAACAGCGTCACAAACATCCCTTTTTTGATGTCCTCTGTTATAAGCTGGTTGGACTGCACCAGAACCTGGCGTGAGCTAAAATATTGGTGCGCCATGGTGCGGACGATGTGGCGCACCATTGCCATGACCAGAAGCCCCGGCACACCTTTACCACTCACATCGCCCACGGCAAACCCCATGTGCTCGGCGTCCACCTGAATCAGATCGTAGTAGTCGCCGCCGACCTCGTAAGCGCTGGCGCAGATGGCGGAAATATCGTAACCCTGCGGGGTGGGGAAATTCAGTGGCAGCAGTGAGTGCTGAATCTGACTGGCGATGTTAAGCTCAAATTCCATCCGCTGCTTCGCCAGAAGTTCGCGCTGGGCGGCTGCCAGACTATGTGCCATGTCATTAAAGCTGTGTGCCAGCAGCCCTAGTTCGTGCCGCCCCAGAACCTTGACCCGCACATCCAGGTTGCCCTCACCGATGGCGTTGGCGGCTTCAGCCAGGCGACGCGCCGGTCCAATCACCATGCCGGCGATCAGGAAGCTGGCGAACACCCCCACGCCCAGGAAGATCATCACTAAGGTGATCAACTGGTTGCGGGAGTTTTCCACTGATTCCTCTATGCTTTTTTTGGAATAAACCAAAAACACAGAGCCGGTGAAGATTCTATCCTTACCCAGAAGAAGAGGTGTTCGTAAAAAGAAGTAATCACGGTTCTCTTCAAAGCTTTCGTGCTGGCGCAGTTCCGGGGAATCATGTGCTCTGGCTAGGCTGGTGGGAGCGGTGTATTTGTTATTGGCAAGCGCATAAGCCACCTCTTCATCCCCGATGATGTGGTCATCGCGATCCAGGATGAGGATCATGGCTACATCCTTGTTGTCCTTCTTCACATCGTAGCAGGTGCGGCTAAGCAATGGTTCGCGCTCGCCGGGGGGCAGCACCGCATTGCCCGCCGATGCACTGGCTATGCCCCTGCCCAGCGATGCAATCATATAGAGGGTTTGCTTGCGTAATAGGGTGCGGCTGTTTTCTACGCTGGTTATACCTAATAGAAGCCCTATGGCTAGGATAAGGAGGCTAAAGGCAAGACCGATCTCCCAGCGGATGGAATGGAAGCCGGGGCGTTTCCAACTTGGCGAAGTGGGATGTTTCGGGGTCGCCTCCGGCAGCTCCGCAGCAATGCCGGTGCCCGCCTGCTCCGATGGTTTGGCAGGTTCAGCCGTTGATTCGGGCTTGTCGGGTTCAGTGGCATCCTGTGGGTTCATGGCAGGCTATCTTTCCCCCTTAATCTGTATTAATTCCGATTCCGCTCTATCCAGAAGCTTGCGGGCTCTTTCATTACTGCTGTCATATTGTAGCGCAATTTTTAAAAGCGAGATGGATTCTGTTAGCCTGCCTTGAGTGAATGCCTCGGTAGCCAGATAGGTATAGGCTTTGCCAAGGCTAATGGGTAGACCGGGGTAGTTGGGATACCTTTGGTAAAGGGAGTTGAACTCATCCACGGCATTGGAATAGCTACCTGTCTGCATGTTATTAAGCCCGCGGCGGTATTGTGCATGTGCTTCGTCGGGGAATTCAATTTCGGCGGTGACCGGTGGCGCCTGCTTTGCCGCCTCTTCACGGGCTATATCACGCTTGAGCGCTGCCAGCAACTCTCTGCCGTCGGTTACATCCGGATCGTATTGCAGCGCTTCGCGCACCAGTGCCATGGCTTTGCGGAAGTTACGGCTTCTTTGCTGCGATCGGGCTTGATCCACGAGATCAATGGCTTTGTTCTTGCGCTCTGCCATCTCGCGGGCTAATTGCAGCCTTTGCTCGGCGAGTTCCAGATAACCGGAGATGCGACGGTCGGTGGAATCTAAAATCTGTGCTGTTGCAAAATCCTGAACCGCAGCTTCGTACTTCTCAGCCACAAAATTGGCTTTTCCCGACTTGAAGAGTGTCTCAATCTCTGCTTTTTTAGCAAGCATAGCTATGTTTGCATCGTGGGGTTCCAACTCCTTCGCCTTGTTGAATTTCACCAGGGCATCGGCATAGTTCCCCAACTCATAGTATTCCCGACCATCAGCTACCAGTTCATCCGCCTCCGCCCTTCGTTGGCGCAACTTTGCCACCGTGAAATCAAAGCTGTAATTGAGCGCGGCACAGTTGGCAAGTGAGATATCGGTGAAAAGCGCGGCATAGTCCAACGAACCATAGTCAAAGGTGATGCCAAGCCCGGCGTTAATATGTCCCTGATCCAGTCCTGCGCGCAGGTTAATCATCTTGGCATAGCTTACCTCTACACCGCCGCGCAAGCGGGAGACTGCACCGGTGATGAAATCCGCCTCGGTGACCAATGCAACCCCCAGCAGTGATCCAAACGGATTGGCATGTCCCAGCAAAAAGCCAACCCGGAACAGCCGTGGCCAGGTCAAATCCTTGTTGCGAAAACCGGTATGCGGTGCGATCAGGTTCTCGGCTGCCACGCCAACATTGAATAAGACATCATGCTCATCGTTCTGGGCAAACGGTTTGGCTAAAAATCCGATGTCAAGCCCGTTAAACGACCGAGTTACATTAGCCATCATCCGCCAATATTGTTTGTAGGTAATGCCAGCGCCCAGGTAATTTAAAAATGGATAAGCATAGTTAAGATCAAGGCGCCAATCACGGGCAGAGAATTTGCTAGTAGGGTTGCCGACTGTATCACGCCCATCAATATTGGAAGCGCCCAGTGTTACAAGCCTGCCACCAATTACTCCACTTTGATAGGTTGGAAATCCCACCGATAGCATCTGGCCGGTAACCGGAAGCCCCAGAGCATCCACTTCGGCGGAGATTTCCGCGGAACCGCGAAATGCCGTCGCTGCCGCATTATAGGAGATGGACGACCAACTGTTTGCTGCCGCCACATAGGCATTGCCCAGTGCCAGCGCCCGCGGGCATCCTACCTCGCTCAATGGATCGCAGACGGGCGCTTCATCCGCCGCCCACAATACGGTTGCTGCGATCATAGACAGGATGATATTCCTCATCGCACCAAGCCGACTAATATGGTAGCTCTATCCGTAGCGCCGCCGCTGTATGTCACATCAAAGCGGATGGTATAAACCCCGGCAGGGACATTCTCGCCCTTGTCATTCTTTCCATCCCAGCTGTCCTCCCCCTTGTGCATTGCTGCTGTCTTGCTCAGCATCTTGACCACCTTGCGGATGTGCACCCCGCGGGAATCATAGACATCTATGGAGAGAAGACCGGTGACGGTCAATGTATAGTGGAAACTTACCACCTGCCCGGGGGGGAGGAAGGGGTTGGGATAAGCGTAAAGGTTATCCTTGAGTGCAGCTAAGGATGCAATGGTCAGGATTGAGATGAAAAAGATGATGGCAAAACTTTTATGGATATGGTTTCCCCGCATAATATCAATCTATCATGCCAGCAGGCGATGGTCAAGGTTGACACCGTCTGGAAATCATAAGGGGCTTGGTTTAGCCAAGCCCCTTTAACAATCCTATACTTTAACGATAGTCAGGTTGCAATACCGCCGGCTTCATCGTCCACATCTGAGACAGATCAAGCCAATGGATACGAGTAACAAGTGGCATGCAGTTGCGCGATTAAGTTTATAGATGTATTTGGGAAGAACATGGCTGGGAAGGAAGAAAAAAAGGCAGATTATTTAGGTTGCCATGTCGATTCGCTCCGCACAATGGCAATATCGTATATTAATAATATTATTTGTTATATTACTGGATATAATACTTCTGCACCTTTTCCCATGCCACATCAGCGTTGATGTAATCGTTTGCCGAGTGATGGTTTAAAGTTACGAATTTACGAGCCATTTTAAAAACCTCCTGTTTTTTGAAAAACTTTTAGGAAATGTGCTAAACTTTAGTTAGCACTCTTGTAAAATTATAATACCGAAATGGAGTTCAAGATGAAAAATATTATGATTACATTAGTTTTATTTATGTTAATGATTAGTTCAAGTTATGCCCAACCTTCTTGGCATATCATTACAGTTGATTCGGAAGGGTGGGAAGGTTATTTTACATCTCTTTATTTGGACAGTTTAAATAGACCACACATAGTTTATACTAAATGGTATAATCCGAATGGAAAAGATCTTAAATATGCTTATTATGATGGTAATAATTGGAATATATCGGTAATCTTGCATTCTGATGATAATTATCTTGACGAATGTTCCATTGCAATTGATTCCAATAATTACTCACATCTTTCTTTTTATAACTATGAAGCACCCAATGCGAATGTATATTATGCAAACAACATCAGTGGTAATTGGCAAATAACTAATGTTGATCAGTATGGAAGGTTCACTGCAATTGCTGTGGATGCATTAAACCATCCTCATATTGCATACCAGCAGACCGAGATTGATGATTTTAAATACGCGCATTTCAACGGAAGTAATTGGATTTTGGAAACTATAGATACCCTATATGGTAGCGGACAAGGTGATAACAACTCTATCACCACCGATTCCCAAAACAACCCGCATATTTCCTATTGCCAGGATGCCTTAGGGCAGTTGCGCTATATACATTTCAATGGAACTACCTGGATATTGGAATATCCGGATGGCACTGCACCCGGCTCTTATGGTAATAGCACTTCAATTTGCCTTGATTCCTCTGGTCAACCTCATATTTCCCATTGCGAACCATTGCGTTATTGCTCCAAAGCAAGTGGTTCATGGCAGACGCAGCAAATAGACAGCACCGGGCAAACAATATCAACTTCCTTAGCATTGGATTCTAATTATTATCCTCATATTGCTTATCAGAATTTTAGCCAAAATGAATTACGAATGGCACATTGGAGCGGTTCCAGTTGGAATATAGAAACCGTTGATCCCACACCTAATGCCGGCTTTTACTGCTCGTTGGAACTGGACAGCGAAGACAGACCACACATTGCTTACATGATAGGTGGCAATACTGATGACCTCATGTATGCCTGGTATGGGGAAGGTTCTCTAGGTGTTAATTTACAATCATTCACCGCGCAGCCGACGCATAATGGCATCAAGCTCTGCTGGCAGGCGGAAAACAGTGGTCCCGCTACACTTGCCGGCTTCAACCTCTATCGCATAGATTTAAACAAAGACCCGGATAAAAAGTATGTCCAGCTCAACCAAAACCTCATCACCGGCAATTCACCCTATACTTTCCTGGATTCCAGAATAAACGCCGGAGTCAACTACCAATATAGACTGTGGGCAACCTATACCGATGGCTCCCGCGAAGAGGTGGGCACCGCAGAATGCAGCAATAGTTCCATCCAACCCGCCGCTTTCTCTCTACTCTCCGTCTATCCCAATCCAACCAAATCACTGTTAACCTGCCGCGTGTCCCTTTCCCAGCCTTCGGAGGTCAACCTATCGCTCTATGACATCTCCGGGCGTCTGGTGCTGGCTAAACGCAATGCCGTCCCCAGCGGTGAGCAGGACCTCAGCGTGGGGCTGGGCAAACTGGCGAAGGGGATTTACACCGTGCAGGTGGAATCAGGCGGGGTGGTGCAGAGCAAGCGCATCGTGGTGATGCGGTAAAGTATTTCAGATATACTTCAAACTATCTTTCAAAGCTTTTAATCCTATAATCTCTCTATGCCCCCTTTACGAATCGCCCTAGCCCAGATTAATCCCACTGTGGGCGCCATAGAACCCAACGCCGAAAAGATTATTGAGTGGATCGGGCATGCCCGGGCGCAGGGCGCCTCTCTGGTTGCCTTCCCCGAGCTTGCCCTTACCGGCTATCCCCCGGAAGACCTACTCCTCATCCCCAGCTTCGTCAACGCTAACATGGAAGCACTGGAACGAATCACACCGTTCACCAGGGGGCTGACTGTCCTCATTGGTTTTGCCCATCGTGAGGAGGGGCTTTTTAACGCCTGCGCCATCGTGGACGATGGGGAGATTGTCGCCATCTGCCACAAGCACTTCCTGCCCAATTACAGCGTGTTTGACGAGGAACGCTATTTTGTGCCGGGGAAGGAACTGGCGGTCTTGCGCAAGCACGGCGTGGTGTTTGGGGTGAACATCTGCGAGGATATCTGGTATCCCGATGGTCCCAGCAACGCGCAGGCGCTCTCCGGTGGCGCCCGGCTCATCATCAACATTTCCAGTTCCCCCTACCATGTGGGCAAGCCGCTCGCCCGCGAGGAGATGCTCAGGGAGCGTGCCCGGGATTGCTCTGCCTACATCGCTTTGTGCAATCTGGCGGGCGGGCAGGATGAACTGGTGTTTGATGGACATAGCTGCGTCATAGACCCCACCGGAGAGATACTTACCCGCGCCAAAGGATTCGCTGAGGATCTTTTACTCTCCGATTTGGATGTGGACGCCACGAGCTTCCCTCCACCCCGCAAGCCCCACAGCGCTTATGCACATCGCTTCGCTAAAATGGAAACCATCGCCCTGAGCGAATCCAAACAGTCGACTAGCACCATTGAGCATCGGATGGAACCCCGCCAAGAGCCGGAGGAGGCGGAGGTATGGGCAGCGCTCAAGCTGGGGTTGGGGGACTATGTGCGTAAGAATGGTTTTAATGATGTGGTGCTGGGCATTTCTGGCGGCGTGGATTCGGCACTGACTGCCGCCATCGCCGCCGACGCGCTGGGCGCCGGCAATGTGCATGGGGTCGTCATGCCCACCCGTTTCACCTCGCAGACAAGCTGGGAGGATGCCTGGGCGGTGATTGATTCACTAGGTGTTCAAGGCTTGGAGCTGCCCATAGACAGGCTTTACCAGCTCTATCTGGATGAGACGGAAGCGTCCTTTGCCGGCAAGCCACGCGACGCTACCGAGGAGAACCTGCAGGCGCGCATCCGGGGCAATCTGTTGATGGCGCTGAGCAACAAATTCGGGTGGCTGGTGCTGGCGACCGGCAACAAGAGCGAGATCAGCACAGGTTATTGCACGCTTTATGGGGATATGGCGGGCGGCTATGGCGTGCTCAAGGATGTGTATAAGACGATGGTGTGGAGGCTTTGTCGCTGGTGGAACAGCATGAATGAGCGGGAGATGATACCCGGGAGGGTGATTGAGAAGCCGCCCACCGCCGAGTTGAAGGACAACCAGCTGGACACCGACACTTTGCCGCCTTATCCGCTGCTGGATGGTATTTTACATGCCTATGTGGAGGAGAACCGCAGCCACGATGAAATTGAGGCGCTGGGCTTTGATCGCAAGATAGTGGAGAAGGTCATCCGTATGGTGGACCGCAACGAATACAAGCGGCGGCAGGCGGCGCCGGGGATAAGGATAACGCCGCGGGCGTTCGGCAAGGACCGCCGCATGCCCCTGACGAACGGTTGGATGCAGTAGCAAAATTATCAAACTTTGATATAATTAAAAGGAAATAAAGTAATCTGAAGTTTCAATTAACCTGACCGGAACCTAAACTGAAAAGGAGCCGGCGATGTGGAAAACAAGTGTAGTTTTAATATCGGCAAGTATGATTTTAATTTTCTGTGGATTTAAAATTAATGTAGAAAGATTGCAGGTAAAAAATAATGATTGGGTTTCTGTATCATTTACTCAAGACACCGAAAAGGTGATAACATATGGTGCAAATGAACTTTCAATTAATATTATAAAACATGATTATAAAATTAATAGTGACGAGGGGAAAGAATATATTCGTAACCATAATATTAAATGTATATTTTATATGTTTGTTATTGGTTTTCCTGATACTTACACAACAATACGAATTAAACAATTAGAATTATCTGTTAACGAAAAATATTTAGCAACATATTGGTTCACAGAAGATCCATCATGCCCCCAACTAAATCTTTATCCATCACATATACCACATAGTTTTATTATTTCTTCACTAGAAGGATCTTATGAATGTAATGTAAACAATCTAGAAATACCAGATCAAGATTTATTAGCAATATCAAATGCTCAAAAGGTTGAATTTGAAATTGAATATTCTGCTACAAATGTAGAAGGATATTTACCAAGCGAAGTAATCCACTATAAAGAAAAAGGCGCATTCTCGCCTGCTTTAATAAATGAATTTAAAGAATTCTGTAATTATTGCGGTATAAAGTAAGGTCTTTGGAATATGGTAAGATAATACAAAGGAGCCGGCGATGCGAAAAATTCTTCTTATCTCTGTGTGTTTAATCGGATTGGCATCAGCTTTCAACTACGATGGCACCTGGGTGGAACTTGCGCCATCCAACTCCTGGGCGATTAATTACAGCCCGGCGGCATCGGGCATCTTTGGCGCCGGGGGCTGGTTCGGCATCGGCGACGGCTGCTTTCTGACATCAGTTGGCTATGAGAATGTCACGGCGAATACAAGCAGAGCGCTTTCGTCCCCGTGGGTGCCCCAGCAAGGCAGGGCGCTTATGCCCGGCAACACCGACTGGCTGGGGTTAAGGATGAAGTTCTGCGTCCCCAGCGAGTTTCTGGCATCCTACCCCCTCTTCATAGCCATGGGGCGCATGGAATTCGCTGACCGGCGCAGCTACGGCGGTGTCAACCTTGGGGTGGGCGTGGGCATCCCCGTAATGGACCGCGCCAGTGTGGAGCCGGTTATCACCTTCAACACCTACGACGATGTGCAAGCAATGGGCGTGCAGGTAGGATTTACCATCGGGTTGGGCGGATTGGGACCCCGGGCACCCAAAGGCGGCGGCTATTTCAAGAATGTAAACAGGGGGGACACTAAATCAAGTGTAAGGAACAAAGATGCCAATCTGAACTGCCCCTATTGCGGCGCCAAGCTAGAGAAGAATTTCCTCTATTGCCCGGCTTGCGGACATAAGCTAAACCCGCAGAAATAGAGCAAGCCGTTTAATTTGTATCCAGCTTGGTGACGAATCCCATTATCACCACGAACATCATCACCAGCAGCACTATGTCTATCGCGGTGAGGATGCCAACAGTTTCCAGCCAGATTCCCAGCGGTAGGGAAGCCAGCAGGGGCAACACAAGTTTGAGGCTTGCCCTGAGCCACCCCTGCCTCCGGTAACCCTGCACTATGGCACCCAGGGGAAGCACCACAAACGCAGTGATCAGAATAAAATTACCCAGCATCTGTGCGACGATTTGCACTCTTTCCCCCCAAACCCAAGCCGAAGCCCGACAATAAACCACACAATATGAAGATGAAGGTTGTCATTCTTATCACGGATAATGAGGCTGCATCATTGCCGGCGCCCAGCACCCCCTGAAGACAGTCGCCAAAAAGCTGACTGTGAGCAACGAACTGATCCAGTGGGGACGATCCGCTGCTGAGCAAACCCAGCAAGCCGCCCAAAATCACAGCTGCGCCCAACCAGAGCCAAAATCCAATTCCCAGAAGTCTAATCATATTGCGGAAGCCAAAGAACCAGAGCACTCCCAGACCCAATCCCACTAGGACTAATTGGATGAAGCCGAAAACAGTATCCACCAAACCAGGCATCACCGCATCCGCCAGCACGAAATCCAGGATCAGGAAGGCAACCGCGCCCAGCAGCAGGCAAAATCCCAGCCAGGGCTTAAGCCGCTTAAGGTTAAGGAAAAAGATAAGTGGCAGGAGGACTGTCGCCGCGAATGACAGGATGAGCAGCGCTACTTGCACAGTGGTTTACCCCACACGACTTTGGCGGTAATTTCCAACTCTATGGTATCAGCGCTCACATATTTCGCCAGTATGCGGCGCAGTTCTACGTCAAAGCGGTCGGCAGCTTCCAAGCCGATTATTGATCCTCGTCCATACTCGGAATCTCCACCCGGCTTAAGTTTTTCACCCTTTTTAAGC
>Ga0315280_10004231_pt1 | contig 21363 bp, 19 predicted proteins | sample YL17G06_40_MG_FD_203697 | JGI IMG/M metagenome (GOLD analysis project Ga0315280, IMG submission 203697) | Sediment microbial communities from Yellowstone Lake, YNP, Wyoming, USA - YL17G06_40 | ecosystem: Environmental > Aquatic > Freshwater > Lake > Sediment | place: USA: Wyoming | collected...
TAAAAACTTCGTCCGGTGTATAAACTTTGCCGGCAGGAACATCATTATGAATCAACAACTCAAACCATTCATCTCTTGTCTTAGTTAGGAAAATCTGCTTCAAAAAAGAGCGGATTTCATCCCATTTTTCATCTTCTGGCTTATGAAAGGTGTGTTCCAGAGCGAAGTGATAGGGGATATATTCTTCCTTTCCTAAAAATCGGCATAGGTTCTCCCAAAAATGTGGCTCGAGGCAGCCAATGGTAATATGCTTACCGTCCTTGGTTTCGTACACTCCGTAATAGGGATAGGCACCATGAAGCCACGATTCACCCCTTTTCAACATTGACCCATCAAAAAAGTAACCACAATTGAACCAGGTCATGAGTGATACTGCTCCATCCATGTAAGCCATGTCCACATATTGCCCTTTGCCCGTCTTATTTCTAGCCACCAAAGCTATTGAAATACCTAAGGCTCCATATAACGCAGCCCCCGCAAAGTCAGCAACCAGATTTAAGGGGATAACTGGAGATCCTTCACTGGACCCAATTAAACCTAGGATACCAGCCATAGCTATATAGTTGATATCATGCCCGGGAAAGGCATGGTAAGGCCCGTCTTGACCATAGCCACTAAGCGAGCAGTAAATAATCTTGGAATTTAGCTTACTTATAGTTTCGTAGTCTATCCTCAAGCGTTTGGCTACTCCGGGTCTAAAACCCTCGACAATAACGTCTGCGCGCCGGGAAAGGCGGTAAAATATTTCTCGTCCTGCTTCCGACTTCAGGTTAACCACGATGCTTTTTTTATTGCGGTCAGGGGCATAATAAGCTGCTACCTTTCGGTCTTCTTCACCTGGAAACACTCCCAATGAACCCCTAAATTCAATTACCCCTGGCGCCTCAATTTTAAGCACTTCAGCTCCAAAATCTCCCAGGAGCATGGTGCAAAATGCACCTGGAACCAACCTCGATAAGTCCAGAATTTTCACACCTTCCAAAGCTAACATATCTCCTCCCAAATTGATTAATTGCCCATTATAAGCTATTTAGACAATCTTTTGCATTTTTAACCTAACTATGCTAAATTAGAATAAATAATATATTTAACTAAAGGTGGGGGTTACCCACCTTTTTACTAAATGAAAGAAACTAAAGGGGAATGGGAAGATGAAAACAGAGCTTAAGGCTGCGATTACTCAGCTTTCGGCTGAGAGAAACTTGTCTAAAGAAGTAGTCTTGGCTGCCCTGGAATCAGCGCTGGCCTCAGCATATAAAAAAAGCATATCTGCTCTGGAACAAGATGTGCTAGTAAAAGTTGACCCTGAAAGCGGCGAAATCAATTTCTATATTCAAAAAGTTATAGTTGAATCAATTGCCAATCCAAATCGTGAAATCTCCCTCAAAGAAGCTCGAAAACTGCGAGCTACAGCACAACTTGGTGATGTAATAAGCATAGAATGCACCCCCAAGAATATTGGTCGTATCGCTGTTCAAGCAGCAAAACAAGTCGTTCTACAGCGATTGCGGGAAGCAGAACACCGCATTATTTATGAAGAGTTCACCGATAGGGAAGGAAAGGTTGTTACTGGAACAATTCAATTCACCGAACCTAAACGAATTTATGTCCGACTGAATAGAATAGAGGCGATACTTCCTGCGAGTGAACAGGTTCCTAATGAACATTATTATAGAGGGCAGCGACTTAAATTTTATCTTCTTGAGATGGTCCAGAGAGATAAAGAGCTTCAAATAATAGTTTCCCGCTCTCACCCCAACCTGATGCGCGGCCTCTTTGAGTTAGAAATCCCCGAAGTTCACAACGGGATTGTGGAGTTAAAAGCCCTAGCTCGCGAGGCTGGACATCGAACTAAAGTGGCAGTGGCAACTATTCAAGAAAACGTTGACCCTGTAGGTTGCTGTCTTGGCCCTCGGGGCATAAGGCTCCAAAGTATCATTAATGAACTAAATGGCGAAAAAATAGATGTAATCAGGTGGCATGCCGACCCTGGGGTATTTATCGCTAACGCTCTTAGCCCAGCTCAAGTAGCAAGCATTAAAATCGATGAGGAAAGAAACATAGCTACTGTGGTTGTCCCTGATAAGCAACTCTCTCTAGCTATAGGCAAAGAAGGACAGAATGCCAGACTAGCAGCGAAACTCACAGGCTGGCGGATCGATATCAAGAGTGTCTCTGCTATTGAGGCGGAAAGGCCTGTTATACAAGAGCCAGAAACAGCAGCAAAAGTCATTTCCCGTAAAGTTACGGAAAGGGAGCCACTCGAAGCAGAGCCAGCTGAGGAGATTGGAGTGGAAGAGTCGGTTGAAATTCCAAGCATTCCAGAAGCTCCATCTGAGAAGCCCGAAGAAAAACAGATTCGCTTTGCTGAAGATATCTTAGTGGAGGCACTAAAAGTAAAAATACCAGACAAGATAAAAAGCGGAACTAAAGGTAAAAGAAAGGGAAAGGTGATAAAGTATAAAAAGGAAGATGAACATTTAATAGATGATGAGAGCGAAGAGTAAGCATCCACCTCAGCGTACTTGCATAGCTTGTCGACAGGTTAAGGGGAAGAAAACCTTGATTCGCTTAGTGAGTATGGAGAACGGCATTGCTGAAATAGATGTATTTGGAAAGAAGCCGGGCAGAGGTGCTTACTTATGCCCCAAAAAAACCTGTTGGGAGTTGGCGCTGAGGAAAAATCGACTGGATTATGCTCTACGAACAAAACTTCATGATGATAATCGACAAACCTTACGTGAGTACAGTCATAACTTGGAGGAAAGCTAAACTTGGATGATAAAAAACCGGGATTGAAAAAAGGCCTACCACAAGTTGAGCTTCCACCTTCCATAACTGTGAGGCAGCTGGCCGACGTACTAAAAGTAGAGCCTATAAAAGTAATTAAACAACTCATGCGCAAAGGCATCATGGCCAACGTTAACCAGACTATCGACTTTGACACTGCAAGCGTAACAGCTGCAGACTTTGGCTATGATGCTAAAGCAGCAAAAGAGCGTAGAGCTTCGCCTTCCCGAAAGGAAAGAGGAAAAGGGAAAGGAAAACTGTCAGTTCGCCCTCCAGTAGTTACTGTCATGGGACATGTTGACCACGGCAAAACTACCCTTCTTGATGTCATCAGAAAGACTAATGTAACTGCTCGCGAGGCAGGAGCAATTACCCAACATATCGGTGCCTACCAGGCCTTAGTGGATGGACGCAAAATCACCTTTTTGGATACACCGGGACATGAGGCCTTCACTGCCATGAGAGCCCGAGGGGCACAAGCGACTGATATTGTAACTCTGGTGGTTGCCGCTGATGACGGTGTTATGCCCCAGACTGTAGAAGCTATAAACCACGCCAAGGCTGCCAAGGTGCCCATAGTAGTGGCACTCAATAAGATCGATAAACCTGATGCTAATCCCGAGCGTGTAAAACAGCAGCTTGCCGATTTGGGTCTGGTTATTGAGGAGTGGGGTGGCGATACTGTTTGTGTACCCATATCAGCCAAGCAAGGACAAGGAATATCGGATTTATTGGAAAACCTATTCTTAGTTGCTGACATATTAGAACTGAAAGCTGATCCTGATAGCGCCGCAGAAGGGGTAATCATTGAGGCTAAACTGGATAAAACTAAAGGTACTTTAGCTACCCTCCTTGTCCAGAAGGGCACCCTTAGACGAGGCGATGTTGTGGTAGCTGGCGGTGCTTGGGGAAAAATAAAAGCCATGTTTGATGATAAAGGAAAGCAAGTTCACAAAGCTGAACCATCTACTCCAGTGGAAGTCCTCGGCTTAAATGAGGTGGCAAAATCGGGAGACCATTTTATTGTGCTTCCCGATGAGCATGAAGCACGAAGCATTGTTGAAAAACAAAAATATCCTAGACCACGTCCCACCCTAAGCTTAAGTGCTCTTTCCAGCCAAATAAGTGACGGGCAAATAAAAGAACTCAACATAGTTTTGAAGACAGATGTCGAGGGCAGCATTGAACCCATAAAAACCTCTGTAGAAAGGTTGGGCACAGAGAAGACAAAAGCTAGAATCATCCATACTGCTAGCGGGAGCATCACCGAGAGTGATGTGCTTTTGGCCTCAGCCTCAAAAGGCATTATCATCGGTTTTAATACTCCTACTTCACCTGGAGCAACACAGCTAGCTGATGTGGAAGCGGTGGGCATTCACCACTATGATGTAATCTACAAGCTAATAGAAGACGTGGACAGGACATTGAAGGGGATGCTTGAGCCAACTTATGCGGAAGTACTCAGCGGGCGCGCTGAAGTAAGGGCTATCTTCCCCCGCGGTAAGCTGGGAAAAATAGCCGGAGTTTATATTATGGAAGGAAAAGCATGGAGAGATGCCCAAGTTAAAATATTGCGCCAAAATAAAGTTATTTGTGACTCTCGGATCTCCAGCTTAAAGCGTTTTAAAGAGGACGTCGCCGAAGTCTCCGCCGGCCTCGAATGTGGCTTGGGTATAGAGGGTTTTGTCGATTTTCAAATTGGCGATATCATTGAATTTTACCGAAGGGAAAGAATAGGCTAATTATACTTCCCAGCTAGGAGATTCAAATGAGCAGACGAAGTGAACGAACAAGTAAACTGATCCAGCGAGAAATCAGCGGACTGCTTGAGCGTGAGGTTAATGACCCTAGACTGAGCAAGCTTGTCTCGGTGACAGAAGTTACCCTTTCTCCCGATCTTAAGTATGCCAAGATATTTGTTAGCACCTTGGGCAGCAAAATAGATAAGGAAGATTTGCTGGCAGGCTTTAACAATGCTTCAGGATTCTTGCGCAAAGAACTTGCAGCTCACTTAAGATTAAAACAGATACCGCAGCTCAGCTTTCATTATGATGATTCTATTGAGCGCGGGGCGAGATTACTCAAATTGATCGGGGAGCTAAGCACTAATGAGGATGATAAAATTAGCTCCCGTAATAGTTTTCTCATTAACAAAGGAGGTTAATAATGGAACCAATAAACGTAGCCATAATAGGTGTTGGTAATTGTGCTTCATCTTTAGTGCAAGGAGTTCATTACTACAAGGATGCCAAAGAAGATGAATTTGTCCCCGGCCTAATGCATGTTAACCTGGGGGGCTATCATATAGCTGACATCAACTTTGTAGCTGCATTTGATATTGATAAAAACAAAGTAGGCAAGGATTTAGCTGAGGCTATTTACACCAAGCCGAATAACACTATTAAATTCTGTGACGTGCCTAAGACAGGTATCCGAGTTGAGCGGGGTATGACCCACGATGGACTGGGCAAGTATTTATCTCAAATTATCACTAAGGCGCCAGGCCCCACCGCCAATATTGTAGACATACTCAAGAAGACAGAAACTGACGTAGTGCTCAATTACCTGCCTGTAGGAAGCGAGGAGGCAACTAAATGGTATGTGGAACAAGTGCTGGCTGCCGGTTGCGGCTTCATCAATTGCATGCCTGTTTTTATTGGCCGTGAAAGCTACTGGCAAGGCAGGTTTGCTGAGCGGGGATTGCCTGTCATTGGTGATGATATCAAATCCCAGGTAGGGGCTACGATTACTCACAGAATATTGACCAAACTTTTTCGTGACCGCGGTGTTAAACTAGAGCGAACTTACCAGCTAAATTTTGGCGGCAATACTGATTTCTTAAATATGCTAGAACGAGAGCGCTTGGAGTCCAAGAAGATTTCCAAGACAAACGCTGTTACCTCACAACTAGACTATGATATTGGTCACGACAACATTCATATCGGTCCCAGTGACTATGTGCCCTGGCTAGCTGACCGCAAATTTTGTTACCTGCAGATGGAAGGTCGTACCTTCGGCGATGTACCTCTAAAGCTAGAACTGAAGCTGGAGGTATGGGATAGCCCAAACTCAGCCGGCGTAGTTATTGATGCCATAAGATGCTGCAAGCTAGCTCGTGACCGCGGCTTAAGCGGGACCATAGTGGGTCCTTCAGCTTATTTTATGAAATCTCCGCCAATTCAGTATTCCGATGAGGAAGCCCGTATAAGAACTGAAACATTTATCGCAGGACAAGAGCAAGAAGGGCCCATTTCCTTGCCTGAGCTGGACTCAATCAAGGTCAAGGGATAAGTCACTCTCGTGGCAAAAATACTAGCTTCAAACAACGTAGGTTAAGAGCCAAAAGCGAAACTTTGAGTTTGCCACGAGCTAGAGGTAACAAGTTGTTCGAAGTTTCCCTTTCCACCATGTGGGTTAAAGGTAGATTTAGCCACATGGCGGGATTTGCCGCCAAAGCTAGAGAATTGGGCTTTACCCACATAGAAGCAAATACCTCAATTTCCCAACGAATGCTCAGTGAACTTCTCAAGACCACAGTTCCTATTTCAAGCATTCATTCTCCTTGTCCAGCGGTATTGTCATCCAAAGGAATCCCCGTAAGTAGCCTTTCCTTAAGTTCTCTGGACGAGAACGAGCGAATGGAGGCTGTTAGCTTCACCCAGAAAACAATAGACCTTGCGGCAAATGTGAGCGCCCGGGCTATCGTCCTTCATATGGGTGAAGTGCCAATTGACCTGAGTTTACAAGATAGGCTGTATAAGCTTCACAATGGAGGCTACGCTCAAACCAAAGAATATAGCCAAGCTAAAGAAAAGTTAGTTTACCAGCGCATTTCTCAAGCTCCTCCTTACCTTAATGCAGCGAGAAAAAGTCTTCAAAAGCTTAGAGAATATAGCCAGCAAAAGGGTATAATGCTGGGACTTGAGACCAGATTCCATCTTAACGAGATACCAAATATGGACGAAATGGCAGAGCTACTTAACGAAGTATCAGAAGGTCTGGTGGGCTACTGGCATGATGTAGGGCATGCTGAAGTGCAACAGCAGCTTGGATTTAGCTTGCATGAAGAATGGCTTTCACGGTTCAAAGACAGGATAGTCGGCATCCACTTACACGACATCCATGGCATTTCCGATCACCATGCCCCGGGAAAGGGAAATATGAATTGGGAAATGGTGGCTAAATATTTACCTCCGGGAATAATAAAAGTTTGCGAAATCGGCGAGTGGAATGATGAAGAGCAAATGCAAGGAGTAGTCAAATTTCTTCAAAAGAAAGGGATAGTAAACTAGCTGGAAGAGCTGAATGAATTTAATAGATATTCGACGGAATTTAGCCTATCGTATTACCAATCCCATAGTCGGGATTTTGAGCAAAAGTGGGATAACGCCCAATGCTCTTACCCTTATCAACCTGGCTCTGAATATAGTTGCGGCCTATGTTATCGCTACTGGGCACTTTCTTCTTGGCGGGGTTTTAGTCCTAGTTTCAGGCTTATTTGACCTCCTTGACGGAGCCTTAGCTCGCTTCACCAAGCAAACTACAAGCTTTGGCGCTATTCTGGATTCCACAGTTGACCGCATTTCTGAAGCTGCGACTCTCTTTGGTCTCTTGATTTGGTATTTAGCTCGCGGAGGCAGATTAGAAATTGTACTTATTTTTGCCGTCTTAATTGGCTCTTTTCTGGTCAGCTATGTTAGGGCGAGAGCAGAAGGACTCGGTTGGCAATGTCAGGTTGGCTTGTTTACTAGAGCAGAACGGGTTATAGTATTAGCAATAGGTTTGTTAATAAATCAGGTTTTGATCGCTTTATGTGTTCTGGTGGTCTTTGTCTTTACCACTGTAGTTCAAAGGTTAGTTTACCTATGGAAGCAAGGAAAAACTAAAGGTGATTAAGTGGCTGTTATAGCTATTGTGGGAGGGCAGTGGGGTGATGAAGGTAAAGGAAAGATAGTTGATCTCTTAGCTGAAAAAGCGAAGATAGTAGCTCGTTTCTCCGGGGGAGATAATGCTGGTCACACTGTAATCAACCCTTATGGCGAGTTCCGGCTGCATCTCGTCCCTTCGGGCATTTTTTACCCACAGGTAACTTGCATTATCGGCAATGGTGTAGCTATTAACCCAGCAGTACTTCTTAAAGAAATAGCTGACCTGCACAATCATGGTGTCAATACAAGTCGCCTTTTTATCAGTGACCGTGCTCACCTGATAATGCCTTATCACACCCTCCTCGACAGACTGGAAGAAGAAAGGCGCAGTAAAGGAGCATTGGGTACCACACTCAGAGGAATCGGCCCTGTCTTTGCTGATAAAGTAGCTCGCTTGGGAATCCGTGCTGGAGATTTGTTAGATAAGGATGTATTTCTGAGCCGCTTGAAGTCGGCTCTGGAGCTCAAAAATATTATCCTGACCAAAGTGTACCGAGCTTCGCCTCTATCACTGGAGGAGATCTATCAACAATATTGTCATTATGGGGAGCAGCTTGTCCCTTTCATCCGAGAAACTAGCTCCATAATTCGCGAAGCGGCGACAAAAGGAGAGCTTGTTTTGCTAGAAGGTGCCCAGGGAGCTTTACTTGACCCTGACTTTGGCACCTATCCCTATGTAACTTCTTCTTCACCATTGGCCGGGGCAAGCTGTATTGGAGCAGGCCTAGGCCCAAGGGGAATCGATCGTGTGGTGGGCATATTTAAAGCATATGACACTAGAGTCGGTGCCGGACCCATGCCCACAGAGCTCAAAGACGAAATTGGTGACTTAATACGGGAAAAGGCTCGTGAGTATGGTGCTACCACGGGAAGGCCACGAAGGTGCGGCTGGTTTGATGCTGTGGCGGGTCGTTTCAGCGTTCAAATAAATGGCCTTAGTGATATAGCTCTAACTCACCTCGATATCTACGATGGTTTCCCCACAATTAAAATATGCACCGCCTACAAATTTAAAGGCAAGGCCTTAACTTCTTTCCCTAGCGATATAGCCACATTGGAAAAATGCCAACCTGTCTACGAAGAAGTGGATGGTTGGCAAGAATCAATAAGTGGAATTCGAAATTTTAAAAAGCTGCCGGTGGGAGCTCGCAATTACATGTCCCGGCTTGAAGACCTCCTTTCCTGCCCCATCAGTCTCGTCTCCGTAGGACCAGATAGGAGGCAAATAATGTTGGTTAAAGACTTCTTCAGCTGATAACCGTCAGCCATCAGCCCTTGGGAATAGGCAAATTTATCTTATAGTTCTTTAGTGTCGCCTTTATAAGATCAGCTGATTTCTCATCAGGCTCAACTAGAGGCAAGCGAGGTTTACCCACTGGAAAACCTACATAATTCAAAGCCCACTTGACAGGCATAGGATTGGGAACGATGAACAGGACATTTACCAGAGGTAATAAGTATCTGTGAATCTTGGCTGCTTCTTGAGGTTTACCGTTGAGGAACTTCTCTATCATGTCCTTTATCTGGATTCCTATTAGATGAGAGGCGACGCTAATCACACCGTAACCACCCAGAGCGAGTATGGGGAAGGTATCACTATCATTGCCACTGTAAACTAAGAAATCTTCCCTGGTTCCCTGAATAATCTCAGCTATCTGCCCGAGATTGCCACTGGCTTCCTTCACGCCCACAATATTAGCAATTTGGCTCAGCTTGATTACCGTATCGGCAGTGAGGTTGGTAACCGTACGCGATGGCACATTATAGATGATGCAAGGCAAGGTAGTACTCTGGGCAATGGCTTTAAAATGCTCCCACAAGCCTTGCTGAGTCGGCCGATTGTAATAGGGAACTATCAAGAGACAAGCGTCAACCCCAATTTTCTCCGCCTCCTTAGTTAACTCCTGGCTTTCTCTGGTGTCATAGTTGCCTGTGCCAGCAACTACCGCTCCGCGGTCGGCTATCGCTGATTTTATTTCGGCGAAAAGCCGCAGTTTCTCTTCCCTACTCAGAGTAGGAGACTCACCAGTAGTGCCCGAGACCACCACTCCATCACTACCCGAATCCAGTAAAGATAGTGCCAGCCTCCTAGCTTGTTGATAGTCAACGTCGCCTTGAGCATCAAAAGGCGTCACCATGGCTGTTAATAAGCGACCCAGCCTATTCTTACCTCGAAACTTTAAAGAGCTTTTGGTAACCCCTGGCTTATTCATTCAAACTAGCTAAACTCTCCTTAAGGCTTATCCAACCCCTCTCTATCCCCTCCTCAGCAATTTGTACAGCATTTAGCGCTGCCCCTTTACGCAGATTATCAGCCACTATCCACATAACAAGTCCGTTAGGATGTGAGATATCTTTCCTAATTCGGCCTACAAATACATTATCTGACCCACTAGCAGCCCAGGGTTGAGGGTAAAAACTGACGGTGGGGTCATCAAGTACCCTGACTCCAGGAGCTTGAGCCAAAATCTTCCTTGCTTCTTCAGTGGTAATGGGCGAACTGAATTCTACGTTAACTGCTTCACTATGCCCAAACCAAACAGGAACTCGGACACAGGTGGCCGAAATAGCTATGCCTTCAGTGTGCAGTATCTTCCTCGTTTCCTCTACCATTCTCTGTTCTTCCCTAGTATATCCATTATCCAAAAAGACACCGATTTCTGGCAGTACATTAAAGGCTATCTGGTGAGAATACACATGAGGACAAATACGACGCCCTTCCAGAACTAACCGCGCTTGATTTGTCATTTCTTTCAGAGCAGCACTGCCGCTACTTGATACTGACTCATAAGTGCTCACCACAATCCTCTTTATGGGATTGATCCTGTGCAAGGGATGAAGCGCTACCACCATTTGGATTGTGGAGCAATTTGGAGTGGCGATTATTCCCTTATGCCATTCTATATCCCCGGCATTGACTTCTGGGACTACCAGGGGCACTGCAGGGTTCATCCTGAAAGCAGTACTATTATCGATGACCACTGCTCCAGCTTCGGCAGCCAAAGGCACTAACCTCCGACTGATATCAGCCCCAACAGAGAAAAAGGCAATATCAACATCGCGAAACGCCTCTGTCTTCGCTTCCTTGACCTCAATTCTTTGATGATTAAAGAGGAGTTTCATCCCAGAAGAATACTCAGGGGATAGTAATTGGATGGAAGCTACGGGAAACTTACGCTGCTCAAGTACCTTAATAATTTCTTGCCCTATAATATCGGTAGCGCCAACAACAGCTACATTGAATCCTTCCATGGCATTTCCTACAACTTTAGCAAGGCATCCAACCCATAAGTTAGCCCCTTGCGTTTTGTCACTTCCTTGATTGCCAGGATAACGCCAGGCAAGAAACACTCCCGACTTATAATATTGTGACGTAAGCTTAGAGTTTCACCCGCTCCACTAAATACAACTTCCTGCCCAGCCATAAATCCCGGCAACCTTAAGCTATGGATAGCTATGCCATTCATCTCTCCTCCTCTAGTATTGCTGAGTACTTCACGTGTAACTTTAGGATAAATGAATGGTTTACCATGCGTTTGTGCCATCGCCCTGGCTGTAGCAATTGCAGTCCCTGAAGGAGCATCAGCCTTTTTATCATGATGCATTTCGATAATTTCGGCGTGGTTAAAAAACTTAGCAGCAAATTTTGATAGCTGTATCAAAAGTGCTGCCCCCAGAGAAAAATTGGGTGCCATCACCGCCCCTACCTTATAGGTCTGGCATAATTTTGCAATTTCTGCCAAATTTTCCTCAGAAAGGCCTGTGGTGCCTATAACCATGTTAACTTTTCGTTTAATAGCAATGCGGGCAGCTGCCATAGAAACCTCGGCATTAGTGAAATCTACCACCACATCTGCATCGCAGCTCTTTAAAAGCGAGTCTAAATCGGAAGAAAGAGGTACCAGTTCGGGAGCCTCAGCTAAAGGAAGATATTGCTGAGTTACTTCCTTTTCCACAGCACCCACTGCCCGTAATCCGGGCTCGCAAACCACAGCTTTAGTTATCTCTTGCCCCATCCGGCCTAAAGCGCCATTAATAACTACTCTTATGGGTTCTAAAGAAGAAGTCATGTTTCCTTCCCTCTACTCGCCAATAAAGCAATTTATTTGCTACGGTTGCCATGTTGTTCACCCCTGCCACGTGGGTGAACAAATTTCCTCTGACGGTCCTTGGGAGCCGAGGAATCCTTAACTTTAGCACCAGGGAGATTGGAAAGCCCTTCCAATATTGCTTTGCGCGATAAATTTATCCTACCAGAACTGTCGATCCCAATGACCTTCACCATTACCTCATCACCCACTTTAACCACATCTTCGACTTGGGGTACATGGTAGTTAGCAAGCTCGCTGATATGGACGAGGCCTTCCTTCCCCGGCAGGATTTCTACCATGGCACCAAAATTGAACAGCCTGGTTACTTTCCCAGTGTAAATCTCTCCTTGCTCCACTTCCCGGGTTAAGTCCTGAATTATTTTGATTGCCTTCTGGGCTGCCTCTTCGTTTGGAGAGCCAACGAGAACTGAACCATCGTTCTTTATCTCTATAGTTGTTTTGGTTTCATCTATAATAGACCTTATAACCCTACCACCAGGACCAATGACGCTCCCAATCTTACTCGGATCGATTTTCATTTCATACATCCTGGGAGCATAGGGACTAAGTTCAGAGCGGCTAGCACTAATAGCTAAACTCATTTTCCCCAGTATTTCCAACCTTGCCTCACGAGCCTGACTTAAGGCTTCAGCCAGGATGCCATAATCTATCCCCTGCAGCTTGATATCAAGCTGCAAAGCCGTGAGCCCACGAGCTGTGCCAGCAACTTTGAAATCCATGTCACCATAGGCATCTTCCATACCCACAATGTCAGTTAGAACAACATAGCCCTCATCCTTTCCGGTAACTAAACCCATGGCTATCCCCGCCACAGGCGCTTTTATAGGCACACCGGCATCCATCAGGGAGAGGGTCGAAGCACAAGCACTAGCCATGGATGTGCTTCCGTGAGAACTAAGCACCTCAGAAACCAGACGTAAAGTGTAAGGAAAATCATCCTCCGATGGCAGTACTGGTGCAATAGCCCGTTCTACTAAAGCGCCATGCCCAATCTCGCGCCTCCCTGTTGTTCCTATTCGTTTCACCTCACCAGTAGAAAAGGGAGGGAAATTATAATGATGCATAAAGCGTTTAGTTTCCTCCAGACCTATGCCATCCAATAACTGCTCCCGACTTGTAGACCCCAAAGTGGTAATAGTCAACACCTGGGTTTCCCCCCGGGCAAATAATCCTGAGCCATGGGTACGAGGAAGGATGCCGACTTCACAGCTAATAGGACGAATTTCTCTAGTTTGGCGACCATCCAAGTGTCGCCTCGCCTGTAATATTTTTGCCCTCACTGCAGCTTTAAGCTGGGTTTCAAAAGCGACATTGATTTCCTCTTCAGAAAAAGAAACAACTAACTTATTCTTTATTTCTTCCTTGAGAGATGTCAAAGCCTTATCTTTTTGCAGTTTCTCTGGTTCCTCTAGAACCTGGCTTAATTTCTCACCAAGTATGGCAGCGATTTGAGATGAAAGCTCAGGAGCAATTTCCTTAGATTTGATTTCTACCTTGGCTTTGCCATAAATTCGCTGTAGCTCTTCCTGAAGCTTAATGACCTCCTGATTCACCTCGTGTCCCAACTTAATTGCCTCGAGCAATGTCTCTTCGGAAATTTCTTTGGCGCCTGCTTCCACCATCACAATGTCTCTACTAGTGCTAGCAACGATTACATCGAGCAAGCTATTCTCCATTTGACCTAAGGGAGGATTCACAACTAGAGCATCATTTATATAGCCAACATGTACCGCCGATATAGGACCAAAGAACGGGATATCCGATAATGTCAAGGCTGCTGAAGCGCCAATAAGGGCACAAATATCAGGGTCATTTTCTTGGTCAACAGATAGCACTGTCGCCACAACTTGAACATCATAATTAAATTCCTTGGAAAGAAGAGGGCGCAGGGAGCGATCGATGAGCCGACTAGTTATAACTGCTTCCTCGGTAGGACGTCCTTCCCGCCTGATGAAGCTGCCCGGTATTTTACCCGCGGCATAGAGCCTTTCTTCATAATCCACCGTTAGAGGGGCAAAATCTATCCCCTCTCGGGGTTCAGAGCTTGCACAGGCAGTAGCTAAAACAACCGTGTTGCCATATTGAACAGCGACAGCACCATTGGCTTGGTGAGCGAATTTCCCTACCCGGATGCTAAGTGTCCTGCCAGCTACTGAACGCTCAAAAACATCAGACATATTATTCCCTCAAGCTTAATCTGGTAATAAGAGAATAATACCGCTCGGGCGCCGTCCTGTTCAGGTAGCCCAAAAAACGCCTCCGCTGCCCTATCACCCCGTGGAGCGCATGCCGGGAGTGTCGATCTTGGGGATACAACTTAAGATGCTCCGTTAATCGATTTATCCTCTCGGTAAGCAAAGCCACCTGAACCTCGACAGACCCACTATCATTTTCCTTAAGTCTAAATTGGGTGATGATTTCACCCTTCTTCTCTTTATCCACTGTTATAAACTCCCTAATTTAGTAGTGTCGTATATCATACCACGACAAAAAAATCTTGTATAGAAATTGACCAAAAGAGCAAGATGCTTTATAATTGGCCAGTAAAGGCAACTTTTTATGCATGAAAGTTGCGGCGTTTTTGGAGTCTATGCCCCAGGCATAAATGTAGCTCAGACTACTTTTTTTGCCCTCTTCGCTTTACAGCACCGTGGTCAAGAAAGTGCCGGCATCGCTGTCACCGATGGCAACGAAATAAAAATACATACCCGTATGGGATTAGTTTCCCAGGCATTCACGGAAACTGACCTCGCTTTGCTCCAAGGATATATTAGCATCGGGCATAATCGCTACTCCACTACAGGCTCAAGCAGACCCATGAATGCCCAGCCCATCATAGCAAAATCAGAGGGGTTGACCATTGCCCTGGCACATAATGGCAATATCATCAACTCCAAACTGCTCCGCGATGAACTCCAGGAGCGTGGCTATCATTTTCACGCTAGCAGTGATTCCGAAGTCATTGCCAATCTGATTTTGGCCTCCCCCGGCCAGAACTGGCAGGAAAAAATAGAATACGCCATGCACCGCCTCCAAGGAGCTTATTCTTTGGTAATCTTAACTGAAAATAAACTGATCGGAGTTCGTGACCCCTTCGGTGTTCGTCCTCTTTGTCTCGGAACTATTGACGGCGGATGGTGCATCGCCTCGGAAAGTTGCGCCTTAGACCATATAGGTGCCCAATTCATAAGGGAAATCGAACCCGGGGAAATTGTAACCATTGATAGCCAGGGAGTACAGAGTTTTAAGAAGGAAAGTGATAGAAAGGCTTTGTGCATCTTCGAATACATTTACTTCGCCCGTCCCGACAGCATCATCCAAGGCAAACTACTCTACCCAACCAGGGAAGCTATGGGTAGAATATTGGCTGAAGAATATCCTGTCGATGCTGATTTCGTCATGGGTGTTCCTGATTCAGCCACTGCCGCCGGCATTGGCTATTCTCATGCCTCGGGTATCCCATATTGCGAAGGCTTGTTAAAAAACCGCTATGTAGGACGTACCTTTATTGAGCCTGACCAAAGGATACGGGAGCTTGGCGTCCAATTAAAATTCAACCCTCTTTCCCGCATAATTGCTGGGAAAAAGCTAGTAGTCGTCGACGACAGCATTGTTCGCGGCACCACTACTCCCCGTGTGGTTAGCCTGCTCAGAAAAGCCGGTGCTTTAGAGGTTCATCTCCGCATCTGCGCCCCACCCATTCGCTACCCTTGCTTCTTTGGAGTAGATATGGCCACTAAATGGGAACTCATCGCCGCAAGGAAAACTGTCCCTGAAATCAGAGAGCACCTCGGTGCTGATTCGCTGGGATACCTTAGCCTCGATGGCTTAATTCGGGCTGTGGACCTGCCCAGAGATATTTTCTGCCTTGCTTGTTTTACCGGAGCATACCCCATTCCAGTTCAAATAGAAATGGACAAACTAGCTTTGGAAGCCCTTCCCCAGGAGGATCTCATTGGAGCCGACCACTAAAAAGGCTTATGCCCTCGCTGGTGTAGACATTCATCTTGCTGACAAAGTAAAAAAAATTATTGCCCAACAAGCTCGATCTACCTTCCGCTCCGAAGTCATTGGCTCAGAATTTTTCGGCAGCATGTTTCAGCTCAAAGGATATCGTGAGCCAATTCTAGTCTCCAGCACCGATGGAGTAGGCACCAAACTTAGAATAGCCTCGCTGCTGGGCAAAAATGATACCGTGGGCATGGATATCGTCAACCACTGTGTCAATGATATCCTTTGTTGTGGCGCCGAGCCCCTTTTCTTCCTCGACTATATTGCCATGGGCAAACTGGTGCCTGAGCAAATACAAGCCATTATTTCGGGTATAGTCCAGGCCTGCCAGGAAGTTGGCTGCTCGTTAATCGGCGGTGAAACTGCCGAGATGCCCGGCATATACTCTCAAGGAAATTATGACTTGGTAGGTTTCATTGTCGGAGTGGTGGAGAAGAAGAATATCCTTGATAACAGTTCCATTGCTCCAGATGACGTAATCCTTGGCCTGCCTTCATCCGGCTTACATACCAATGGTTACTCATTAGTGCGAAAGGTTTTTGGCATAGATGCCAACCCTTCGTGCTTAAACAAATTTTATCCTGAACTGGGAAAAGGCCTCGGTGAAGAATTGCTCCAGGTCCACCGCTGCTATTATCCGCAACTCAAGCCAGCCTTGTCATTGATTAAAGGTATGGCTCATATCACCGGCGGCGGCTTTATCGGAAATATACCTCGCATCTTGCCTGAAGGAGTTGCTGCCCACCTTAAAAAGCGTTCCTGGGACATTCTGCCAATTTTCAAACTCATTCAAAAAGAAGGTGATATAAAAGAAGCGGAAATGTATCAAGTGTTCAACATGGGGATAGGCATAACCATTGTTTGTTCCCCCCGGCAGGTAGCCCAGATTATCAGTATCTTGCCCCAGGCTAAAGTCATCGGCAGGATAATTAAGAGAGAAGACAAAGAAAGAGTAATAATAAATTAGGAGGTTCTGTGCGCGCCATAATTAGCGTTTCGAATAAATCAGGCGTGGTTGATTTTGCCCGAGGTCTAAAAGGGCTGGGCATTGAGATATTCAGCACCGGTGGAACCAAGAAGTCTTTAGAAGCTGCTGGAGTAAAAATACATAGTATCACAGAGCTCACTGGCTTTCCTGAGATCCTCGATGGCCGGGTGAAGACTTTACATCCCGCAGTGCATGGAGGCATCTTAGCCCGACGTGACCTTCCCCAGCATCTATCCCAGCTAGCTCAGAACCGCATCGAGCTTATTGACATGGTGGTGGTCAACCTCTATCCCTTTGTGGAAACAGTGACCAGGGCTGAAGTTTCCTTGGACGAGGCGCTGGAGAATATCGATATTGGCGGACCAAGCATGATTCGCTCCGCAGCCAAAAATTTCCCCTCCGTCCTGGTAGTAGTCGACCCCGGGGACTACGATGCAATCTTGCAAAAGCTGCGCCAAGGCAATATAGATTTAGGATATAGGAAGCGCTTAGCTCAGAAAGCTTTCCAGCATGTGGCTCTTTATGATACAGCCATCGCTCAATACCTTAACGAAGAACTTTTTCCCGAAGAGATGACCATAGCCTTAAAAAAGGCCCGTAGCCTTCGCTATGGAGAGAATCCTCATCAGCAAGCTGCCTTTTACATCGAACAAAATGTGAGACAAAGGCAAGATGGTCTGGCATCGCTGGAACAGCTTGGCGGACCCGAAATTTCCTTCAACAACCTTCTCGATTTAGATGCTGCTTTGAATCTGCTGACTGACTTTAGCGCTCCCACCATCGCCATAATAAAGCATAATAATTCCTGCGGACTCGCCTCCCATAATGACTTAGCCGAGGCTTATCGACGAGCTTTAGCTGGCGACCCTGTAGCTGCCTTTGGCGGCATAGTTGCCAGCAACCGAATTATTAATCTGGCTACTGTCCAAGAGATAGATAAGACCCATTACGATGCCATTGTTGCTCCGGGATATCGGAAGGAGGCTCTGGAATTACTAAGACGAAAAGAAAGCCTGCGCCTTGCTAAAATTTCCCCTTATCGTTCTTCATCCTCCGAATCCTACCTCGATTTTCGCCGTGTCAGAGGCGGCTTTCTAGCCCAAGTGCCGGACACTTTAGCCAAACCCGAACTTAAGCCTCGCGTGGTAACCAAGCGCCAACCCAGCGAGGCAGAGTTATCAGACCTGCTCTTTGCCTGGAAGGCGGTTAAAGGCATAAAATCTAACGCCATAGTTATCGCCAAGGACAAAACATTATTAGGCATGGGAGCCGGACAGCCCAGCCGGGTGGTAAGCGTTGAGCTAGCCTTGAAAAGAGCTGGTGACCGAGCTAAGGGTAGCGTCCTTGCCTCAGATGCCTTCTTCCCCTTTACCGATGGCCCGGAATTGGCAATCAAGCACGGAGTTACCGCCATTATCCAACCCGGTGGCTCGGTAAGAGATAAAGAGGTAATTGAGCTGGCAAACAAGTATAATGTCGCCATGGTATTTACCGGTGTTCGCCATTTTAGACACTGAAATGAGAAATACGAAGCACTAAACTCTAAATCCTAAACTTTAAGAATTCGGATTTTGTATCAGAGCTCAAAATTTCAAGCCCAAAATGCGAGGCTTTTGAGCTTTGGAATTAGGATTTAGGGTTTCTATGTAGGGGGTGAGAAATGTTTATGATTAGCAAAGAAGCTATGCACAGCGTTATGTCACTTAAAGAGAAGATAGCTGACCCGAAAAAAAGGGCAGAGTGTATTGCCGATGTGGAGAATATGATAAAAATGAAGGAATCCCATCTGGCAAGGGCAGAGTGGGGTTCTTGTTGTGGCAACATCTGCAATTTGGCATCACAGATAGACAGCGAACTACAGATGCTCCAGAACACTTTAGAGGCTTTAAAGAAGAAAGACAGCACGAAGGCAAGTGCTTTGTTAGAAGATTACATTGCTCTCTTGCAGAAAAACTATAGACCTGAACCTGAGCATTGGTGACGCCATGGCTAGAGCAGTAATTGTCTCAGACATGTTACGTGGCTTTCTCGAGGAAGGCTATCCGCTTTATTGCGGCATCGAGGCCCGTAGCATCATACCCAATATCCAGAAATTACTGAAGCGAGAGTTAAAGCAAGGCTCGAAAATCTTTTATCTATGTGACCACCATATACCCAACGACCCGGAATTTAGAATGTTCCCACCCCATTGCATTGAAGGTACTGCGGAAGCTGAACTCATACCCGAGCTTTTGCAATATCCCGGTGAAATAATACCCAAAAGAACTTTTAGCAGTTTCTACAACACTCCTTTAGACAAGAGACTGAAGGCAATCAAGCCCGAAACCATAGTCGTCTGTGGCGTAACCACTCATATTTGTGTCCTGAACGCAGTAATTGATGCCAGAAACAGAGGCTACGAGGTTGAAGTCCCCGTTGATTGTGTTGCTTCCTTCGATAAAAAAGCTCACTCCTTCGCCCTGGATTATATGGAGAGGGTACTTGGAGCCAAGCTTGTTAAACCCTTAATTAAGGTTTCTCCGCCTCGTTTCGAAATCCCAGATTCATGGTTGAACGGAGAAACTGCCGACATCTACTTTCCCCGCACCGTGGAAATCCTTAAGAAAGAGGGCATTAACCCCGTAGCAACTATGGAGGTATTTCCTCGCCGAGCTGGTATCTTGTGCGGCGTAGAGGAAGTTAAAGCTTTGCTCGCTGAAGTTCTTCCCAAGGATAATTGTGAAGTCTGGGCGTTATCTCAAGGTGAGCCTTTCGACAGAAAAGAAGTAGTCTTGCGCATAAAAGCCCCTTATCAAAGCTACGGAACTTATGAAACAGCTTATCTAGGCATACTATCCCATTGCAGCGGCTGGGCCACCGCTGCCCGAGAATGCGTTGATGCTGCCCAGGACATTCCTGTCATCAGCTTTGGTGCCCGCCACATCCATCCATCGGTAGTCGGCATTATGGAATACTCCGCTATAGTCGGAGGCTGCACTGGCTGCGCCAGTACCGCTGGAGCAAAACTTGCCGGCATAAAACCCACCGGCACTATACCCCATGCTCTCATCATCATCCTGGGCAGTACTGCTAAGGCTAGTATTGCATTTGATAAACATATGCCTCCCGAAGTGCCGCGCATTGCTCTAGTGGATACTTTCGAGGACGAGGTTAGAGAAAGTGTGACTGTGGCCAAAGCGATGCGAGGGAAGTTACAAGGCGTAAGATTAGATACACCATCAGAAAGAGGTCGAGTTACTGCCGACTTGGTCAAAGAAGTTAGAGCCTGGCTGGACCTCGAGGGATTTAAAGATGTGAAAATAGTCGCCAGCGGTGGACTTGACCCGGAACGAATCAGATATTTCATCGATGAAGGGGCACCTGTGGATATTTTCGCTGTTGGCAGCTACATCAGCGATGCCAAGCCCATTGACTTCACCGCCGACCTTCACGAAGTAAAAGGCAAACCTATCGCTAAAAGAGGCAGAATGCCCGGCATCACCCCCAACCCCAGGCTAAAAAGGGTGATGTAAAAACTCCACGAAGAGCCTTATCACGCTTATTCATGTGATTAGCAATAAATACACTAGCTTTGATGCTTTTGTGCTTTCCTCACCTCTTCCACTATCCTGGGCAATATCTCACCTGTCTTCCCCTGAATTAAATAGTCTGATACGCCTTCGTGGGTGAGCGGCGTAGGGTCCGCATTTACCTCTATTATCTTCACATTAGTCTTATACCCCACTACATCCAGGCCTGCAATTAATCTACGCGCATGAAATCTTGCCATCTTGGGCAGATCGGCAAAGGGATAAATCACGGCTGATGTCCCGCAGATAAGCATCAAGTCACATCCCAAAGCTTCTTTTTCCGACTCCTCCATGACGTCTGAAGGTATTGGCTCCTTGAAGTGAACTACATCATCCTTCAGGGCAGCACCACACTTGCAGCGAGGCGGAAGCTCATCCAGGGGGACTTCTTCCCAGGCAAATCTTGATCCGCAAGAAATACACCTCAGCGCATGGACACTGCCGTGATATTCTAAAACCCTCTTACTCCCTGCCTTCTTATGTAGACCATCAATGTTTTGCGTGATTACGCACTTTAGTATCCCCAGAGCTTCGAGCTCAGCTAGAGCATAGTGACCTGAATTTGGCTGAGCTTGCCTGATTTGTTCATGAAACGTCCCGTATGTCCCCTGCAACCCCAGTATTTCCTCCCAATATGCCCTGGGGTTATTCAAGAAAAGCTCGTATCTTTGATAAGCCTTAGCCTCGGCCTCTTTATTCGTGGTCCAGATGCCCTTTGGTCCCCGGAAATCAGATATGCCTGACTCGGTTGACATGCCTGCCCCGGTTAAGGCAATGGCATATTTACTTTCCGCCAAATCCTTGGCTGCCCGCTTGATTAAGTCGTCCATTATTTACCTCAAAATCACCGTTATTGTGGCAAAATCCAACTTGTTTGCCAAATCCATGTTTCGGTATTCAGCTAGCTATAGTCTTCCACACAACTTCATATAAAATCCCTATCCCGAGAAGAGGGATTACCCATC
>Ga0315280_10004233_pt1 | contig 21361 bp, 22 predicted proteins | sample YL17G06_40_MG_FD_203697 | JGI IMG/M metagenome (GOLD analysis project Ga0315280, IMG submission 203697) | Sediment microbial communities from Yellowstone Lake, YNP, Wyoming, USA - YL17G06_40 | ecosystem: Environmental > Aquatic > Freshwater > Lake > Sediment | place: USA: Wyoming | collected...
GACCACGACAAGGGGAGACCCAAATTCCTGCCCAGGTGGATAACCAAAATTTTTGCAAGCAAGTATTAGCCCGGCCAAGTGCGGGGTTGAACTCAAAAAATTAATAGTTGGGAATGAAGTCAAAATTATTCATTTTAACGATCTCCGTCGTTGGAATTCTCATTTTTGCCCTGGCCTTGGGCTTATTCTCACCGATGAAGAGTAAACCGAAGAAGATCGAAGGCCGGGGTGATGGGTTGGCGGCCCCGCCTTTCAAGCTCTTGAACCTCAAGGGGGAGACAGTGGACTCTTCGGCCTTCCAGGGGAAAGTGGTCCTCCTTGATTTTTGGGCTACCTGGTGTCCGCCCTGCCGGGAAGAGATCCCCCATCTCAATGAGCTTTATGAAAAATATAAAGAGGATGGGCTGGTCATCATCGGCATCTCATTAGACCGCGGGGGACCGGAAGGGGTGAAGAAGTTCCTGGAGAAATTCAAGGTGGGGTACATCAATGTCATCGGGGATGAAGGGGTCTTGGAGGCTTACAACAGAATTCCGGGGATGGGCCCGATTCAAGGGATCCCGACCACTTTTGTCATCGACCGTAATGGGCAGATCCGTCAGCGATTTTCCGGTTACACCGAGAAGAAGGTTTTTGAGGAAGCCATCAAGCGGCTCCTTTAAAGGAAGACATGATTTAGATCATTTTTGCAGCAGTCTTTTATGGTAGGGTAGGCCAGAATATGCAGGGGGGTTCTTAAAACTTTCGGGCCCGCCTGGAAGATTTCAAAAGAAGAAATTCTCCTGCAGAGGAGAACTCAGCTTTGAGGAGGGGTGGAGGTCATGCGTCAGGGAAAATCAAGGATCGACAAAGAGATGAACATCGGAGAGGTCTTAGATAGGTATCCCGAAGCTCGGGAGGTCTTTAAGAAGCATTTTGGGGAAGACTGTTTCGCCTGCCCGGGTTCGCGGATGGAGACGATTTCCTTTGGAGCCCTGATGCACAAAAAAGACGTCAAGGCGATCGTCAGAGATCTGAATGCCAGGATCAAACTATAAATAAGGGGGAAAAGATGGCGCACAAGATTACGGAGGATTGTATTATGTGTGGGACTTGCAAAGAGGAATGCCCGGCGGAAGCCATCAGCGAAGGGGATCCCAAGTATGAGATCAACTCTGATCTTTGCACAGACTGCGGCACCTGTGCCGATGTTTGCCCGGTGGAGGCCTGCGTCCCAGAGTGAAGGGCCTGGGAACCACGGTTGGGGAACTCCCAGGGGGTTGGGTTTAATACAAATGTAATTAATTTCTTTACATGTCATTGCCAGCCGAAGGGCGTGGCAATCTCGTTTCTCTTGGGATTGCTTCGTCGCTCTGCTCCTCGCCATGACATTCTTTTCTATGCATTTGTATTAATTCATTGCTGGGCAAAAATTTCATTCCGGTTCTATAACTTTTAGAAATTTTAATGAGGAGAAATCCATGCGGGAGAAAGTGGAAAAAGCGATTAATGAAATTCGTTCTTTTCTTCAGGCTGATGGGGGAGACATCGAGCTGATCGACGTTCAGGATGGGGTGGTCAAGGTGAAATTGGTGGGTGCTTGCGGTTCCTGTCCCATGTCCCAATTCACTTTGAGGCACAGCGTGGAAGCCCGCCTCAAAGCCCAGGTCCCGGAGGTCAAGGAAGTCCTCTCGATTTAGCCCTCGCTGCTCAGATTTCCCTTGCCACGGACAGACCTTCGGCCACAGCCTCCAAGGCCCTGCGGGGACTTTTGGCGTCCCCGATGAGGTAGACCTCCCTCCCCCGATCCTTGAGCAGTTCATAGAGGGCGTTTGCTGGCCTGGCCCCGGTGGCGATGACCACCGTATCTCCCCGGATGAACTCTTCTTTCCCCTCCCGCTCGATGATCACCCCCTCGGCAGTGATCTCCTTGGCAGTGGCCCTGGGAATTGTTCGGACTCCCAGGCGGGAGAGATCCTGAAGGATGGTCCAGCGGGTGCTGGTGCCGATGTCCTGGCCGAGCTTTTTGAGCATCTCCACCACAGTGACCTTTTTCAGCCCCCCGGTGATGAGGGAATGCAAAGTCTCTACACTCTCGGCCTGGTTGAACAGCAAAAAATGGAGGGTCTCACTATTGATTGTTCCTTTCCGGGCTAAGAAAAGTGCGGTTTCCAGCCCCACAGCCCCCCCTCCGATGACGGTCACTTCCTTGCCCGTGTCCACCTTGCCCAGGAGCACGTCCCAGGCCAGCACCACCTGGGGCCTGGGCAACCCCTTTATCTCAGGCATCAGAGGCTCCGCGCCGGTGGCCACGATGACGGCGTCGGGTTTTTCCTTTTCCACCTGCAGCAAAGTCGCCTCGGTCCGGGTATGCACAGCTACCTTCAGTTTTTGCATCTGATGCTCGAGGTACTTGATGAAAGTGAGGAACTCGCCCCGCCCGGGGGGAATGGCCGCCAGGAAGAGCTGCCCCCCCAGCCTTTCACTTTTTTCGTAAAGGCAGACTTCGTGGCCCCGAAGGGCAGCGACCCGGGCCGCTTCCATTCCCGCCGGTCCCCCACCGATGACCATCACCTTTTTCTTTCGGCTGGCCAGCTCGACGGTCAACTTTCCCTCCGCCCCTGCCCGAGCATTTACCAGGCAGGTCACCGGCTTCTGATCGAAAATGGGATCGAAGCATCCCTGGTTGCAAGCGATGCAGTGGTTGATTTCCTGGAAGCGCCCCCCCATGGCTTTGTTGGGAAGTTCGGGGTCGGCAATCAAACCGCGGGCGAAGCCGATGAGGTCTGCCTGGCCGTCGCGGAGGATCTGGTCGGCCAGGAGAGGGTCGTTGATCCGGTTGCAGGCCATGACCGGGATGGAGACCACCTGCTTGATCCCCTGAGCCAGGTAGACAAAACCGCCTCGGGGCAAACCCATGGTGATCTGGGGAACGCGGGTCTCATGCCAGCCGCCGGTGACGTTGATCATGTCTACCCCGGCTTTTTCCAGCTCCTGGCAGAAAACGCCCGCCTCCTTATTCGTCAATCCGCCTTCCATGAACTCGTTGCCGGCTACCCGGAAGATGATCGGGAAATCCGGTCCCACCTCCTGGCGAACTTCCTCAGCCACCTCCAGGCCGAAGCGCATGCGGTTTTTAAAATCTCCACCGTACTCATCATTTCGCTTGTTCACGATAGGGGATAGAAACTGGCTGATGAGGTAACCAGCCGAGGCAATGACCTCCACAGCATCGAAGCCCGCTCGTTTCAGGCGTCCAGCCGCCAGGGCATAGTTTTTCTGCACCTGCTTGATTTCCGGCAGGGAGAGTTCCCGGGGGGTCTCGCCGGTGAATTTTGAGCGCACGGGCGAGGAGGAGATGGACTGCTTGCCGCCGATGAGCAGGGAATGGGCGTAACGACCGGCATGGTAGAGCTGGGCGGCAATCCTGGCACCTTGGGCATGGACCGCATTGGCCAACTCGGAGAGACGGGGGATGAATCTGTCGTCCCGGATGCTAATCATGTTGGGGGCGCCGCTGTATTCGTCGATGGTGCAGCCCCCGATGATGATCAGGGCCACGCCCCCTTTGGCTCGTTCCAAGAAGTAGTCGAAGTGGTGCGGGAGGAGCATTCCGTCCCAGGAAGGGAGGTAGTGCATGGCCGGCATGACGGTGCGGTTTTTGAGCTCCATGCCGCCGACCTTGATGGGAGTAAAGAGGACTTTAAACATTTGGGCTCCTTCAGCCCTTCTTCTTTCCGTCCGGGGTATACTCGTACCAGCCCCGGCCTGTCTTTCGGCCCAGATGGCCGACTTTGACCTTACGGAACATGAGCGCCGGGGGCCAGAACTTGGGATCATGGGTTTCGTTGTAGATGTTCAAGGCGGCGTTGAGGGAGACGTCCAGGCCGGTCAGGTCATTGGTTTCGAAGGGTCCCATGGGCCGGCCGAACCCCAGACGCATTCCCTTGTCAATGTCCTCGGGCGTGGCTACACCCGCCTCCACCAAGCGGATGGCTTCCAGGGTGGAGGGAATATTGAGACGATTCAGGGCGAAGCCGGCTACGTCTTTGTGCACGGTTATGAATTCTTTGCCCAGAGAAAGGACATACTTCTGGGCCACCTCTAAGGTCTCCGCGGAAGTCAGAAGTCCCTTGACGACTTCCACGATGCGCATCATGGGCACGGGGCTGAAGAAGTGCGTGCCCACCACCTTCTCCGGGCGCCTGGTCGCTGCGGCGATCTCACTGATCGGCAGAGCGGAGGTATTCGTGGCCAAAATGGCCTCGGGCTGGCAAAGTTTGTCCAGTTCTTTGAAGACCTCCTGCTTAATATCCAGGCGTTCGAACACGGCCTCGATGACCAGATCTGCATCTTTTCCCGCTTTCATCTCTACCGTGGGGAGGATCCGACCGATGATGGTCTCTGGCGGCTCCTTGACGGCTCCCTTCTCGGCGAACTTCTTCACGGACCAGCGGATGGCCTCCATCCCTTTCTTCAGGAATTCATCGGCTACATCCCGCATAACCACGGTGTAACCGGCCTGGGCTGAAACCTGGGCAATCCCGCTGCCCATGAGTCCCGCGCCGACGACGAATATTTTTTTAATCTCCATTATCCTGTTCTCCTTTCTTTGATGAGCGATTACATTTTAATTCAATTGAGGCTCTTGCAAATCTATTTTCTTACCCCATAACCGTCATTCCGGGCAAGCAAAGCGCGACCCGGAATCCAGGGTTTTCAAGCAATTCTGGATTCCGGCTTTCGCCGGAATGACGGAATAAGTGACTTTTGCAAGAAGCTCAATTGTATAGGAATTTCCTTTTTTATCCCCCTCCCCCCATCCCCCTCCCACCAGGGGAGGGGAGAATAATAGATGGAGCGAAAAATTCCCTCCCCCTTGATGGGGGAGGGTCAGGGTGGGGGTGATAATAACTTGTAAGAAATTCCTTTTTGATAACTTTGGGCACTTTAGATCAATTTGGGCATTTAGGCACTTGCGCGGAGGGCTTTTTTCCCCGCTTGAATAATCCTGGCAATCTCTACAGCCCGTTGAACTACATCCCTGGCTGAAGAGAGGCCAAGAGCATCTTCCAGGACCATGTGCCGGATGCCTTTGGTCGTCTTTCCTTTTCCGTCGAGGCTGGTGAGGGCCAGCCCGCCACGGCCTACGGAAATCATATTGAAGAGAGCAAAAGTACTGTTGAGGTTGCTCAGGGTCGCTTCCAGCCCACCATGGCGGAGGAAGGCCACCACCAGCGCTCCCCCCACTTTATCTTTCAGCTTCCCCCCGTGAGCATTGCCATAGACAAAAACCCGCAGGCGGTCAATCATGTTGGCCATCAGCCCGGACATGCGACCGATGTGCACGGGCGTGGCCAGGATGACTACATCGGCCCGTACCATAGCAGGATAGATCTTATCCATCCCGTCGGAGATGGCGCAGAATTTCTCCGGGGTCTGATTCTTCAGGCACCAGTTGCAGTGCTGGCAGCCGGCGATCTGCAGGCCTGAAAGGTTGAAGACTTCTGTTTGCACCTGTGGATCTCCGGCGTTGACCCTGAGGGCATCCTTCAGGAAAGCTTCAACGTTCCCCCCTTTCACCGGGCTTCCGGCGATGGCTACGATCTGGATCATAGAGGTTCCTTCTTTTGTAAGGTTTGGGCGGCAGCGATCAGGGAAAAAAGACAAAGTAAACAGCAGATTGCTGAACGCATAAGAAATTATATACAATAACAAATTAGCGGAAGTCTATAAAATAATGGAGACCTCTGAATTCTTGACTTCTGAAATAAAAAAAAATATATTCATCCCATTGCAATCCAGGCCGGTCCTTTCCCAATGGCCCTTCCTCTGCGAGGTGAAAAAAGATGGCCCTGAACTTTGATCTGACTGAAGAGCAGAATTTGACCCGGCAGGCTGTTCGGGATTTCGCCGAGAAAGAGATTGCTCCTCTGGCTCAGGAGTTGGACGAGAAGGAAGAGTTCTCTATCAAGCTGACCATGAAAATGGGCGAACTGGGACTCCTGGGCTGCTTTGTGCCGGAAAAATACGGCGGGTCGAATATGGGGTACATCTCTTACATCATTGCCGTGGAGGAGCTGGCCAGGGTAGATGGTTCTCAGGCGGCCACCATTGCGGCGGGGAATTCCCTCGGGATCGGGCCCATCTATTATTATGGGAACGAAGAGCAAAAAAAAGAATGGCTTCCCAAACTCTGCTCAGGGAAGATGCTCGCCGCCTTCGGCCTCACAGAGCCCCAGGCAGGCTCAGACGCTGGAGGCTCCCGGACCAAGGCTGAACTCCAGGGGGACCATTGGCTGATCAATGGGAGCAAAATTTTCATCACCAACTCAGCCAGCCCGATTACCGGGGTGATCATCGTCCAGGCGATCACCGGACAGAAGGAAGATGGAAAGCGAGAGCTGAGCTGTCTGATCGTGCCCAAAGATTCCCCTGGTTTCACGGCCCGGGAGATGAAGGGCAAGATGATGTGGCGGGCCTCCAGTACGGGGGAGCTTTTCTTCGACGATTGCCTCGTTCCCCGGGAGAATCTTTTGGGTCAAAGGGGAGATGGGTTTCATCAAATGCTCTCCACCCTGGATGGGGGGCGCCTCTCCATCGCGGCCATGGGGCTGGGGGGTTCGCAGGGGGCGTTCGAACTGGCTCTGAATTATGCCAATACCCGGGTTCAGTTCGGTCGGCGCATCGCTTCCTTCCAGGTGAATGCTTTTAAGCTGGCGGACATGGCCCTGGAGATTGAGCTGGCCAGGAACCTGCTCTACAAGGCCTGCTGGCTGCGGGAGAACAACCGACCTTTTTCCAAAGAGGCGGCCATGGCGAAATTATACTGCTCCGAAGTTATGCACCGCTGCGTGAATCACGCGGTGCAGCTTCACGGGGGCTATGGGTTGATGAGGGAGTATAAGATCGAACGTTTCTACCGGGATCAGAAGCTCTTGGATATTGGAGAAGGGACGTCGGAGATCCAGCGGATCGTCATCGCCCGAAACATCGGCGTGGCCGGGCGGGCGATTTAGCACCATGGTGCTCGGTGAGGAGAAAAAAATGAAAAAGGCAAAAGAAGGGAAGCCCTTGAAGGCAACTGCCAAGGGGATGGAGCTTAGGCGGCGGCACGAGGAAACCGATGACTTCCTCACGGACTCCTCCCACCTCCGGCGCCCGGCGGTTTCTTCGCAGGAGAAGGAAAACCTGGGAGACCGAATTCGGAAGGCCCGGGAGATGCGCGGCCTGACCCTCCAAGACCTGAGCAGCCGCACCGGGATCAGCGTCGATACTCTGGAACGGGTGGAGTCTAACGAGATGGTTCCCCCCCTGGGCGAGCTGATCAAGTTAGGAAAAGCTGTGGAGATGAAGATGGGGTATTTCATCTCCCCGGGAGTCGATAAACCCATGACCATTGTTCGCTCGGGCAACCGCCCGATGGTCTCCCGCTACGGAAAGAAGCGTAGCGAGCAATACGGCTACTTCTACGAATCCCTGGCCCCGGAGAAGGCCAACCGTTTCATGGAGCCCTTCCTCATCACCATGGTGCCCACCGATGTCGAGGAGCTCTCCAGCCACGATGGCCAGGAATTCATCTTTGTCCTGGAGGGAGAGATGAAGGCCAGGGTCGGGGATCAGGTGGAGATCCTCCGGGCCGGGGACGCGGTTTATTATGATTCCAGCTATCCCCACCTGGTGAAGTGCGCCAGCGGCAAATCCGCCAAGATCCTGGCCGTCCTCTACGCCGGCTCCAAGTAAAAAGAGAGGAATCTTTGTCGATCCCTGAGAGCGGAGAGGAGCTGGATGGCCCTCTCCGCGGAAGGGAGGGCGGCCACTCTTCCTGAAGCCTCAAGTTTTTCTACCATCTCTCCCAAGTTAGGTCCATAAGGCCAGACCACGATGGGTTTGGCGGGAAACTCGGCGGCAGCCTCGATGATGATTGAGGAGACGTCGAAAAAATCCTGACCGGGGTCCTTAGGGGAGAGGAGAATACAGAGCACAGCGTCGATACCTTTATCTTCCAGGAGCGCCCGGAGGAAAGCTTTGTACATCGGCTGCGTGCCGTGCTTCATGAGGCTGGGAAACATGTCCAGCGGGTTTCCCAGGGGGAGCCACGGAGGGGCGAAGGGGGATAATTTTCTGATCGTTTCCGGGGAGAGTAGGGGCAAGCGCAGGTTCAGCTCCACTAGCCGGTCAGCAGCCATGATGCCTCCACCCCCCGTATAAGTCAGAAGACCGATCCGCTCCCCCCTGGGTAGAGGGAGACGAGCCAGGCCCTTGATGAGGTCGCCCAGTTCCTCCGAATCCCCCGCCCGGATGATGCCGCTCTGTTTGAAAGCCGCGGCGTAAAGAATATCTTTTCCGGCCATGGAGCCGCTGTGAGAAGCGGCCTTTTGTGCGCCCAACTCTGTCCGCCCGCTTTTCAGGGCCAGGATCGGCTTTTGCGGGCTGACCCTCCGGGCAGTCTCGAAGAACCTTCTCCCGTCCCCAAGCCCTTCGATGTGCAGGACGATGATCTCGGTCTTTTCGTCGGCGGCGTAATATTCGAGAACATCGGCAAAGTCCACGTCGCAGGTGTTTCCCAGATCAATCACTTTACCCACGGGTCCCGTGAAGCTGTAAAATCCGGTGATGAAAATCCCGGTCTGGCAGATGGTGGAAACAGGGGATTTGAACTTCCCCAGAGGGATGGAGGCAGTGGTGAAGCCCTGAAAGTTATTCACCACCCCCATGGTGTTGGGGCCGACAATCCTCGCCCCCCTGGCCCTGGCGAGGTCTCGGATCGCCTCCTGGAGAATTTTTCCTTCCCCACCGACATCGGCGAACCCCTGGGAGACAACGATCATCGCTTTGATTCCAGCCTTCAGGCAGGCTTCCACGGAAGAAAGGACCTGACTGCGGTCCAGGGAGATGACCGCCAGGTCGATCTTCTCCCGGACGCTTTCTACCGCCGGGTGGCAGGGAATTCCCAGGATCTCTTGGGCATTGGGGTTGATGGGAAAGATCTTGCCGGGGTAGCCGTGGGCCAGTAAACTTTCCAGGATATTGAAAGACCCCGGCCCGGTCTTCCGGGAGACCCCGATGATGGCCACGGATTTTGGCTCGAAAAAAAGCTTCATCTGCTCGGCGGTGGTCATCTACTTCCCGGCCTTATAATTTATTTTAACCTTTCGCTTCATGTTCCATGAGCCGGCCATAAGGTGGTCGGCCTGCCTGACGATCAGAGCCTCCACGCTCTGGGGTTCCACTGCGGAGAAATTAGGAGAGTGGGCGGCAGCGATGTGAGCGACTTCTGGCGGGAGCCCGGCCGCGAGAGCCAGATGACTGCTGAGGAAAGTGTGGTGGAATTGCTTTCCCATGGCCGAGGGGCCGGCTGTCTTGGCGTCGAAGATCAGAAATTTATCCACGTCGTGCAGGAGCGACCCGGCGATCAGGTAATCCCCGTTGACTTTGATTCTTTGCGTCTCCTCAATGACTTTGGCCATGGCGATCGCGCATTGGGTCACCTGGTTAGTGTGCTGCACGTTGCTCAGGCGGACTTCATCCCTGTAGGGCTCCCACTGGCTGGGGCCATCGATTTTTTTAAAATTGCTGCCCTTCCAGGCCCTGAGCCAGACGTCCACCACCCCCTCCCGCAAAGCCCGGTCCTTAATTTGAGCCAGGCCGGGGAAGAGATTTTTTAGGCGGTTCCTCTCGCTCTCTCTCATGCGCTCTTTCTCCTTTCTCAAAAAAATTATCCTATTTTATGGGCCAGGTCTTCAGAATACAGGTCTTCAGAATACAAGAAAAAACGGACTTGTGAGATAGTAAACATCTCCCGGGTCGGGCTCCGCGGTGAATGACTTCAACAAAGCCAGATCTCTCAGGAATCCTTATACATGGCTTCGATCAGGTCCTTGAAGGCCTGGTTGATGTACTTGCGTTTCACCTTCATGGTCGGAGTCACTTCCCCATCCTCCTCGTAGAGCTTCTTGGGAAGGATGGTGAACTTTTTTATGGTCTCGACATGGGCCAGGGTTTTGTTCACGGCATCCACTTCCCTCTGAATCAATTTTCTCACCTCGGGATGCTGGGTGATGCTGGCATAGGTGGTGTACTGGATCTTGTTATCCTGGGCGTACTTGACGACGTTGTCTTCGTCGATGACGATGATGGCCACGAGGTATTTGCGTCGGTCGCCGATGACCACGGCGTCGTTAATGTAAGGGCTGAATTTGAGCTGGTTCTCAATGTTCTGGGGGGCGATATTTTTCCCGCCAGCGGTGATGATCAGGTCTTTCTTGCGGTCGGTGATTCGCAGGTACCCTTGGGCGTCGATCTCTCCCACATCCCCGGAATGCAGCCAGCCATCCTTCAATGTTTCGGCGGTGGCCTGGGGGTCCTTGAAATAACCTTTGAAGACGTTCCCCCCGCGGAAACAGATTTCCCCATCCTCAGAGATCTTCACCTCCACGCCCGGGAGCGGCTGCCCCACAGTGCCGATCTTCAGCCGGTCTCCCTGGTTGGCGCAGGTGACCCCGGTGCCCTCGGTCTGACCGTAGCCCTCGCGAAGAGGAATGCCGATCCCCTGGAAAAATCGCAACACATCGGGAGAAATGGGAGCGGCCCCGGAGAAGGCCAATCGGACGCGATCGAAACCCAGCCGTTCTTTCAGTTTGCGGAAGGTGGCCAAGTGAGCCAGGGTATAAGCCAAGCGCAGCCAGGGGGAAATCGCCTGCTGGCTGGTCTTGAGGAGAGCATATTTTTTCCCGATCCCCAGGCTGAGCTGGAAGATCAAGCGTTTGCACCAGGTGGCATCCGACATCATGATCATGATGCCGGAATAATATTTCTCCCAGATCCGGGGGACACCGTAGGCCACCGTCGGGGAAACCTCCCGCATGTTATCCGTGACCGTGTCCGTGCTCTCGATGAAGTTGACGATGGCCCCGTACTTGATATTCATGAAGATGGTGAAAAGCTGCTCGAAGATATGGCAGAGGGGCAGGAAGGAGAGGAATTCATCGTTGTCCTCAACCGGGTTTCCCTCCTGCATGGCCCGGGCCATCCAGGTGATGTTGGCGTGGGTGAGCATGGCCCCCTTCGGGGGGCCGGTGGTCCCGGAGGTGTAGATCAAACGGGCTAGGTCATCGGCCTTGACCTGGCGCCAGCGCTTTTCGAAAAGGCCGGGCTCCTGTTTCTCCAGCGCCTTTCCTGCAGCCAAGAACTCATCGAAGGTCATCACCATAGGGTCTTTGAAGCGCTTCAGCCCTTTGAGGTCCCAGACGATCATCTTTTTAAGCCGGGGGGTTTTCTCCCGGAAGCGCAGGGCCTTGTCCAGCTGTTCTTCATTTTCCACGAAGTAAAAGCGGGATTCCGAGTGGTCCACCACGTACTGGCATTGCTCCCAACTGTTCGTGGTGTAGACCCCAACGGTTGTGCCCCCGGCGTGCATCGTCCCCAGGTCGATGGAAACCCATTCCGGGCAGTTTTCGCCGATGATGGAGACGCACTCTCCGGGGTTCAACCCGAGAGCCAGCAAGCCCAGGCAGACCTCCCTAACTTTTTGACTGTACTGGTTCCAGGTGACGTCGTGCCAGATACCTAATTTCTTATAGCGCAGGGCGACTCGATCCCTTGAAAGCTCGACGCGGGATTGGAACATCTGGGGAACAGTTTCCCCTGGGGCAAATCTTTCTGTCTCCATGAGCTCTCCTTGGCGCCTTTCCTTTATATTTTTCGGAAGTGCCCCTTTAATCGTTGACAAAATGGATATCGTTGAAAAATTCTCTTTCAAGTCATTGCGAGGAGCGAAGCGACGTGGCAATCTAATCAATTTTCCAACCAAAAGAGATTGCTTCACTTCGTTCGCAAAGACGGTGTGGATACTTATAGACTTGGTTCGAGTATATCAACGATTAGAGGATCACAACCTGTTTTTAGCCCTTTGAGAAAATATCTAAAGCGGTCGCCCTCAGGCATCGGCCATTTGCTGAAAGCGAAGCATGATGTCTCATCCCGGCGGTCTCAGTGCTCTCCGTGGTGATCGGATTCTCACGGAACTCCTCATTTGATCGGTCCGTGGAACTTGCGCTGCCGGGGATTGAATTGGATAGAAAAATTTTGAAAAGCAACTTCAATGTATCCGCTATTGCTCAAAAGAGGCTGTTTCTCTTTCCTCAGGCGGTAATATTTCGTTACCCATTGTGCCGGAGACACACAGAAGCCCCGGGTCTCTATGTCTTGGAATACCGAAGGTTGCTGGTAGGCCCGGATGGTTTTGACCTGCAAGATTCCCGACCCGGCATTTTCATTCTTGATCTTCACTTTAAGGGAAGAGATTCTTAACATCCCTTTCTTTAACTTCCCGCTCCCGTACACCTGAATTTCCAGCCTGAAGACATAAGAATTTTCATTGAACTTTTTTTCCTCGATGATGGAGAAAGCCCAAAGGTCTGTGGGTAAGACCATCTGCAGCAGCAGGGGAAACCCCAAGAGGATGGGGGCAATTCTTAAAAATCGATCCATGCTTCGCCTCCTGACCAGCCTTTCGATCTTGAATTAGCGGATGGCGAGAAGATTCTCTTAGGGCAGATCTTTATAGGCCGCTCTTTGCTCCTTTTGAAGAATTATTAGAAATTTCCCATGGATATGTCAAGAAAGATTCTGGAGATCTCTTCTTTGCCAGTTCGATGCCATGATCCATTAAGTCGCCTCATTTCTTTCACCCTTTAAATGCAGGTGCGGTTGCTCGATGGCCACCACCGTATCCGGGGGGACGTGCTGGGTGATCCAAACATTGCCCCCGATGACTGAGCGGGCGCCGATGACCGTGGGGCCGAGGATCGTGGCGTTGGAATAAATGGTGACATCATCCTCGATGGTTGGATGACGTTTGACCCCCCGGATGAGGTTTCCGTCGGCATCTTTAGGGAAACTCAACGCTCCCAGGGTTACGCCCTGGTAAATCTTCACCCGGTCTCCAATCTCGGTAGTCTCTCCGATGACCACGCCTGTGCCGTGATCGATGAAGAAATCCCTGCCGATCCTGGCGCCTGGATGGATGTCGATGCCCGTGACGCTATGGGCATACTCGGTCATAATGCGGGGAAGCAGCGGCACCCCCTGAAGATGAAGTTCGTGAGCGATTCGGTAGACTGTGATGGCCAGGATGCAGGGGTAGCTGAAAATGATCTCATCTAAGCTCTTGGCTGCCGGGTCTCCGTCGTAGGCTGCCCGGACATCCCCGGCTAAAAGTTCTCGGACCATGGGGATCTTCCTTAAGAAAACCAGGGCTTCTTTTTGTCCTCGATCAAGGCATCGGGTGCAGAGGCTGTGCAGGCGGCGGCATTCGTGGCGGATGGATCGGGAGATCTGCAGAGAGAGTTTTTCGAAGATCTTGTTGATCTCATTGCCGATGTGGTACCGAAGGGAGTAAGCGTCAATCTCCTGCTGCCGGAAGTAGCCGGGGAAGAGAAGGTCTTTTAAGTCTTCGAGGATGTCGATAACCGATTCCTTTGAGGGAATCTGGGCCGTATCGTAATGGGCGATGGGACTCTCTTTCCCGTAGGTTTCTACGATCTCGTCGATCATCTGGGGGAGCTGGCTGCGGTATTCCTCAGAGACCCGAAAGTCCACCTCGCACTTATCGCCACTCAGGGGAGTGATTTTTTCTTCTTCCATAGTTTATTCCCTTTCTTTCCTTTATTTCATAATAGTCTGAAATGGATTCGCCGGTGTATAAAGAGTCCCGGCCAGGAAAACATCCCGGAAGAAATCGTTCGCCCTTCACCGAAGGGCCTTCCTGCGCGGGCGCGCCGAGAAGAATATGAGGAAAAGAGCTGCGGAAACGGAGACGATCGTTCCGGAGGCAGGCCAATCCAGGTAGAAGGCGGCGATCAACCCGCTGAGGGTAGACCCGGCAGCGACTGCCGCGGAGATGACCATGGCTTCTTTGAAACTCCTGGCCACCTGGAGCGCCGCGGCTGCCGGGATGACCAGCAGGGCAGAGACAAGCAGGAGTCCCACCACTTTCATCCCCAGGACAACGGTCACTGCTGTTAGGATGGCCATCAATGCATCCAGCCGCCTTACCCGAACCCCGGAGGCCTTGGCGGATTCTGGGTCAAAGGTGAGAAAAACAAATTCCTGGTAGAAAAGGGCCACCGCTACCAGCACAGCGAAAGTCAGCAGGAAAGAAGCCCAGACCTCGCCCGGGTCGATGGCCAGGATGTTCCCGAAAAGGTATCCGAAGAGGTCCACGTTGAAGCTTCCCGCCAAGCTGGCCAGGATTACTCCCAGAGCCATGCCCAGGCTGCTAACGATGCCAATGGCTGTGTCCCCGTAAAGCCCGGCGCGCTCCTTCAACTTCAGGATCCCCATGGCCGAAAAGACCGCGACGCCCAGGGCGACCAACATGGGCAGGGCATTCAAAAAAAGGCCCAGGGCCACTCCCCCAAAAGCGACATGGGACAGGCCATGGCCGATCATCGCGTCCCGTCTAAGCACAAGAAAAACTCCCAGGATGGCGCAAGCGATGGAAACGAAAAAGCCGGCCAGGAAGGCGCGCTGCATGAAGGCGTAGGAGAACAGGCTATCCATCATGGATTTCAGTGGCGATGGCAGATGAGATGGTGTTCGCCGTGCAGGGTCTCTTGAACCACCGGAGAGCTGCAAAATGCTTCGTGCGTCCCGTGGAAGACCAAACGCTGGTTGAGGCAGGCCACCTTGTTCACGTGCTTGGTGATGGTGCCGAAGTCGTGGGTGATGAGCACGATCGTCAGGCCCCCCCGGCGGTTCAACTCGGCGAGCATATCGTAGAACCGCTCCTGGGTATCCGCGTCAACGCCAGCCGTAGGCTCATCCAGGAAAAGAACATCCGGGCCGTTGACAATGGCCCGGGCGATGAAGGCCCGCTGCTGCTGGCCGCCGGAGAGTTCCCCAATTCGCCGCCCTTTCAGTTCCTTCATGCCTACCTGCTCCAGCGCCCGATCGATGGCCAATTCGTTCTGGCGGGTCAGCAGGCGGGGAAAACTCTTGCTGGAAATGAGGCCCATGGCCACCACCTCCCGGACAGAGGCTGGGAAATAGGGGTCCATATGGGTTGCCTTCTGGGGTACATACCCAATTCGCTTCCACTGGGTGAATTGCTCCACCCCTTCGCCCATCAGGACCACGCGTCCGCCGGTAGGCCTGAGGATTCCGAGGATCACGCGGATGAGGGTTGTCTTGCCCGAGCCGTTGGGGCCGATCAGGGCCAGGAAATCGCCGGGAGAAATGGAGAAAGATACATCTCTGAGAACCTCGGTGCCCCCGAAGCTGAAAGAGACGTTCTCCACGATGACCAGGGGATTCAGGCTATTCACATTCCAATCCTTTGCACAAGCTCTGCAGGTTTTTTTCCATCAGTTCCAAGAAGGTCACCTTGCGCTTCATCTGCTCGCGGGTCAAATTCGCTCCCGGGTTGAGAACCAAGGTGGCGGTCCCTCCTTCTTTGGCCAACACCTGGGCCAGTTTGGGGTTGATAAACTCCTCGAAATAAATGACCTTCACCCGATGCTTCTGGGTGGCCTGGATCAGCTCGGCCAACTTTTTGGGGGTTGGTTCGGCGTTGGGGTTAAGTCCGTAAAGGGCGATCTGTTGCAGGCCATACCTTTTGGCCAGGTAAGCAAAGGCTGAGTGTCCTCCATGGACAATCTGGCGATAGCGACATTTGGCTAACGATTGCTGGTACCTCCGGTCCAAAGCGTCCAGCTTGGACTTGAAGGCTTCCGCGTTGGCCATGTAAAAGGAGGCGTTGGCCGGGTCTTTTGCGGAAAAGGCAGCGGCAATCTTGTTCACTATTTTTTGATCAAGGGAGAAGTCCAGCCATACATGGGGGTCAAGTTTTCGGGAGAGAGGATGGCTTCGGGAATGGCCCGCTCGCCCAGGTTCAGGATTGTCCGCCTCCAGCAACGGCAGCCCCTGGCTTGCCTCCACCACTTGCAAACGATCACTTTTCGCCGACTTCAGGAGATCATCAACCCAGAGTTCCATGGGTCGGCCGAGGTAAATGAAGATATCCGCTTGGGAGATTTTGGCCACATCGCTGGGCTTGGGCTCCCAGGTGTGCGGCTCCGTGCCTGGGGGTAACAGTAACTCGGTTTTAACTCTCTCTCCCCCCACAGCTTTGGCAAACTCTTGCAGGGGGAAAAGGCTGGTGATGACTTTGAGGTTTGGCCGGGATTGACTAAAAGAAGAGGCCATGGGCAGTAAAAAAGTAAGGCTCAGGATACTGCCAAGGCTCAGTGTTTTTTTTATTGAGGATCGAAGGAAGATTCCCCGGCACATAAGAATTATTCTATCTATGCGGGGGGAAGTTGCAAGCTATTTTTCTAAAAAATATCCCGGCCGCGAATCACGCTAAAGAGGGTCGTTGAATGAAACGCCCTTTCATCCGGGCCTGACAATCCATTCCGCCCCAGGCCGGGAGGCGCTTCGCTTGGCAAAAGAGGCAGCGATTCTTAAATTGCTCGCAGCTTAACTTCTGCCATTTCCGCAGGCCAATATGCTTTTTTCCGCTCTCATTCTGCGGAGACGGAGTGAGAGGATAGATGAAAACCTCATCCCGCCCATTTGCCTACGCTCAGCGTCTCCCCGCCTGGTGCCAGCAAATGATTGCCAATTCATGAATGAAAATGAAAAGTGAAGGTGGGCAAGCCTTTGAAGAAGATTGACAACCTTTGGCCATTTCTTTAAAATATTTTTGCGGATGTTTTTTGGGATGGACGCTTTTCTCTTTTTCCTCCACAGGATGCCGGTTGTCCTGTCTAAAGAATGCTAATTTGTGATTTTCATGGTCTCCTTTCTCAGCTCCTTGGATACGACTCTTTTCTACCTCGTGAATGGGCGCGGCCAGAATTACTTTTTCGACTGGTTCATGCCTTTCATGACCGACCTGAAAAATTTTACTTATGTACTCGCGGTGCTGGCAGGATGGGTTCTCATCAAGGAGAGGAAAGCAGGGGTCCTCCTTTTGCTTTTCGTCGGGCTGACGTTGACCCTCACGGACCAGTTTTCCAGCCACCTGCTCAAAGGCTGGGTGGGGCGCGTACGTCCCTGTCATGTGCTGCAGGGCGTTCATCTGCTGACGGATTGCAACACCTCCCACTCCTTCCCCTCTTCCCATGCCGGGAACATCTTTGCGGCAGCTTTTTTCCTTTCTCAGCCCCTCAAAGGACTCTCTCCCCTGCTCTATGGGATTGCGGCCTTGGTGGGATACTCCCGGGTATACATCGGCATCCATTATCCTTTTGACATCGTCGGCGGGGCGGGCATCGGCCTGCTCATTGCCTGGCCGATGCGCTGGCTGAAGGATCGAACAGTAAGGAGGTGGGTGAGAGAATTTTGTAAGAAGGCCAAAAAAGAAAAAGAATAAAATGGAAAGGCTGTGAACGATGAAGAGCAACGCGGAAATCGTGGTGGATGCCCTGGAACGGTTGGGAATTCGGCACGTTTTTGGATACCCGGGGGGACAGAACGCCCGCTTCATTGAAGCCATGCACGGCAGCAAGGTGGAGTTTGTGCTCGTGACCCATGAAGCCTGCGCCGGCTTTATGGCCGATGTTTATGGACGTCTCACGGGCAAGCCCGGGACCTGCCTCTCCACCCTGGGCCCGGGAGCTACGAATATGACCACGGGCGTGGGGAACGCTTTCCTGGACCGGGTTCCCCTCTTGGCCTTCACGGCTCAGATGGGCCGATTTTGGAAAGGGCGGGCGGTGCAAATGCATATCGATCATCAGAAGCTCTACGCCCCCATTACCAAGTGGAGCGCGGAACTTAAGACCGGAAATGTCTATCCCACGCTGAAGCGGGCCGTGGAGGTGGCTTTGGCCGAACAGCCCGGGCCCGTGCATCTGGATTTTCCCGAGGACATCGCCGAGGAGTTATCGGGGGAGAGGATGGAAGAATTTCTCCCCGCTCCTCCCTCCCTTGCTCCTTTTGATGGCAGGGAGCTGAGAAGGGCAGAAGAGCTGATCCGGAAAGCACAATACCCTTTGGTGGCCATCGGGCTGACTATGAACCGAGCCCGGGCAACCAAAGAGCTTCGGGAGTTCGTCGATAAACACCGTCTTCCAGTGGTCACCACCCTGATGGCCAAGGGGCAAGTGGCCGAGGAAGGATCTCAGCTCGTGGGGGTGGTCGGCCGGGCGCGAAGGGATATTGTCGCTGAATATTACAAGCCCGCCGATCTGGTCATCGCCATAGGCTATGACCCCGTGGAATTCAATTACGAAGATTGGGTGCCCAAAGGCCTTCCTCTGATCCATATTGATACGGTCCCCGCGGACATCGCCAAAGGTTACCCGGTACCCTGCCAGGTCATCGGGGACATCCGGGAAATCTTAAAGGGTCTCTGGGGCATGCCCAAATTACAGCACCGATGGGACTTTGAGGGGTTGCGGGAACATCGCCGGAAGCTGCACCAGGCCCTGACACCGATGCAGACAAATTTTTCTCCCCACCACGCTCTCCTGGCCATGCGGGAGATCCTTCCGTCAGATGGCCTCCTGGTGGCCGACGTGGGAGCACACACCCACCTCATCGGTCAGCTCTGGGAGACGCGAGGGCCGGGAAACTTTCTGGTATCCAACGGCTGGTCTTCTATGGGCTTTGGCATCCCCGCGGCCATCTCCGCCAAGCTCATCCAGCCGCAGCGGCCTGTGGTGGCCTGCGTTGGGGATGGGGGATTCCTGATGATGGTCGGGGAGATTAACACGGCCGTCCGCCTGCGGCTGCCCGTTGTTTTTGTCGTCTTTCGGGACAATTTTCTCAGCCTTATCCGAGTGAAGCAAAGACGAAAAGAATACCATCAGGATGGCGTTGAGCTCTTCAGCTCAAATTATCACTCGAGCGAATACTTCTTCGGGGCGAAGGTGATGGTTGCCAGGGAGGAAGAAGAGTTTCGCGAAGCTTTTAAGGCTGGCCTCGAGGGGAATGAGCCGTTGGTCATCGAAGCGGTCGTGGACCCATCGGAGTACGACGTAATCATCTAAAAAGGGAATCGTTCAGAGCAGAGCACGCCTTTCGTTTGCTTCCCGACCCCTCCTCGTCTTGGCCAGCGCAGCGCTCCTTCGCCTTGGCCATCTGAAGGTTCAGGATTTATGAAACGAAATTCGGAGACACGACAGGAGAAGATATGAAAAAAGTCCGGATGGTCATCTGCGGTTTCGGAAGGGTGGGGCAGGCTTTCGCAGACCTGCTGCTGCGGAAAGAAAAGGGCCTGGAGGAGAATTATGGGCTGGACCTGCGGGTGGTTGGAGCGGTGGACATCGGGGGGGCCGCCCTATCTCAAGTGGGTCTTCCTCTGAAGGACCTCCTGGCCCACGTGCGGGGTGGCGGCCGGGTAGAAGATTTTCCTGCCGGGGGGAAGAAAGGACAATCCGGGAAGGAGGTTCTCTCTTCCGGCGTTGCCGACCTGCTCGTCGAGACCACGCCCACAAACATCATCGACGGAGAGCCGGGGCTGACCCATATTCGCGCGGCCCTTTCTAACAGGCTGCATGTGGTCACTGCCGCCAAGGGTCCCCTGGTGGTGAAATACGCCGAGCTGAAATCTATGGCCCGGGAAAATGGGGTCAGGCTGATGATCAGTGCCGCCACCGCCGCGGCACTTCCTACCCTGGATGTAGGGCTCTTCTGCCTGGCCGGGACAGAAGTCCTCAGCGCGGAGGGAATTCTCAACGGGACCACGAATTATATTCTCACGCGCATGCACGAGGATGGGGCTTCCTATGCGGAGGCGCTGGCCGAGGCCCAGCGGATGGGCGTGGCCGAGCCCGACCCATCTCTGGATGTGGAGGGAAAGGATACGGCCAACAAGATTCTGCTCATCGCCAATGAGGTCTTCCGGAGCAATTTGTCGCTGAAGGAGATCCAGGTGGAAGGGATCACGAGGATCACTCCCGCCCAGGTGGAGGAGGCGAAGAGGAAGGGGATGGTGCTCAAGCTCATCGGGAAGGTGGAGAAGAAGGACGGGGAGGTCATCGCTTCCGTAGGCCCTTTAAGTCTTCCCAAGCAGCATCCCTTAGCCACGGTGCGGGGAACAGAAAAGGCCATCTCCTACCTCACGGACACGATGGATCGCGTGACCATATCAGGGGGAAAATCCAATCCCATGGGGGCTGCGGCCGCAATTCTAAAGGATATTATCAATATCTACGGCCATTGAGGGGCTGGTGGAATCAGAAAGATGCAAAAAGAAATCTAAAAAAAATTCAAAAAAATCTTGACAAATGTTTTTAAATAAATATATTATTTAAGTAGTTAGATTTTTCATTAAGCTTCCTCCAAGCCGAGCAACCAGCATGGTTTAGGGTGTCAAAGGGTGGCTCGGCTTTTTTTTGGCCACAATTTAAAAAATTTGGCTTTTCGGGGGTAAGTGAGGCAGGTCAGCGACCTGCTTATTTTTTTCCAAGGAGGTCAGGAGATGATTTGCGAAGTGATTAAAGTAGGGAGGGAGTGCGCCTTCATGAGCAAGAAGGGGTGCTCCTTCAACGGAGGGAAATGTTACCCGATTGTGGATCGCTGCAAGGGTTGTGGGCGCATATCGGCATTCCCCGTGGGGGAATACTGCATCGCTTGCCCGGACCCGGCAGCAAAGTGGACCAATCGTGACTGCAATTTGGCCACGCATATCGTCAAGGAAAAGGTTCCTGAGGTTGTCAAGTCTACCGACCCTCTAAAGGCTTCCAAACGCAAAGCCGCCGGGCGATAACCCTCATAAAATGAGCTTGACAGTTTTCCTTTCTTTGATTTAAAATTAAAAATAACGCGGGGTGGAGCAGTCTGGTAGCTCGTCGGGCTCATAACCCGAAGGTCCTTGGTTCAAATCCAAGCCCCGCTACCAATGATTTCAAGGGGTTGCGAGGTTTTCGTAACCCCTTTTTCGTTTGACTGTGTCACCTTTTGGGCCACCGTCCCGTTGACCCTGTCCAGAACCTCAATCCCGGCACGAAGACTCTCAGGGTAATGATGAGCGTATCGCCTGATCATGGCAAACCCTTTGCCAGTTGTGGGTTTCCTTTAGTTATGAACTGCGGGATTATGGGACGTGGCTTAAAATCTTAAAGTTATCAAAAATGAAAAATATTAAGTCTTTAAGCAGCGTCCCCTTGGACACACTTCATTCACATTTCTTGCCTTATGGTAATCCAATTTCGTATTTTTTAAACTTCCCACTTGACTTTGGTTTAAAATTATGGTTATTTAAGTACCATGGGTAATGAAAAAACAACAAAAATAAACCAACTCATCCGTAAGTGGTCCCGGGGAACCGTTGCAACGGCTTCTTACCTGAAACGGCAAGGGTTTACTTACGATCTCCTGACGAAATATCGCCGTAGCGGCTGGATTAAATCTTTCGGCCAAGGGGCCT
>Ga0315280_10004234_pt1 | contig 21360 bp, 26 predicted proteins | sample YL17G06_40_MG_FD_203697 | JGI IMG/M metagenome (GOLD analysis project Ga0315280, IMG submission 203697) | Sediment microbial communities from Yellowstone Lake, YNP, Wyoming, USA - YL17G06_40 | ecosystem: Environmental > Aquatic > Freshwater > Lake > Sediment | place: USA: Wyoming | collected...
TCTTCAAAATGCTACATAACGAAGGGTAGTAGCGGTCGTAGTCTAGCTTGGCTAGGACATCAGCCTCCCACGCTGACGACCCGGGTTCAAATCCCGGCGACCGCACCATAATTCGGGTTCAAAACCACAAGTCTTTTATGCCACCTAACATGTTACTCTACATAGGCGAAGAAACATGTATGATTCTCCTCGCCCCCGCTCCAAGTACAGACATCTGCTCGAGGATAAGGATGTGAGGCGCTGGTACGAGAACTTGGTCCGCGGTTCGCCAGCCTGTGCCGAAATCTACCTACGCAACCTTGGGAATTTCTGCGGGCTTATGAGTATAACGCCAAGGCAACTTGCGCGAAAACGGGTCACAGAGATAGAAGACCTGCTCATGGACTACGTAACCTCCGCGCAGAAGAAGCATGCGGGTAGCTACATCCGCAACACGACTAAGGTCGTCAAGTCTTGGCTTGTCCACAACGGAATCCAGCTTAAACGCAAGATCAAGATTACTGGTGCCAACGAGACGCCAACCCTCAAGGACGAACGCGTCCCCACGAAGGAAGAGCTGAGACGCATTTTCTTGTCTGGAAGCAAGCAGTCTCGCACAGCCTGCGCCCTAGTCGCCCATGCAGGCCTAAGACTGGAAAGTTTAGGCAATTATACTGGTTATGACGGTCTTACAATACACGACTTTCCTGAACTCAAAATCAAAGGATCTGAGGTGAGCTTTGAGAAGATCCCTACCATGGTTGTTGTTCGCTCGGCCATAAGCAAGGCTCGCCATCAGTACTTCACTTTTCTGACAGAAGAAGCCGGCGGCTATCTGAAAGACTACTTGGAAGAACGATTGAGAGACGGCGAACAATTGACACCCGAATCAGCAATTGTTAAGCCTAAGGTTGCTCAGAAACCCTTCATACGCACCGTAAACATTGGAGACATGATGAGGCTAGCCATCAGAAGCGCGGGGCTTCCTTGGCGACCGTACGTTTTAAGGTCCTACTTCGATACGCAGTTGATGCTTGCTGAGTCTAAGGGTTTGGTGCTTAGGGATTATAGGCAGTTTTGGATGGGTCATAAAGGCGATATTGAAAATCGCTACACAACCAACAAGCGCAGACTACCAGAAAGCGTGATCGAGGATATGAGAGAAGCTTACAAGAAAAGCCAAGAATACCTACAAACCACGAAAGTTGAGGAAACTAGCGAAGAAAAGCTTAGACAAGCCTTCAGGAAGCAACTCCTCCTAGTTGCAGGCTTCAATCAGGAAGAAGTGGAAAAAATGGATTTATCATCTATTAACGATGAAGAACTCCAAGAGATTGTGAAAAAGAAACTTCTCGGCGTTGAGACAACTGATTGCGTGAAACAAAAAGTGGTAGATATCAACGATGTTGAGAACTACCTAACACAGGGCTGGGAATACGTCGCAAACTTACCAAACGATAAGGTCGTCATCAAACTAAATGAGCGAAATTAAACGCGAGCGCCGCACACTCTAGCAGTCGGATCAATTAGCCGCTACTATTTTTGGGAGCTATACTTTCGTAATTTTTCCGTCCGTGGAAAATATCCTCAAGTTCTTTTGTTTCTTCAGGAAAAATCTCTTCTAATATGCTTTTCAGCTTTGAGATTTTTTCCTTTTTTGGCAGATCATGGACTCCTGGAACATACAAGATACCTTCTTCATCAATGTAAGTCCTTCTTTGAGGCGTGGAAGTGCTAACTAGGTTCTTTGATAGATCTAGAGAATTCCACACAAAGGGATCAGTTCTTTTCATGAGTTGTCCCGCCTCCACTAGCCAATCAGAATTACCCTCCTCAAGCGCCTTCAGAAGAACGAAAAGGTAGAAAACGCCTAATCTTCTGCTCATAGCTTCCATTCTCTCTTTCAAGACATTCTTCTCTTTTTTGATGGTTATTAAAAATCTGTTAGGATCAAGTACTTCCCATTGTATGCGCAAACCAAGAATATAAGGCAAAGCATTCACCGCAAATAATACAGGTTTGACACTTTTCTTCCCTTCAACTGACAATCTTTCGGGGGGCTGCAGCACGTTCAAGATTCTCCCTTCAACATATTCTTTCTTTATTATCCCCTCTTCCTCCAGTTTCTTCAAGTGCTGATTCACAACAGCCCGGCTTAACCTAGATTCTTGAATTAGCTCGGTGAATGTCAAATGCCTTTGGCTAAGTATGCTGATTATTCTGTTTCTGTTTCTTTTCCACGTTTGCTTTTGATAAGGCTCTATATTTACCACCGAACTTCAGTATAGTGACAAAACTATTTAAATATTTAGACCGAGTAATGAGAGTATGGTGATCATACTATTGCGCAAAGCACGAGCCCACTCTCAAAAAACTCTGGAACAGAACCCGAATCCAAAAGGCGAGGTAGATATTTCATCGCTCAAGAGATTAGTTCTCGAGTTTCCGAAAGATAGCCCTTTGAGAAATACGGTGCTTGCAGAGAGAACCATTCTCAAAAGCTGCGAGTATACCGCAAAACTGGAAACGTGGCTGAACCTGCTGAGGGTGATCTGAATGATCAGCATTTGCTTTTTAGCTTGTCATAACAGAACTCTTTCACTGAATACACGAGGACGGACATTTTCTCAAAATTTCACTATGAAACAGCTACATATCAGGGCAAGTTTGCTCAAAAGGAGTTGGTAACGCTTGTGTCATACTTTCATATATGCCTTGCGAAGAGCATTAAGGAATAGTATTATAAGCCCTGCTTTGGCAGAGGCTATAATACCTTTCTTATATTCTCTAGTAAGCAGAATAATACTATCATACTTGCCGGTCCTTGCCGTTGTCCTAGCATCATACTTTTCTTCTGCTATGTCTGTTTTCGGAACTCTTTCATCACACTTTTGGTTGGCTTTAGTCTCCTTCACCCCAATACTAAGCGTTCACTCAGGAGACTCAAACAAGGAAGATGCCCACAAGGAGCCTAAATGGAAAGATACAGTGGAAGAATTGGGCGGGGATGGACCAAAGGTCGCGGTCTATTTGAGAAAGAGCAAGAAAAAGCAATCAAGTCTCAGCCTAGATGCACAGTTTGATGCACTGAACAAGTTGAAGACCCAGATCAAACCCTCAAGAATATATTGGTTCATAGACGATGGTAAGTCCTCAAAGTCACCTAAAGATTATGACAAACTGAAAATCAACTATATTCTAGAATTGCGAAGAAGCAGAGAAATAACAGAGCTTTGGGTCTTCAGTGTAAACCGAATGGGTCGAGTCTGTAGAAAACTGTTGCTCTTCTTCTTAGAGTTTTGTGATGAAGGCGGAGTTATAAGAACCCCAGAGAAGACGTTTGATCTGAAAGACGTTGTGCACATAATAACTTTCTTCTTCGAAGCTCAGGATGCAGAAAAAGATAACCAAGAAAGACGAAAAGCAATGATGTCTGCCAAGGGCAAAGCGTTCAAGTTGAAACGCTGGAATAAGCCGTCAGGATCAAAAAATCATTCTGGACAGAAAAAACTGCCATTAGGGTACTCCCCAGATAATGAGTGGTTAAAGAAGCTTACCGAATTCGAATCATTAATCAAGGAAGTGTGTCGCCTCTTGCACGAAACGAAGTGTCTACGGGCAGTCAGCCGTCGAATAGGGACTTTTGGAGGAATGCTAGCCAAACCCCTAACCGCAGATCAGATTAGACGCATAACCTCAGACCCCCTTTACGTGGGCAGACCTGAACATATGGGAGAAGTTGTAGTTGATCCTAGCCTCGCTTTTTATGACGAAGACACACGTAAAAAGAATCTCGAAGTGCTTGCCGAGATCCAAAAAAGATGGAAACCCAAAAGAGTTGGCCCGCTAATGCAGCAAGCGCTCTCGAAGCCTACGACTTTCTTACAGTTGCTAAATGACCACGAGATTGAGATGCGTCATACGCGATGCGGTGGACGAGTTCGATTGAATGGAACAACTAATGATGAAAGCATTAGACAGCAACTCTTAAGTTGCAACGGGTGTCCAAAGAAGTGGAGACTCCCACCCATAAAAAATGGGCGCAATCGCCAAACAGAAAATTCCATGGGAGGCTTGAATGTTGATAATCCACGGGCGCAAGCTTTTGAGAAACGTATTGTAAAAAAAGGGAATCGTAGGCCAAGATGTCTGACATTGTCAAAATCTGATCACTCTCCATTTGCAGACAATAAGATTATCCCTTTCGAGAATTTCGGGCATGAGATATCTGAAAAAGTGAAGATGAACGTATGTGCGTCAACTAAGAAAGACGAAGATCACCCCAAACCTGAACCACAACTCATTGCCAACGACATGTCGAGTCATCCCCTCAAGGGACCTGACAGCATGGATGAAAATGAAACACGGCTCGAGGGAGCTGTGCACATAGCAATTTCAGCAAGATACCAGCTCACTAAAGGGGCCTTCGATTTTCTGAGAGAAATAGCTACGACTAAAGAACCCACGAAGCTTATGGAAGAAGCAATTCGCTATTTGGAACAACTTGAAGAGAAGCCATTGTTCATAGAGAGAAGCCATTTGGAGAAAATGATTTCGAAGAATACTGAAGATGTAAAGTATCATAGCGGAAAATAGACTGAGCTAGCCTGCACGGTTACAACTGAAAGCTGAAGATGAGATTTCGTTCAAGTTCTCTGCATCGTGCTCGGATGGTTTGTTCTGTAATTCTTGCTACCTCGGCTATTTCACGTTGTGTTCTCTTTTCTCCAATTAAAATTGAACTTATGTAGAGAGCAGCGCATGCAATTCCTGTTGGATCCTTTCCAGCAAGAAACCTTAAATGTTGCATAACTTCCATGAGTTTCTCCATTAGGGCTGTCGTGCGCTCTGAAACCTGAAGCTTGCTCGCAAGATCATTGGCATACAAGCTGATATCAGCCGTTTGGAGTGTGATATTAATTTGCTTTGTAACCAACCTGTAAGAGCGAGTAATTCTTCCAAGGCTGATTTTTGAAACGTTAGCAACTCTTTTCGCAGTTACTGCAACTCCGCATTGTTTGCAACCAATGTAAACAGCAGTAGCAGCTAAAGCCTTAATTGATCTGCCTTTGACAAGGTTCTTTTCAATTATTCTTTTGTAAACCAAAGCAGCTTTTTCGAGAGCTGCTCTTGGAGCGGAAAGGTCAATTGCGATCTTTGTAATGTATTGTAGGGCTAGAGCAAAATTCCTTTCCGTGGCATCTGTGATTTTCACTTGATTCCACTGTTCTAAGATGCCTACAAGATTCTCGCAGACGCCACCTTTCTGTTTGTTTGATGCTTCAGAATAGCTTAATGGTGATTTCTGACGTTTGCACGCTGTAGCAATTTTTCTGTCAGCTGTTTCTGGCGATATGACTAGGCCGCAATCCAAGCATATCGTACATTCTTCAGACCGATTGATCAAGTGCGTGTTTTTACATTCTGGACAACTTTGCGGGCTAGTTCTTAGCGTATTCTTTGTTAATTTTGCCATTCTTCAGCCCCTTTATAAGCTCAATATACTTGCCAAAAACCTTCTCGATTTTTTCGCTCTTTCTGTCCGCAGGTATCAGTGGCCTTGGAGTCCCCTTTCTTTTGTATCTGAGTCTAATCTCTTTTACTTTGATGAAAGTGTCATCATCAATTATCCTGTACTCTTTGACATAGTCTCTGACCCCGGCAACGTTGTATATACCAACGTAAATCTCATCGCGTAGCACATCCGAAGCAGCTACAGCTGACCATTTTTTGCCTTTTTTTGTCCGGAGGCCTTTCTTATTTAGCAGAAATGCCACGTGATCCATTGACCTTTCTCGTAGATAAAGGGCAAATATTTTCCGAACAATCTTTGCTTCCTTTTTTTTAATTTTGAGCAGTCCATCGTCTAACCGAGTAAAGCCGAGCGGTGGATGCGGATTTGGCCATTTATGCAATTTCGCTAGTGCATGCAGTCCCATTCTGGCTCTTTCTCCGATAAGTTCTGCTTCAAGCTCTGCCACGCTTCCTATAGACCTGAAGTTGAACCTGCCCACAGACGTCGAGGTGTCGATGTATTCAGTGACGCTACATAGTCCAACTTTGTATTTTCGGAGAGTTCTCTCAACACTAACTAAGTCCAAGAGACTGCGGCAGAATCGGTCTATTCTCCAGAAGATGATTACATCAAAGCATCCGGATTTGGCTTTTTGGAGCATCAACTGAAACTTTGGTCTATCGATGGTTTCGGCTCTTTCGCTTTCGTCAAAGAATATGTGAGTTACTATCCAGCCTCTTTGTTGAGCGTATTTTTGGCCACAGGCGATCTGTTCATCAATGCTGTAATTGAACCTCTGGTTGGGAGAACTTGTGCGAGCATACAAAGCGGCACGCACCAAAGGCGTTTGACCATAATCCTTCCTATCGGAAGTGGGATCGCCTAAAACCTCATGCGTGACTTCCGGAGCCTTGCCTTTCTCAACAATAGCATTCGTTACGAACTCATGCTTCGTTGCCATCTTCCGAAACCTCGGGTTCACAATAGTTTCTTTGAGACAGACTTTCGTTGCTGTCCGAAGCGAATTGCTTAGCTGCGTCGTTAATTCTTGCCTGCAGTGTCACCAGAGCCTGCCTCAGGTGCTCATCCAACTGTCTTATGTCCTCGGCAACTCCTCTAGCAGTGTTTTCGATTCTACGTGCTTTATACTTGATCTTCTTGACCCACTCACAGTAATTATAAGCGTCTTTGATTGCTTGGTTGATTTTCTGATCTGCGAAGAGTTTGTGAAAATCAATTTCCTTGTGGCAGAAGGGATGCAATGCTATAATGGCTGATCTGACTGCACCGTATGAGATTTTGAAATTCTCTCGATCTGTAACAAGAATCACGCCTTCCGGACAGTTCTCAATCAGAAACCCATTAGCTGTTTTAGGCATCATCTCAACAGCAAGAATTGCGAACCGTTCACCTCTCAACCGCATCTGATTCCTGACTTGATGAATGAATGACCTATCCCAACCACTATTGTTCTTCTTGGATTCCACAAGGATTCTGTGGCCCAGATTCGATCCATTTAACCTAGGTATTGCCAGAATGTCAATTTCCCCCGAATGCCCGAAATGCTCACACTCATCTTCAGGGTAGAATTCTCTGAGCTCTTGAACCAAGTCAAGTTCGCCACGATCTCCTTTTTCTTTAGGAACTTTTTGGAAACGCAGTAGCTCTTCAAGTAATGGCAACGTTGAAGGGATCAGTTGTGCTAGCAATTTCATCTGTTCGGGTTCAGGAAAACCCATTTTTTCAAGGGTTTCTTTGAAATTGTTGGCGAGTTCTTGCTTTATTTCTTCTATTTTTCTTTCTGTCGTCTCAGTTATTCCATCCATGAGTGACTGCAGGGTCGCGAAAGTGTCTTCAAAAGTAGGTGTTATCTCTCGCAGTGTTTTAAATTCGCTTTCCAACTTCATTCTAATCTCATTAAATTCTTCCTTTGCATCTTTCCGTATGTCTTCAGGCAACCTCTCAATAATCTTAGGAAAAGACTCGATGAACATTTTCAATGGCACCAAGATCGTGCTCAGTTGATGTTGAGTATTTTCAATTAGAGTCCTAACCAGTCCATCAATAACTGTTCTTGAATCAGCAGTAAGCCTCAATTGAGGAACGTTGTCCCAGACTATGCGAGCCATAGAAATCGTTGCATTGATCGTTTTCTGGCTTGCTAGATCGGTTAGAAAACTTAAGTTTTCGTCATCTACCAGAAAATTGTTCGATTCTTTGCCACAGATGGGACAGAGTCTTGTGTTTGCTTTCATGTGAGTCATCTTAAGCAATCTTAGACAATACTTAGGAATCTAATCCTTATATTTAAAGATTGCTTTAGATTACTAAGCGTGAAAACCTATGGGAAAGATCATCGTGACACTGACTGATGATGTTGAAAAGAAGCTTCGCGACATAGTGAGAATAAAATATGGCTCCAAGAGAGGAGCTATGAGCATAATCGTTGAAGAAGCATTAAAGAACTACTTTGTGAAAGAAAACCGGGTTTCATCTGAAGATTGAGTTGTCGCTTTCTCACCAAGCCTGTTATGAGAGTTATATAATCAAGCTCATTCTTTTGACTTGAGAAAATCTTAAATGAGAAATTGCGTCCATGCAGAACGGAGATCGTAATGAAATGGGAGATACTTCTGGATAAGGAGGAAATAAAAAAGTGTAGAGATTTCGCAGAAAATTCTGCAAAGACGCAGAGACCGTACAGATCAGGCGGGTCCCAGATGAGAAATCTAAGAATGATTACGGAAGACACATTTCGGGGGAAACTGGGTGAGGTTGTATGCAAAAAGTTTCTTGGACAGATGCCTTTGAACGTAGAGGGCATAAAGCTGGATTTTGATATTTATCCGAGAGGCAAATGGGATGAAGCCGACACCGTGATCAACGGCAAGAGAATTTCAATGAAATCAGTGAAGCATTTTTCCTCTTGGTTGCTTATCGAGTCCAAAGATATACTGCGAGGAGACATCTACGATTACTATATTCTCATTCTAATAAACAAGAATATGGACGGTGGCGTAGTAGCAGGCTACGCTACAGAGAAAGAAATTGTTGACGGAGACGAGTACACATTGAGATTGAAAAAAGGAGAAGTTATTCCAGGAACAAGCACGGAACTTGATGCTGATAACCATGCTAGGCATAGGAAGTTTCTTCATAACTCAGAAGCTGATTGGATACTTCTTGCCAAGGAATTGTGTCCACAATAGATGTGTGAAAGTCACATGGCTAAGCATTGGATTTTCGTCTCGGTTCCATACACCGATTTCAATACTGGCAGTATAAATGAAATGCGTAGCAAAATCGAGTCTTCCAAAAAATGGCCAATCGGAAAGAAGACGATTCATCGAAACGCGCTGTCTAAAGGTGATAAGGTTTTGTTTTATCAAGGAGGGGAACAAGGAAGGAAAATAGTCGGAATGTGTGAACTGAGCTCTGGTTTGGTAGAAGACTCTGATAGAATGTGTGACTGTGTGATGATTGAGAACTACGAGTTTTGGAAAGAACCGGTGGATATAAGAAAGGTATTAGGGAGGCTCTCTTTTGTGAAAGATTCGAAACGCTGGGGGATTTATTTCAAAGGCGGGATTGTCAAAATCTCGAAGAAAGATTACGACAAGATTCTAAGATACCATTGTATGAAACAATGAATTGAAACGCTTGATCCGTAAACTAATAATAATGCGATTGCCGTAATACAAAACTATGGAGCCAATACCTTACAGGTCTACTACGAGAGCGCATGGTCGTCAAGCATATCGAAAGCGGTGCCGAAAATGTGGCAAAAGGATATCCTACGGTCGCCAAGATCGCCAACAGGAATATGTTGGAGCCAAGCTTGTGGAGTTGAAGGGAGTAGTTTATGTTGAATGTAGTTGTGGTAATTTAGTTAAAACACGTTTGAAGCCTATGTCTACCTAGGTATACCTAAGGCTGTTTTAGCATAGTTATCTTATATGCATTCTAAGAAAGCCCTTGTGCATGCCAAGCTCAAACAAAATCATCGAGGTTTGCTTTTTCTATATTTGACCATGTGCTGAGTTGTTTTTCTCCCATTCTTACGTGTACGAATGCATTTGGAATCATGATGAGGTCACCTTCTTCAATCTGGTCAACTTGATCTCTCCAGAGGTTCAGCTTAATCCGGCCAGTTTCATCTTCGACTATGGCACTTGCGTACCTTTTCATCTTAATTTCAGTTGGCGAAGATTTGCTCACTACTAGCGCAACGACTGTTATGTTCTCCATATGAGCCTTCAAGTCCATAATCTTGATCCTCATCGCCTGCGCACCTGCAACTACTTCTTCGAGCCTCGAAGAGAGAATGGGGGGTCAGGCAAGTTTTTGTATAAACCAAGTATCTTTTCGCCGAATGGTTCCATATCTCTTTTGAATATCCGCTAATTGATCTTTCAACCACTGCAGTGAGGCTTCTCGATAATCATTGAAGACTTTGTATTCCTTAGGCAAGCCTGTTCTTCCCTTGATTGCAATTCGTTCCGAAACTATGCGTTTATTACTTTTTAACAGACCGACGAATTTTTCCCAATCAGATGCTTTTTCAAGCCTACTCAACGCAAAACCAACATTTTCGCCCACAGTCGCGCCTGACCATTGTGGATCTTCTGGGTCAAAGAGAGGAGTGTTTCCATCGAAAGAATACCAGCCAGACTCGCCAAATCTCTTGTTGAGGCTGATTTCCGCATCTTTGTAGTTATGTGCACTATTGACGGCAACTATATCATCCCACAACGCGTAGCCAATAACCTTGCAAGGTATTCTCTCCACTGTTTTCTCGAGCTCATCCATTTTTCTACGCCAATCTTCCCCCAATCTTTCCGCAACTTGGGGAACATTCTTGATCAACCAGGCAATGTGATCATCCGGAAGGCCCACCCACACAGCTACATAAGCGTCGTAAGGTCGCTGTCTGGTTGCTGATGTTGGTATTAAAAGCCATTTCTGATCCCTTCTAACCTCTTTTGTTTCAATCCAGAATATTGCGGGCTCCCATAAACCTCCAAGTTCTACGGCGATTGTGTCAGGCAGGTACATTCCTTGTATAAAATCTGCAATGTCTACATCTGCAAGTGTGCCTACTCCGAACTTAGTCGCAAGAAATTCCTTAATGCCTTCTTCTGCTATTTTTCCGTAAATGAAATTCTCCAAAAACTGACCTAGAGTCCTTTTTCCCCCAAAAAATCCGCTGAAACTACCTATTCTGTTTGTGACGAACACGTATGTCGTGAAACCCAAGATCTCCAAATATCTTTCCTTACTAATATATACGGTCTGACCCGATTCGAGGCTCAATAGGCACCCTCTTCAGTTGGTTTTTATAGCCGAAAGCGTTTAAAACTTTCTAACAAAGGTTCGTGAACCGTGGTCAAGCAATTGAAAAATGCAATCGAAAACATTGAGAGATCGAAAATTGATATTTTCCTTGGAAGGATTTTGGAATGGCATAAAGAGAACAACAGAAATTACCTTTTTTGGAGAAAAACCAGAAACCCTTACTACATATTGGTCGCAGAGATGATGCTTCAAAAGACAACTGTTAAACAAGTCCAAAATCTGATCGAAAAGTTTCTTGCAAAATTCCCAACTCCTAAAGAGTTGATGGAAGCCTCAACTGAAGAGATTGAACAAATGATCACGTCCTTGGGATTGGAGCACAATCGTGCTTTGAGGTACAAGACGTGGGCTAAGGTTGTGGAAGAAAGATACGCAGGTAAGGTCCCTGAGTCAGAGACGGAGCTACTTTCTCTTCCTGGGGTCGGCCAATATATCGCAAACAGTGTGCTGTGTTTAGCCTTTGGAAAAGATACACCTATAGTAGACACTAATGTTATCAGGGTTCTCGAGAGAGTTTTTGACATTAAATCAGACAAAAAAAGGCCGAGAACTGACAAGAGAGTCTGGGATTTCGTCAGAAATATTACGCCGAAGGGGCATTCGAGAGATTTGAATTTGGCTCTATTGGATTTTGGCGCGTTGATTTGCACAGCGAGAAATCCCAAACATGCCAATTGTCCTGTCAACAACATATGCACGGCTTATCGCGAAGGCAGAATTTAAGGATCAAACATCTTATGGAGAAATATCCTACGGTTTGGTTCCCAATTTTGACAACATGGTAAGCATTAAAAAAGGTTTGTAGGCAATAAAGAGGCATTGAGGAAGGTAATACTTGCGGGAGACAAGTAGGTCGTTTAGAATAAACGGTGTCCATTGTAAAGTCCATTTGTTGCTGATAGAAAAATCAGATAGAACACAAATCAGACAACTCTATGACGCCTGGAAACAGTTGTTCTATGGAATGAGACATTTCAGATCCAGAGGTATCAATCTCCCCGAAGGCATTTCTGAAAGTGCTTTCTGCCTGGAATACGGTGCTGCCCGTGTTCTCAAAGTGCAAGGTTCTTCCGCATCTTTTGACACTATTGATTTGAGGACTGGAAGACGTCAACAAATTAAAGCGACAAGTGTAATGGATGATCTAACTTCATTTGGTCCCAGATCTGTATGGGATGATTTCTATTGGCTTGATTTCTATAGAAGAGGACAGTACGATAGGCGTTTTGATGTCTATAAAATCCCAAACAAGTTGATTCTAAACTTCCAGATAAATAAGAATGAAACGTTCAGAGATCAGCAAAAGCAAGGAAGACGCCCCAGACTGCACGTGAGAAACCAAATTATCATTCCGCACAAGCTGAAACCTCAGCGTACCTGTCGTATCTAGTCTAGCAAAGCCCGTTGTGGCAAGCTGATAACCCTGTCAAGTACTTTTGCAACCGCATTTGCAATGGTTATTGAAGCCAGTGGCGGTACGGCTTCTCCTATCTGGGTTCTTACTTCCCCGGGGCTTCCTTTAAAGATGAATGAATCAGGAAAAGTTTGGAGCCTTGCGCGTTCTCTATTTGTCAATCTCTGTCTGTTTTGAGCAAAGTGATATCCCCATGTTCCTCCACCGCCTCTTGCAATTATCGTTGGAGAAGGCTTCAGAGGGTGTATTCTGCGGTAAATGTTGCTCATCAGACCAGTAACATGATACTTGGTATTTCTTACAAACTCGTGATTTTCTCCAGGAGGAATGTGGCTCATTCTTTCTTTAACCATCGTTTTCTCCTCTAGAATTAGATTGCTCTTATCCTCTAACTCGCCGATCTTATCTACAGATCTTCCATAGTATCCCAGCTCAATCAATAGTTTCCTGTGGGCTTTTTCTATTAATCTTTCTTCACCGAACCATTCAGCCAAATCGTGTTTTTGATTATTGTTCTGGTTAAGCCAAAAATAGTCTTTCCAAATGTCCATTGTATACTTTGGAAGGATTTTCTGCGTAAACTCCGTTTTTCTTGTAGATTCTACGTTTCCTATATTTTCTCTGAATCCTGAAACTATCGTTTCATATTCCTGTTGCAAAGGTCCAAGAGTCTCTCCGTAAAGGGTTTCCAGAGTGGTCAGAGGAAATTTCGAGAACACTGATTCAGCTTCTTTCAGGCTCTTCTCAAGTTCCTGCACTAAGACTCCTGGGAACTCCAGTTGCTGATAAAGATCTTTTCTTAAACCGATAATTATCAGGCGCTCTCTGGCTTGTGGTACTCCGAAGTTCTTGAAATTGACCACTTCAGAAAATAATATCTTGTAACCCTCAAGCTTTCTTGAGTTAGGAGTAGCTTTCTCAAAAGAGTGATTTTTATATTCTGCTTCAATCTCGCTCCATCTTATTCTCAAGTCTTCAAAGTCTTCAAGAATCCACTGATATGCAAGCCCTTTATTGGCTGAAACAAGACCTTTGACGTTTTCAGCAACAAACATCTTAGGCTGAAGAGTGGCGAGTGCTCTTACAAAGTGGCAGTATAGTCTTCCGCGTTTGACTTTTACGCCCAGCCTTTTATCAACCCCTCGAATAATCGAGAAATCCTGACACGGGAACCCTCCAAGAACAACATCAATTCTCTCTTTACCAACTGCATTTTCGAAAAATACTTTTGCAATATCGCCTTGGAAAATGCGAGGCCTTCCCTCATATGGTATCAGAGGGTTTGTATATATTTCTACTCCGAAATTTGCAGAATACGTTCGGCAAGAAGGCGGGTAAATGTCGTTGGCCCACAATACTTCAAAGCGCGTACCCCTTGGTTTTCTCTTACTGTCAACTATCTGCAACTCAAGTGAATTGGCGCCCAATTGAGCGAACCCTAAGTCTAGTCCGCCACATCCAGAAAACAGAGAAAGAATCTTGTATTTTTCCTCGACTTTTTCACTCATTGCAGATTTCTCTATCTGTTTGGTTTTCCGAAACTAGATTTGCACACGCACGCTTTTTGTTTTTCGCATACGCGCTTCTCATACAGTACATATAGTACATGTAGCACAAAAATCCTATATAAAACTTTCTGTACATTCAGCGTGGGCAACGGAATTGGTTGAAAAGATGCTGGGATCGACAAAAGTCTCTAAAGACAGAAAAATATCCTTGATTAAACAGGTTGCTGATCACCTCAAGGCATCTGAAGGAGATTTCATTATTTTCTATCTGACGAAAGATGGCGAAATTATTGTCCGCAAAGGATAGAACTGGATCGTGCTTTAGAATCATGAACCTTTCGATGCCTACACATTTAAGGGGTCACAAAAGCAGATATGGAATGCAAATTTGAACTGAGCGATTTAAAGCGAATAATATACTGGACCACATGCAAGTTTAGAATCGACAAATTTCATCATACGTCAGTTTCTGCCAAACGAGACGTGATAGGTGGATTTTTTGACAGATGGGTTAACAGGGCGTCTGAGTTCGTTGTTTTCAAGAATCTCTTAAAAGAAAAGAATTACGAAGCAGGAATAGACTTCTTCTTTTATGGCCAAGAGACAGAGAAGAACGCGCCTGACTTGATTGGATTGCAGGACAAAAATGGAAACGTATTGGTCAAGTTTGCTGAATATGACAATGGTACTTGGCTACCTGTTCAAGGGGCTCCCTGGATTGAGGTTAAAACATTCAGGAAAGACCAGTATTTGACAGCAGTCAAGGAATCCCAAATGGATGATGAACACTTCTACGTAATGGTCGAGTCCAGCATAAGAGACGATTACCTAATAACAATTTTGGACAAATCTGTTTTCGACGATGAAATTTCGGGCTCCTTCAAAATGAGCAAAGCGTATATTAGGTCAGATACAAATCAATCATTGATAGAGCCTGAGAAAATCACTCCGTCGGCTGAGTTAGGGTCCTTTAAGCTGATTGGCGTCTTTAAAGGAAAGGAAGTCAAAAAGTACTGCTTACTTTGCAAGGGGAAAACAGAAGATGCCAATGCGGATCAGCCAAGATACATCCACGACGTTGAGAAGTTAGAGGGAGTAAATAGTACGCTTTCCGTACCGATCCAAGAGGGTTTGTTTTCCTACTCATTCGACGGAGGAATTTATCTGCCAGCTTTCATAAAGTTTCTTTCAGAAGGGTCGGAGGTCAAACTGCTGAGAAAGAAAAAGACATTCTTCTATCTGCATGTTAAAGGTAAAGTTACTGTGAACGAGCATGAGCTTGGTGATGGAGCTTACAAAGTGAACTTTAGAATGTTTGCAAGAAATGCTGGCTACAGCGAATGGATAGGATACAAATATCTGTTTGAAAAATATGCTGAAAGCTCTGAGCAACAACTTTTGGAAATGTTTGACCGCCTTGTCACAAGAAAACCTTCTCCATAAAAGCCAATTATCCTACTGTATTCCTAAGAATGGGCAACAAACCACTTTTCCTGCCCGAAAATCTAGATTACATCGGAAAACTTGTTTTTGTTTCTGAAGTCTAATCGAAAGTCAAGTACTCGTTTACATATGGGCCATTTTCGGAGTTGCACAGTCAAGTCATCCAAATGCAAGTATTTATCTTCTAAATGCTACTATATATTAGAGACCCTGAATGGCAAGTCAGGATAAGAGAAAAGAAGAGCAAGATGCCTGTGACGTAGAAGTCTTCAAAATGATCGCTTCGCATTTTAGGCAGGACCTTCGTGAATTTTGGAATAGAGCCAATTTTTATCTTTTGATCAACGCGGGTCTTTTTTCAGCCTTCCTCATCGTCTATCCAGCTTTAGTGAAGGATCATGCAATGATTGTCACGGTAGTTCCCATTCTTGGAATAACTATCGCAACTTTTTGGTATTTTGTGCTAAGAGGTGCTGTCTATTGGATCGAGCGATGGAGAGAGGAAGTCATAAGGCTTAGCAAAGAGCTTGATAGATTTCAGTGTTATGCTCGAGTAGAAAGCACGGTCAAACAGCGACGCTCTTTGAGCCCATCCTACCTAACAAAATTCTTGCCCTTAGTGTTTGTTATAACTTGGTTAGTGATATTAGCTCTGGTTACTTTGGAAATCCTTGGTGTATGAAGATTTTGAAAAGAGGACAGCAAGCCAGATTTTATTGCGACATGAAAGACACCTGTAAAAGTTGCGTACTGTGTTCTACTCCTTTTCAATGTTGTTATCACGAGTTCTTATTAACAAGTCGCGAGTGCAACTTTGGAAAATGCTTCTTCTCCGATTATTGCCCTCACGCAAATTTGCAGTCTTATAAGAGCAGGGAAAAGCGACTTCTTGAAGCTCTCAATAACACCACCAGTAGCTTCTTTCAAAGACCCGCAACAAGCCTTCCGGCCCCTTTTGTGCCTGAAGTAATGCCCATGGGAAAGGACCGGAGAGAGGCACTACAAATTCTCAGAAATGTTAACACTAGCATAATAGCAGTATCGCTTCAGAATTTTTTTCGCGGTACTCATGAAACTCCATTGTTAAGAAAAGCCAAAAGATCCGGATTGCACGGATTTTTTGATTTTTCGGGTGAAATCCTCTTGACTACTGATGTCAGCAATCGCCTCTGTGACAGATTTATCGAATATCCAAACTATTTTAGATCGATTGTAGAGAAACTCGGACCCGACTTTTTGACGACGTTTGACACGTATACGTATTCTAATATACCTGCATGCATTTCGCGAATAAAAATGTTAGAGGCGATGCTTTCTTCATATAGACTTTCGGATCTGAACTGTAAGATTATTGGGCTATCATTGGGTGCGACACCTGATCAGATGCATGATTATGTAGGAATGCTGATGAAGTTGGGTTGCAAGATAGTGGCGCATCCTGTGTATGAGTTTCGAAGGACAGGTGACACCTATCCTATAAGATGGAGGATATTTTTGTCAAGAAAGTTGAATGTGAAGGTTTTGCTTTTGAGTTGTAGTCCAGGGCGTTCTGCAATTAGGAGAGTCTATGCGGATTACTATTCGAGTTGGAGCTGGTTTTCCTCAGTCAGTTCAAAAGACAGAAATGCTTATGAAAAACGGAAGGCAAAATTGTTAAGGATGATTGAGCTAGGAAAAAAATATTCGAAACAGACTTGCTTGTAGGCGAGGAAATTTGGGTGCAGGTTTGACCCCAACAGGACGCACATACGAGTACGCAAAACCACCAGGCAATCTGGAGGGTATTCGAAGATACTATTCTGAAAGAGGATACACACAAGATCCTTTGTTGGAAATGAAAGAGGAGAATCAAGTAGCCTCCTTTGCTAAGCCCATTCCGAGTGATTCAGGGCAGTCAAGACATCATATTAAGGTTAAAGAGACACGGAAATATTATGTGATAGATTCGCACGTCGACAAATACGATCCTGAAAAGGACCAGTTGGGCCATCTTACTGATATTATTAATCCTCCTCCACATCACAAGATCAAGGTCAGAAAAACAGATTAGCCCGATGTAAGCGCTAAGAAAGGAAGAGATCCAGCTAAATCATCAATCACATGCCCAAAGTGAGGTTATGACCGATCAAAACTTGACTGAATTGTTAAAGCTAGGTTTTCAGCACGTAGGTGACTTCTTCCTGGAAGGAAACAAGCTTCGATTTTTCCTAAAAAACCACAAAAATGATGCTGGTAGCTACGCATTTGTTGTTAATGAAGCTGTTAAATATGTGGGGACAACCAAAAATACTTTGTATGCTCGAATGAATGGATACAAGAACCCAGGTCCTTCACAGAAAACAAATAAGAGAGTTAAGCCAAAAATCACTGAGGCTCGCAAGGTTCAAATATACTTTCTTCCAGATTCAGACATTAGCAACTTCGTGACAGTAATTAGACGGGAGCGCATCGAATATGAAATTCCAACAGACGCGAGCACTCTTGAACGGTTCTTAATCTCCTTGTTTAGGCCAGAATGGAACCGGCAATAGCGAACATCAATCAGAGTGCATTGTTAGCAAATTCCACTATTGATTGCGTTTGATATTTTCGGGATTTATGAACCCTAATTTGTTGGCTGTTTGAACTCGCCATTTTTTAGCCTCGTTTTTAGCGTGCTTGCAAATTTTATGTGTTGTACCATCTTGTGACTATCACTGTATTTGTCGATTTCTTCTTTCGGGATTATGTGAAGGTTTTCTACAGTTTCCTCATCTTTCTTAAATGCCACAACGCACAAATGGGTAGCGACAAATCGAAGCCCACGCGTGAACTCCGTCTCGAAAGCGTCTGGGATTCCAACACCTGTGGTAGATTTCACCTCAATAGTGCGATGATCCTTTTTGTCCCTATCTACGCTTATTATGTCAAAACCAACGAAGTTCCTTTTTTGGCTGACATCCAGAGGTTCTCTGCCCATCTTCCTTTCATAGTCCAGCGCATAATCGATGCCTATTCTATCCAGCGCACGCACCACAGCCATCACCAAATCATCTTTGTCGATTCCAGTTTAAAAGTTGTGTGAGCTTATTACGAAAACGTCAAATTCATAACTTGAACACACATGCTCTGATAAGGTTACTCCCATGATTCCTTAAGCCGGTCATGATAGTTCTTCATAGTCAACTCCAAATGCATTGCACAAATTCTTGAATTTTTCAAGGCTCTGTTCTTTCCGCAGGATGTTTTGGTACATGTGCTTCATGGTTTCTAAGTAGGTGACGATATCATCTCTATTGGTCGTTGAGAAAACTCTCTCGATTATCTCGTCTACGGTCAGATCTTTATAGGACGGATTTATTGCAGAAAAAGTTTTAGCCCAACCATATTGAGCAAAGCCTACGGATCGAACGAAATTCTTTACCTTCAAAACTGCATTGGGGCTTATGTTGGCTCCTTCTTTTCTTTTCTCGCAATATTCATACCATTTATCTCTTAGTTGCTTTATTCTTTCACTTGTTAGATTAGTAGTGAGTTGGGCTGTTGAATGGGCTTGACTATGGCAATTGGGGCAAAGTGGAGCCAAATTCTGTGGATCATTATTTGATGAATCACCGTCGATATGATGGATAACAATGAAAGGCGTTTGGCAGATGCAACAGCGATTACTACATTTGGCCAATACTTCTAACCTGAGAGACTCAGGCACGGTAACTCGCTCAGAACTCATCTAGTATCCCATGCGATTTTTGTCAAGTCTGAATATAAAGCCTTGTGGCATTAGAGTTTAGATCGCAAACCTGCTAAAGTCACAGTTTGGCGTGAATCTCCATAGTCATTTCCGATCACCCCACCATATGGCAAAAGGATGTGCGATTCTTACGCACTGAATAAATAACATGTTTTGAACAATCAAAACCTTTATGTGAAAATCGTTGGTTAGGTTAGATGCGGGGAAACTTGGATATGGTTATTAAAGAGATATTTCCTAACCCGACTGTAAAACATGTTATATTCCAGATCAGATTTCCCAACCTATTCTTTATTGAGAGCAAGATGGGTGATTTTCAATTAAGGATAATGAAGGAGTTCCCCAAATCATTTATGTCGTTTCGCAGACAACTTATGATAGTAGATGTGGGACCTAAACAGAGACTTGAAGATATTCCAATACCCTCAGATGAAGAGTACGGAAAGAAATTATGGCAATTCGAGTCGGAAAAGAACTATAGATTAGGCGTCCTAAGTGATTCGTTGGACATTACTTCAGAATATCACAAGACCTACAATCTCGGCGACTCAAACAAGTTCAGGGATATTATCAAGTTCGCAGTGGACAATTTTCTTCAAGTCGTTTCAATACCGATCATAACTCGTATTGGTTTGAGATACATTGACGAATGCCCATTACCTAAAAAGGATAATGAAACCTTCAAATCTTATTACAATTCAGTTTTTGCAGTTGATAGGTTTAATATCGCTGACGCAGATGAAATGTTTTTCAGAGCGACTGTCAGGAGAGGAGACTATTATTTGACATATATGGAATCACTGCAAAAATCGAAAGACGAGTATAAGTTAGTTCTTGATTTTGATGGTTTCGCAAAAGATGTGCCTTCAGAGAAATACTTGGAAGTTACAGACAAATTGCATGAGACGATTTCTGAAGAATATGAGAGAACCATAAAAGATCCAGTCTATGAATACATGCGAAGAAAGGTGGTCGAAACTGCAAAACAATGAAAGTTTTAGCTATGAAAAACTCAAGGGACTAGGCACAGGTAGTCGCGAGGTTCCTACGGATTACAAGACAATAGTCTTTCCCTTTGACAGGTATCTGATCACGGTGAAACTCACTCCAGATGACAAATTCATAGGAATAGTCGAGGTCAGAATAAACAAAGACTTCTTGTCCTTCCAACAGAAAGCGACTCCTAAGGGCTCTCATGATGTTGACGAATTTTACAGAGAATAGAGTGCCAGTCATGTTCTATGCAAGAGAACTAGACAAGGCGCTTAGATTTGGAGACGTATTGCAGGGATACCCATCCACTACTCCTAGGATTGAAGAACCTATTCTGAATGAGAATTTTGTACGATACAATATTGACGTTGATTTGCCGAAGTTTACTGTCGTGATGGATCCGTCCTGCGAAATCCGCAACCGAACGATTTCTTTGACACCTCTGATTCAAGTGTCCTGGAAGTTCTTTGAAAATCCATATTTCGCTGAAGACTTAACGCGAATAAATCGGGAGATGGAACCTCAAGAGGCTCTATCATCACTTGCTTGGAGCAAACTGAGTTTGGAAGAACAACAACAGCGACTGAACGTGGGACGCACCTACGCTCTTCTAAACGTATTCGTCTATGAGAAGCATGATTTGCTTCCTAGGTATTCTGTCCACAGAAAGACCAAAGAGGACATTGATGTTGGTCATTACATGATAGATTTCAGGAACACATACAGACTGTGCTGTAACAAAATAGAGTCGCCCGAAAAATCTCCACTTAACTCAAAGGTTTTGCAGTTGTCACCGGAAACGAGAGCCGAGTTGACCAACAAACTCATCAAGTATTATGCAAGGATTCATTTGGAAGATAAGGCAAGAGAGGGATAGCCGAAAGCTTCACAACCTTGTTTTGAACAGTCCGTGCTTAAAGCTATCTCCATTCGGATGCTAAAGTGCCTATCTCCACGTCATAGAAATAGCGATTTTGCAGGTTGCCAAAGAAGAAAGACTTTCTGATTCCCAACTGCCTCACTTTTTGATGAGAAGAAGAATTGCCTTTTCAATTTCCTCTGAAATGACGCCACCGTGCGTTTTGCCGTGTCTTTCTACTAAGTATTTCATAAATCTATTCCACACGTCTTCATCAACGTAAATAGTTGTTCTCCTTTTCGTCATGAAATGTATCCCTTAGACCACGTTTTTAACGTCGTAACCCTAAATGCTTTATACGACATGACGTCATAACATCATAACGCCAAATCAACACACGCATGCTTTCGGACCCGGAGGGTAAGCAACTTGAGTAGGAAAATGTCTAGAACCGTGGAATGTCCCAAATGCATAAGTTTCGCAACAATTGTTGAAAGAACGAAGGATTTCAAATACGTTGTAGAATGCAAAAACTGTGGAAAGTTTGAAATTAGCGGTTCAGAA